>Ga0307441_1000665_pt1 | contig 12167 bp, 10 predicted proteins | sample SalMarWE160420MG_FD_202149 | JGI IMG/M metagenome (GOLD analysis project Ga0307441, IMG submission 202149) | Salt marsh sediment microbial communities from the Plum Island Ecosystem LTER, Massachusetts, United States - WE1604-20 | ecosystem: Environmental > Aquatic > Marine > Intertidal zone >... | reverse complement strand
GACGATGCTCGTCCTGAGCCTGGCCGGCCTGACGATTGCCATTGTCAGCGGCAATTTCTGGACACTCGCGGTTGTCTTTCTGATCCCGCAACGCATCGGGCTCGCCCTGCTGGCCTGGTGGTTCGACTGGCTTCCCCATCACGGCCTCGAAGACACCCAGCGCTCCAACCGCTATCGCGCGACCCGTAACCGGGTTGGCATGGAGTGGCTGTTCACCCCCGTGCTGCTGTCGCAGAACTACCACTTGGTGCATCACCTGCACCCCTCGGTGCCGTTCTACCGGTACCTGCGAACGTGGAAGCGCAACGAAGAGGCCTATCTGGAACGCAATGCCGCGATCTCCACAGTCTTTGGTCAGCAACTGAATCCAGACGAGTTCCGGGAATGGAAGGAACTCAACGGTAGGCTAGCGCGACTGTTGCCGGTGCGGATGCCGGCCAGGTCGAGCTCGCCGCACGCGGTGTTGCATCGCATCCCGGTCGCCTCGGTGGACCCCATCACCACCGACAGCACCCTGGTGACCTTCGCCGTCCCGGAAGAGTTGCGGGACGACTTTCGCTTCGAACCGGGCCAACACGTGACGGTTCGCACCGACCTGGGCGGTGAGAACATCCGGCGCAACTACTCGATCTGCGCGCCGGCGACCCGGGCCCAGTTGCGGATCGCCGTCAAACATATTCCCGGCGGCGCGTTCTCGACGTTTGTCGCCAATGACCTCAAGGCCGGCGACGTGCTTGAGCTCATGACTCCGACCGGACGCTTCGGTACCCCACTGCATCCGCTGGACCGGAAGCACTATGTCGGTCTGGTGGCCGGCAGCGGGATCACGCCGGTGCTGTCCATCCTGGCGACGACGCTGGAGATCGAAACCGAGAGCCGGTTCACACTTGTCTACGGCAACCGCACCAAGGAGTCGACGATGTTCCGGACCGAGCTGGATCGTCTCGAGTCACGCTACGCCGATCGTCTGGAGATTCTGCACGTGCTGTCCGGCGAGCCGTTGCACACACCCGAGTTGCGCGGCCGGATCGACCGGGAAAAACTCGACCGGTGGCTGACCGGCAGCCTGCCACCGGACAGTGTGGACGAGTGGTTCATCTGCGGCCCGATGGATATGACCACCACCGCGCGGGAAGCGTTGATCGAGCATGGTGTTGCCCCGGAGCGGATTCACCTCGAGCTGTTCTTCGGTTATGACACTTCCCCGGCGGCCGAGCGCACCTATGAGACCGCGACGGTGACCTTTATGCTCTCCGGCAAGCAGATGACGTTCGACCTGGCCGCCGGTGATTCGATTCTGGAAGGCGCCCTACAACTTCGCAGCGATGCGCCCTACGCCTGCATGGGCGGCGCGTGCGGCACCTGCCGGGCGAAACTCGTGGAGGGCCAAGTGGAAATGGACCACAACTTCGCTCTCGGACAGCCAGAACTGGACGCCGGCTACATCTTGACCTGCCAGTCACACCCGACGACACCGTTCGTGGCCGTCGATTACGACGCTTGATTCGCCCACTGCGAAGCAGACGACGCAACGGCGGGAGCGGCGTGCGGACCTAGAGCCGCTCGATGATCGTGACGTTGGCCGTGCCGCCGCCCTCGCACATGGTCTGCAATCCATAGCGGCCGCCGACGCGCTCGAGTTCGTTCAGCATCGTGGTGAACAGCTTGGCACCGGTGGCACCCAATGGATGGCCCAGGGCGATCGCGCCGCCATTGGGATTGACCTTCTCCGGGTCGGCCTTGATCTCCTTGAGCCAGGCCAACACGACCGGAGCGAACGCCTCGTTGATCTCGACGGTGTCGATGTCATCGATGGAAAGGCCAGTCTTGTCCAGCGCATGGCGCGTGGCCGGGATGGGCCCGGTCAGCATGAATACCGGGTCGGCGGCGCGCGCGCTGATGTGGTGGATGCGGGCCCGCGGCGTGAGCTTGTGGTCTTTGACGGCCTGCTCGGACGCCAACAGCACCGCACTGGCACCGTCGGAAATCTGGCTGGCCATCGCCGCCGTCAGGCGGCCCCCCTCGACCAGAGGCTTCAAGCCGGCCATCTTCTCCAGCGACGACTCGCGCGGGCACTCGTCGACCCGGAACGGGCCGGATTCGGTTTCGACAGTGATGATTTCGTTGTCGAAGTGGCCGCCGCGGATCGCCGCGAACGCACGTTCGTGGCTGATCAGCGCGTACCTTTCCATCTCTTCGCGGGACAGGTTCCACTTCTCGGCGATCAGCTCGGAGCCGCGGAACTGCGAAATCTCCTGATCGCCATATCGGTGCAGCCACTGCTTGGACTCATTGGTCGGCGACGTGAACCCGAACTGCTCGCCCACCGTCATGGCCGACGAGATCGGGATTTGACTCATGTTCTGCACCCCGCCCGCCACGATGAGGTCAGCAGTACCGGCCAAGATCGCCTGTGCCCCAAACGAAACCGCCTGTTGGCTGGAACCGCACTGCCGGTCCACGGTGACACCGGGCACCTCTTCGGGATAGCCGGCGGCCAGCCAGGACAGTCTGGCGATGTTGCCCGCCTGGCCCCCGATCGCATCCACGCAACCGGCGATCACGTCGTCGACGGCGGCTGGGTCGACGTCGACCCGGTCGAGCAACCCGCGCCAGCCCAACGCGCCCAGATCGACCGGATGCACCCCGGCCAGCGATCCGTTGCGTTTGCCAACCGCGGTACGCACAGCGTCGATGACGTACGCCTCTGCCATTTGCGTCGCTCCTCCTCGTCGCTTCGCTCCGCATCGTCGTCGACGCGGGGCACTGTCATTTTCCTTCTTTGGCAATTCCGCCCAGGACGATGGCGAGGTATTGCCGGCCCACCTGTTCGGCGGTGAGCGGACCGCCGGGCTGATACCAGCGCACCGACACCCAGGTGGTGTCACGGATGAAACGGTAGACCAGGTCGACGTCGAGGTCGGGCCGGAAGTAGCCCTCGTCGACGCCTTGGTTGAGCACCTCGACCCACATCTTGCGTTGTTGGCGGTTCATGTCCTCGATGTAGGCGAATCGCGGCTGCGCCAACAGCCGCTTGGCCTCGTCCTGATAGATGACGACCTGCGCGTGCCGATGCTCGATCGCCTCGAACGAGGCCATGAACAGCCCCTTGAGCCGCTCCAACGGGTTGGCCTCGGTGTCCATGATTTCGCGATAGCGGGCGAACAGCCAGTCCAGGAAACTGCGCAGCAGCTCGTCGACCATCTCCTCCTTGGAGGAGAAGTGGTGGTAGAGGCTGCCGGACAGGATGCCGGCGCCGTCGGCGATGTCGCGCACGGTGGTGGCGCGCAATCCGCGTTCGGCGAACATGGTCGCGGCGAGCCCCAGCAACTCGTTTCGGCGGCTGTTTGCCTGACCGGTCACTGGGTCCACCCCACCAGGGTATCAACCAAGCGCTTGCTCGGCTACTCGCGTCACGGATGCTGGCTGGATACCGAGATGACCTCGCCGGTGAGGTAGCTGGAATAGTCACTGGCCAGGAACGCGATGGTGGCCGCTACTTCCCACGGTTCGGCGGCCCGGCCGAACGCTTCGCCGGCCGATAGCCGATCGAGCAGTTCTGCCGAAGTCGTCTTGTCCAGGAACTTATGCCGCGCGATACTCGGGGACACGGCGTTGATCCGCACTCCGTAATCGACGGCTTCTATCGCGCTGCAACGGGTTAACGCCATCACGCCGGCCTTTGCAGCCGCATAGTGGGACTGCGAGTGCTGCGCGCGCCAGCCCAAAACGCTGGCGTTGTTGACGATCACCCCACCGTGGCCCGCCTCGCGGAAGTACCGTAGCGCTGCGCGGGTGGCGCGGAACACCGACGTGCACGTCACGTCCAGGACGCGGTCCCATTCCTCGTCGGTCATGTCGACCACCGGTGTCTGCCCGCCCAGTCCGGCATTGTTGACCAGTACGTCCAGCCGTCCCATCCGGGCGGTGGTCGACGAGATCAGCGCGTCGACCTGCGCGGTGGACGTCACGTCACACAGCACATTCTCGACTCGGCCCAACCCCAGCGCGGACAGCTCGGCCGCCGTCTCATCCAGCCGTCGCTCGTGATGGTCGGAGATCACCACGTCGGCCCCCTCGGCCAGCGCGCGCTTCGCGGTCGCCGAGCCGATGCCGGTGCCCGCGGCCGCGGTTACGACCACTACCTTGCCTTCTAGAAGGCCGTGTCCGGCAACTTCTTTCGGTGCTTGAGCCAAGCTCATCCCTTCACCTCTCGGGGCAGGCCGAGTACCCGCTCGGCAATGATGTTGCGTTGAATCTCGTTGGATCCGCCGTAGATGGTGTCGGCGCGGGTGAAGAGGAACAGGCGCTGCCATTCGTCCATCTCGCCCTCCGACAACACCAACCCCGATTTGCCGATCACGTCCATTGCCAACTCGCCCAAATCGCGATGCCAGTTGGCCCACAACAACTTCGACACATTATCCTGGCCGGCCTGCTCGACATCCATGGTAGCCAACGCGTAGCTGCGCATTGCCCGCAGGCCCGTCCACGCCCGAATCAGCCGCGCGCGGATGAAGGGATCGTCGGTGGCGCCGTTGCGTGCCGCGAGCTCGGCGAGGCGTGTTAGCTCTCGCGCGTAGACGATTTGCTGCCCAAGGGTGGAAACGCCGCGCTCGAAGGTCAGCGTTCCCATCGCGACGCGCCAGCCGTCGCCCGGCTCGCCGACCACCATGTCGGCATCGGTGCGGGCGTCGTCGAAGAACACCTCGTTGAACTCCGAGGTACCGGTGATCTGAACGATCGGCCGGATCTGCACGCCGGGCTGATCCAGGGGCACCAGCAGGTACGACAGGCCGGCATGCCGCTTGGAGCCCTTCTCGGTGCGCGCGATCACGAAGCACCACTGCGACAGATGCGCCAGTGACGTCCACACCTTCTGGCCGTTGATCACCCATTGGCCACCGTCGAGTTCAGCAGTGGTTGACACGTTGGCCAGATCGCTGCCGGCGCCGGGCTCTGAATAGCCCTGACACCACAGCTCCGTGACATCGAGGATGCGTGGCAGGAAACGCTGCTGCTGCTCGGGCGTGCCGAACGCGATCAGCGTCGGCCCCAACAGCTCCTCACCGAAGTGGTTGACCTTCACGGGTGCGTCGGCACGGGCGTACTCCTCGTAGAACGCGACCCGGTGTGCGGTCGGAAGACCGCGTCCGCCGTGTTCGGCGGGCCAGCCCAGACAGGTCAGGCCCGCCGCTGCCAGATGCTGGTTCCATGCCCGGCGTTCTTCGAAGGCCTCGTGCTCACGGCCGGGTCCGCCGAGGCCCCTGAGTGCCGCGAAGTCGCCGACCAGATTGTCGGCAAGCCAACCGCGGACCTCCGCCCGGAACTCCTCGACCTCCTGCATGCCCTGTAGGCTAACCTACCAAGCACTTGCTTTGGTGGCCCGGGCGACGATGCCCGTCGCACGGCGGCGGGCGGATAGAGCCGGGCAAGTAGATCCAGGGAGCATCGATGACCTCGGGGCACCTCCCGCTTGCGGGGGACGATCCGCGCACCGTTCCCGCGGCGCTGGATCGTTACGCGCGCCGGCTCCCCGATCACCCTGCGTTGATCACCGAGGAGCGGTCCTTTTCCGCCACCGCACTGCGTGACGAGGTACACCGGGCGGCTGCCGCACTGATCGCACTGGGGGTGCAGCCGGGAGACCGGGTGGCCATCTGGTCGCCGAACACCTGGCATTGGGTGATCGCCTGCTTGGCCATCCACCACGCGGGTGCCGCCATGGTGCCGGTGAACACCCGCTACACCGCCGAGGAGGCCGCCGACATCCTGGCCCGGACTCGTGCGCCGGTGTTGTTCGCAATGGGTCGGTTTCTGGGCGCCGACCGGCCCGCCGGATTGGACCGCGACGGCCTGCCGGCACTGCGGCACATCGTGCGGATACCGATAGAAGCCGCCGAGACTGCTGCCGGTGCCTGGGACGAGTTCATGGCCGGCGGTAACGACGTCGATGCGGTACGGGTTCGCAGCGCCGCTGTCACGCCCGACGACATCAGCGACATCCTGTTCACCTCCGGGACCACCGGGCGCAGCAAAGGCGTGCTGTGCGCACACCGGCAATCGTTGTCGGCTTCGGCGTCGTGGGCCGCCAACGGCAAGATCACCAGTGACGACCGCTACCTGTGCATCAACCCGTTCTTCCACAATTTCGGTTACAAGGCCGGCATCCTGGCCTGCCTGCAGACCGGTGCGACACTGATCCCGCACCTGACTTTCGACCCGCTGCGCACGTTGCAGGCGATCGAACAACACCGCGTCACCGTATTGCCCGGCCCACCCACCATCTACCAGACATTGCTGGACCATCCGGCCCGCCACGACTACGACCTGAGCTCGTTGCGGTTTGCGGTGACCGGAGCCGCCACCGTGCCGGTGGTGTTGGTGGAGCGCATGCAATCCGAACTGGACATCGACATCGTGTTGACCGCCTACGGCCTGACCGAGGCCAATGGCATGGGAACCATGTGCCGCGCGGACGACGACGCGGTCACCGTTGCCACCACATGCGGGCGCCCGTTCGCGGAGTTCGAATTGCGCATCGACGACACCGGGGAAGTGCTGCTGCGCGGGCCGAACGTGATGCTGGGCTACCTCGACGACCCGGAGGCGACGGCGGCCGCGATCGACGTCGACGGCTGGCTGCACACCGGTGACATCGGCGCCGTCGACGCGGCCGGCAACCTGCGCATCACCGACCGGCTCAAGGACATGTACATCTGTGGCGGATTCAACGTCTACCCCGCCGAGGTCGAACAGGTGCTGGCCCGGATGGAGGGCGTGGCCGACGCTGCGGTGATCGGGGTTCCCGACGAGCGCCTCGGCGAGGTCGGCCGGGCATTCGTGGTCACCCGGCCCGACGCCAACCTCGATGAGCAGTCGGTGATTGCCTATACCCGACAGCATTTGGCGAACTTCAAGACACCGCGTTCGGTGCGGTTTCTCGACGCGTTGCCGCGCAATGCTGGCGGCAAGGTCGTCAAACCACAACTGCGAGAGCTGAACTAATGGATCTGGAACTAGACGAAGAGACACTGGCCTTCCAAGCAGAGGTACAGGAATTCTTGTCGGCCAACGCCGAAGCCATCCCGACCCAGTCCTACGACAACGCCGACGGCTTCGCCCAGCATCGGCATTGGGATCGGGTGTTGTTCGATGCCGGCCTGTCGGTGATCACCTGGCCGAAGCGCTACGGCGGCCGCGACGCGCCGCTGCTGCACTGGGTGGTGTTCGAGGAGGAGTATTTCCGCGCCGGGGCACCGGGCCGGGCCAGCGCAAACGGCACCTCGATGCTGGCCCCGACGCTGTTCGCGCATGGGACCTCAGAACAGCTGGACCGGATATTGCCGAAAATGGCCAGTGGCGAACAGATCTGGGCACAGGCGTGGTCGGAGCCCGATTCCGGCAGCGACCTGGCGTCGCTGCGGTCCACCGCAACCAAGACCGATGGCGGCTGGCTACTCAACGGGCAGAAGATCTGGAGTTCGCGGGCACCGTTCGCGGACATGGGATTCGGACTGTTCCGATCCGACCCCTCCGCAGAACGGCATCGCGGGCTGACGTATTTCATGTTCGACCTGAAAGCCAAGGGCATTACGGTACGCCCGATCGCTCAACTCGGCGGGGACACCGGGTTCGGTGAGATCTTCCTCGACGACGTCTTCGTTTCCGACGCGGACGTGATCGGCACCCCGAACGACGGCTGGCGTGCGGCCATGAGCACGTCGAGCAACGAGCGCGGTATGTCATTGCGCAGCCCGGCTCGCTTCCTGGCGACGGCACAGCGGGTGGTGCAGCTGTGGAAAGACTGCGGCTCGCCGCCGGCACTGGCCGACCGGGTCGCCGATGGCTGGATCAAGGCCCAGGCCTACCGGCTGCAGACCTTCGGCACCGTGACGCGGCTGGCCGCCGGCGGTGAGCTCGGCGCCGAATCGTCGGTGACCAAGGTGTTCTGGTCCGACCTCGACGTGGAACTGCATCAGACCGCGCTCGACATCCTGGCCGCCGACGGCGAACTTGCCGGCGACTGGACGGATGGCCTGCTGTTCGCACTCGGCGGGCCGATCTATGCGGGCACCAATGAGATTCAGCGCAACATCATCTCCGAGCGGCTGCTGGGCCTGCCACGCGAGAAGTCCGGGGGCAAGAAGTGAAATTTGCGCTAGACGAGCAGCAGCGTGACTTTGCGGCCAGCATCGATGCCGCACTCGGTGCGGCCGACCTGCCCGCCGCGGTGCGCGCCTGGTCCGCGGGCGACGTGACACCCGGCCGAAAAGTATGGGAACAGCTGGCCAACCTCGGCGTCACCGCACTTGCCGTGCCGGAGAAATTCGACGGCCTGGACGCCCACCCGGTTGATCTGGTGGTCGCACTGGAACGCCTGGGGCGCTGGTGCGTGCCCGGCCCGGTGACCGAATCCATCGCTGTGGCACCGATATTGCTGGCCACTGATGATCAGGGCGACCGTGGCGCCGCGCTGGCCTCTGGTGAGCTGATCGCCACCGTTGCCCTGCCACCTCAGACGCCTCGTGCAGTTGACGCGGACACGGCCGGACTGGTGCTTCTGGCAACCGACAACGGAGTCAGCGAGGGGGTGGTCGGTACGTGTCACGCGTCCGTCGATCCCAGCCGCCGCCTCTACGACGTGACCCCGACCGGCAGAAGCTGGCGAGCAGACATCGAACGCGCCTATGAATTCGGAGCGCTGGCCACCGCGGCGCAGCTGGTCGGTGCCGGCGAAGCGTTGCTCGACAACACCGTCGACTACGCCAAGCAACGCGCCCAGTTCGGCCGTGTGATCGGTTCGTATCAGGCGATCAAACACAAGCTCGCCGACGTACACATCGCGATCGAGCTGGCCCGCCCGCTGGTCTACGGCGCGGCATTGTCGTTGGCTCCGCGCGATGTCAGTGCCGCCAAGGCGGCAGCGTCCGAGGCCGCTCTGCTGGCGGCGCGGTCGGCCCTGCAGACCCACGGCGCGATCGGGTTCACCCAGGAGCACGATCTGTCCCTATGGCTGCTGCGGGTGCAAGCACTACGCTCGGCCTGGGGCGACCCCACGGAGCATCGGCGCAGGGTGCTGGAGGCGCTATGACTGAAGAACGGCAGATGCTGGCCGAAACCGTCGCCGCTCTGGTGTCCAAACACGCGGGGCCTGCGGCGGTGCGTGCCGCGATGGAGTCCGACCGTGGCTACGACGAGTCGCTGTGGCGGTTGCTGTGTGAGCAGGTCGGCGCCGCCGCGTTGGTGGTACCTGAGGGGCTCGGCGGCGCGGGCGGTGAACTGGCCGATGCCGCAACGGTTTTGCAGGAGTTGGGCCGGGCCCTGGCGCCCTCCCCGCTGCTGGGCACCACGCTGGCCGAGTTGGCTCTGCTGGCCGCGCCCGAACCGGACGCCGGAACGCTGGAACGCCTCGCCGAGGGGAGTGCTATCGGCGCGGTTGTGCTCGAAGCCGATTACGTGGTCAACGGCGATATCGCCGATGTCGTCGTCGCCGCCGCCGATGGCCAACTGAGCAGGTGGACCCGATTCAGCGCCCAGCCCGTCGTCACCATGGATCCCACCCGCCGGCTGGCCCGGGTACAGCCCGAAGAGGAAGTGCCGTTGGGCCCCGACCCGGGCATCGCTGACGCCGCGGCCGTTCTGCTGGCGGCGGAGCAGATCGGGGCTGCCGAACGCTGCCTGGAACTGACCGTCGAATACGCCAAGAACCGCGTGCAATTCGGCCGTCCGATTGGCAGCTTCCAGGCACTCAAGCACCGGATGGCCGATCTGTACGTCGCGGTTGCCGCCGCCAAGGCCGTCGTGTCCGAGGCGTGCAATGACCCGACTCCCACCAACGCCGCCACCGCGCGCCTTGCCGCCACTGAGGCGCTATCCACCGTGGCCGGCGAAGGCATCCAGCTGCACGGCGGTATCGCAATCACGTGGGAACACGACATGCATCTGTATTTCAAACGTGCCCACGGCAGTGCGCATCTGCTCAGCTCGCCGCGAGAGTTGCTTGGGCGACTGGAATCCGAGGTGCTCTACACGCCGTGATGGAACATGTTTCGCTTCGGTCAGGCATCCCACCGTTCTATGTGATGGATGTCTGGCTGGCGGCCGCCGAGCGCCAGCGCAGCCACGGCGATTTGGTGAACCTGTCGGCGGGACAGCCCAGCGTAGGCGCACCCGAGCCGGTGCGGGCGGCCGCAGCGGCCGCCTTGCATTCCAACGAGCTGGGTTACACCGTGACACTGGGGATTCCCGAGCTGCGCGCCGCTATCGCCGCCGACTACCAGCGCCAGCACGGGCTGGAGGTCGAGTCCGACGCGGTGGTGGCCACCACGGGTTCATCCGGCGGGTTCCTGCTCGCCTTTCTGGCGTGTTTCGATGTCGGTGATCGGGTGGCGCTGGCCAGCCCCGGCTACCCGTGCTACCGGAACATCCTGTCGGCGCTGGGCTGTGAGGTGGTGGAAATCCCCTGCGACGCCCAGACTCGTTTTCAGCCCACCGCACAGATGCTCGCCGAGCTCGACCCGCCGGTGCAGGGCGTCATCATCGCCAGCCCCGCCAATCCCACGGGCACGGTCATACCACCGGCCGACTTGGCTGCGATCGCATCCTGGTGTGACGAGTCGGGAGCGCGACTGATCAGCGACGAGGTCTACCACGGCCTGGTCTACGAAGGGTCGCCGCAAACCAGCTGCGCCTGGCAAACATCGCGAAATGCACTGGTGGTCAACAGTTTCTCGAAGTATTACGCGATGACTGGCTGGCGGCTGGGATGGCTGCTGGTGCCGACCGAGCTGCGCCGGGCGGTGGATCGCCTGACCGGGAACTTCACCATCTGCCCGCCGGTGCTGTCGCAGCTCGCTGCTGTGGCCGCATTCACCCCGGAGGCAACCTACGAAGCCGAGAACAACCGGCGTCACTACGCGGTCAACCGCTCACTGTTGCTCGACGGACTGCCCCGAATCGGTATCGACCGGCTGGCGCCCACCGACGGCGCGTTCTACGTGTATGCCGACGTATCGGACTTCACCAACGACTCACTTGCCTTCTGCTCAAAGCTGCTGGCGGACACCGGGGTTGCCATCGCACCGGGTATCGATTTCGACACCGTGCACGGCAACTCCTACGTTCGGCTCTCGTTCGCCGGGCCGACCGGCGACGTCGAGGAAGCCCTGCGACGGATCGGCCCCTGGCTAGCGACCCACTGAGCAAAGCGGTGCTAACCGCCGAGGGTCTTTTCGATGCGCGCCTCGACCGCAGCGCGGTCGCCCAGATCGGCCACATTGATGCCGAATCGATCGCTGAGGGCGTCGACGACGGCGGCCGCGTCGTCCAAGCGCAGTTTCTCACTGGCGCCGGAACGGTGGATGGACAGGTTGCGACCAGCCAGATTCAGTCGGACGTCGTCTGTGACCAGCGCAGCGGTCAGCCCCGTCACGAACTGTGACGAGGGGTGCGTTGAGACGAACCAGCTGCCCACTTGCAGATCGATCTCCGGCACGCTCCGTGTGCTGAATTCGTAAAGTGGCTGCCACGCCCCGCGGATCTGCGCCTGCAGGACCAGTCCCTCGCCCCGATCCTGAAGCCGGTACGGCTCGTGTGTTGTCGCCTGGACGCTGCCGGTTTCGAGGCGGAGGGGCGAGGTCGGCGTCTGGCCGCCGAAGCCGACGTCGACCAGGTAGGAGCCCTGGGAGCCGGGGAAGGTCACCGCCAGCACCGTGTGTGCCTGCGCAGGCAACGGCGCATCGGGTGGGCGCATCCAGATCACTCGACCAGCCAGCCGCCGCACCCGGAACCCCACCGCGGCCAGCACGTAACCCATCAGGCCGTTGTGCTCGTAGCAATAGCCGCCCCGGCGGCGGCGAACCAGCTTGTCGGCAAGGGCCTCGGGGCCCAGGTCATCGACCGGGACCCCCATAACCGGATCAAGGTTCTCGAACGGAATGGCCTTGGTGTGGGCTCCGACCAGTTCCCGCAGTACATCGAGGCTCGCCCCGGCAGCGCCGCGATAGTTGATGCGGTCGAAGTATCCGTTCAGATCCACCGTCATAGAACCATTCTGCTGCCGGCGTCGTCTGGGCCGGGCGGCGAGGCCCACGCTGCGCCACCGCCCGCGGCCGCGTCGGCTTCGACAGCTCATACCCAGGGGGGTATGATCGCAGGTACCCACG
>Ga0307441_1000664_pt1 | contig 12168 bp, 11 predicted proteins | sample SalMarWE160420MG_FD_202149 | JGI IMG/M metagenome (GOLD analysis project Ga0307441, IMG submission 202149) | Salt marsh sediment microbial communities from the Plum Island Ecosystem LTER, Massachusetts, United States - WE1604-20 | ecosystem: Environmental > Aquatic > Marine > Intertidal zone >... | reverse complement strand
GCTATGCGTCTCGTGCCGTCGTACCTGAGGTTGGTGGCAGCGTTCGAGGGCATGGTCGCCGTGCGCACCGCGGCCGTGCTCATGCTTGGCTTCACCGAGCTGCACTACCGGGGCTGCGTGGCCGGGTCCGGCCGCACCCCTTGGCCAGGGCCCGATTCTCCGTTGGGAGTGGTCCTGCGAGCGATTCCCTCGCTCGTGTCTGCCCGCTGGGCAAGACGCAGACTTGGTCGAGTCGAGGCGAACTTCCTCAGGGCGGCGACGAGTCTCGGCTCAGTCGGATAGCCGCCTCCCGCGACGCTCGGATCGAGAAGGTGGAGGGTCGAGAAGCTACCGTTGGTCCATGCGGGGCCTGACCCTCGACGATGTCAAAACCGTTGTCTTCCGTGATGATCTGCCGGAGCCCGTTCTCGAGACGGGCACGGATGTGATCGTCCGCGTCACGAGGGCGGGCCTCTGCGGCTCCGATCTTCACCCCTACCTGGGCAGAGAAACCGTTCGGTTTGGAGTGATCCCTGGTCACGAGGCCGTCGGGACCGTGACCGCCGTCGGCACCGCCGTCGAACGCTTCCAGGAAGGTGAGCGGGTGATCGTCCCGTTCACGACGAGCTGTGGACGTTGCGATGCGTGCCTTCGAGGGTTGAGCGCCAGGTGTGAACAAGGGGAGCTGTTCGGGTATGGGAGTCCCGACGGGACATCGACCCTTCAGGGATGCCAAGCGGAGTATGTGCGTGTCCCGATGGCCGACGGGACGCTTGTGCGGGTTCCTGATGGCCTGTCCGACGAGACTGCTTTGTTGCTCTCGGACAACTTCCCGACAGGCTGGCACGCCGCAAGACGCGCCTACGCGAGACCCGGTCGTCCGCTGGCCGTGGTCGGTCTCGGGGCCGTCGGATTGACGGCTGTGTTTTCGGCATTGGCGATGGGGGCGGGGCCGATCCTGGCGATCGACCCGGTGGAGGATCGGAGAGAGCGGGCCCATCAACTTGGTGCCAGGACTGCGCACCCGGCCGAAGCGGACGACCTGGCAGTTGTCATGACCGAATCCGGGTTCCCGTCCGTGGTTGACGCGACGGGTGCGCTTCCGGGCCAAGGACTTGCGTTCCGGCTCCTGCAAACGGGTGGAACGCTTTCGGTCATCGCTGTGCCTACTTTCGATCGCTTCGCGTTCTCACCCGTCAACGCCTATGACAAGAACGTGACGGTTGTCACCGGCAGGGCACCGGTTCGATCGATCCTCGAACGCATCCTGCCCCACATCGACAGACTGGCGATTCCGGCGGATGTGATTGTTTCACACCCATCGGTCCCGATCGAAGATGGCCCCGACGCGTATCGAAGGTTCGCCGCGAGGGAACAGGGCATCGTCAAGGTGGCGTTCACATTCGATGCGCCCTAGCCCTGTCCCCACGTTTGCCGCATCCAGGACGGCCAGATGACACCGCTTGTCCTCGTTGTTGCACCGGACACCCTTCGCTCGACCTGCACATCACCAACGCCGCCGGACAGCGCGCCCTAGCGTCTCGGGACCGTTCGTTTCCTGACGCGAATCGACGTCGGCGTCACCTCGACCAGTTCGTCATCGGCGATCCACTCGATGGCACGCTCCAGTGTCATCGTTCGGGGAGGTTTCAGGTTGATCGCTTCGTCGGCGGCGTGGGTACGGATGTTGGTGAGTTGCTTCGGTTTCGCCGGGTTGCACGGCATATCGGCGGTGCGAGAGTTCTCACCGATGACCATGCCCGCGTAGACCTGCTCTCCGGGACCGATGAAGAGAGTGCCCCGTTTCTGAAGGTTGTCGAGGGCGTATCCGGTGGAGGTCCCTGCACGGTCGGAGACCATCGCACCGCCCTGTCGACTCGGGAGTTCGCCTGCCCAGGGCATCCAGCCCGAATGGCGCTGGTGGACGAGTGCAGTGCCTCTTGTTGCCGTCATGAGCAGCGATCGGAGTCCGATCAGTCCACGTGCGGGTGCTGTGACTGTGACGATCGTCCTACCCGATTCACCCGGTTCGAGGCCTGCGATCTGGCCTTTCCGCGGTGCGACCGCTTGGGTGACCGTTCCTACGTGATCGTTGGGCACGTCGATGGTCGCTTCCTCGACAGGTTCGCATTGCACTCCGTCGATGTCACGAGTGACCACCTCCGGTCTACTCACCTGGAGTTCGAAGCCCTCTCTACGCATGGCCTCGATCAACACAGCGAGCTGGAGCTCTCCACGGCCGGCCACCTCGATGACCTCCGGAGTGGGCGTGTCGCCGATCTTGATCGACACGTTGCCGAGTACTTCTCGTTCGAGTCGGTCCCGAATCTGACGCGAGGTGACGAAGCGCCCTTCGGTGCCTGCAAGCGGCGAAGTATTGACTCCGAACGTCATCTTCAGCACCGGCTCGTCAACGGTCAGGCGTGGAAGCGGTTGTGGGTCGGTCGTGTCGGCCAGTGTGTCTCCGATTTCCACCTCCGGGAATCCCGAGATCACGAACAGGTCACCTGCGACTCGCTCGGACACCTCGATGCGGCCCAGACCCTCGAACCCCATGAGCTGAGTGAGTCGTCGAACCAGGACGCTCCCGTCCGCCCGGCATAGGGCTACCTGGTCGCCGCTGCGGAGCGAGCCCTGAGCCACCCGGCCGATCGCGAGCCTCCCCAGATAGTCGGACGCGTCGAGATTCGTCACGAGCGCTTGGAGCGGCGCCAACGGATCCCCGGATGCCGCCGGAATGGTCGCGACGATCGCGTCGAGGAGGGGCGACAGGTCGGCGTCGTCGGCGGGCATTCCGATTCCCGCCATCGCCAGCCCCTTGCGCGCAATGGCAGAGATGATCGGGAACTCGATGTGGTCTTCGGAGGCGCCCAGGTCGAAGAACAGCTCGTACACATCGTCGACGACCTGATCGATTCTCGCGTCGGTTCTGTCGACCTTGTTGACGACTACAACTGCGGGGAGGTGCCGATCCAGCGCCTTCGACAAGACGTAGCGGGTTTGTGGCATCGGGCCCTCAGCGGCATCCACCAAAAGGAGAACACCGTCGACGAGGGCCAAGGCTCGTTCCACCTCTCCTCCGAAGTCCGCGTGTCCAGGGGTGTCGACGAGGTTGATGCGAATCCCCTTCCACTCGACCGACGCGGCCTTGGCGAAGATCGTGATGCCACGTTCTCGCTCCTGGTCGTTGGAATCGAGGACCCGGTCGACCCGGATGTGATGAGGGGAGAACACGCCGGTGGCAGACAGCAGCGCGTCGACCAAGGTCGTCTTGCCATGGTCGACGTGCGCGATCAGTGCGACGTTGCGGAATGGAGTGCCCGACATGAGCGCCGGATGGTAACGCGAGAATGGGTGTGGCGAGTCGAAGAATGGAGGGAGGGTCGTAGTGGCTGAAGTGGTGAAGGTCAGACTGTACGGATACCGGTGGGTGGTTCTCGGGGTGTTCTCGCTTCTGAACGCCCTTGTACAGATGAACTGGATCACGTTCGCCGCGGTGACCGGCGACGCCGCTTCTTACTACAGGGTGTCCGAACTCCAGATTGGTCTGTTGTCGATGGTGTTCATGATCGTGTTCATCATCTTCTCGATTCCCGCTTCCTACGTGATCGACACCTACGGGGTGCGGCTCGGTGTGGGGATCGGAGCGGTTCTCACCGGTGTGTTCGCAATCACAAGGGGTGTATGGGCGTCGAGCTACACGATCGTGCTGGTGTCCCAGATCGGTCTCGCCGTCGGCCAGCCGTTCGTGATGAACGCGATCACGAAGGTTGGCGCCCGGTGGTTTCCGGTCACCGAGCGGGCAACCGCCGCGGCAGCGCCGTCGCTGGCCCAGTTCATTGGCATCATCGTTGCGATGGCAGCGACACCGTTCCTGGTCGAGAACCTTCAGATGTCGGGAACGCTCATGTGGTACGGAATCGCATCGGCGATCGGCGCGATTGCCTCGCTTGTGTTCATCAAAGAGCGCCCCGCTACACCGCCGAGCACGGTCGATCAGGACGAACGGTTCAAGGTGTTCGAAGGGCTGCGTCACATCTTGCGCCAGAGGGACATGCTGATCCTCCTGTTGTTGTTCTTCGTCGGACTCGGGATGTTCAACGCGATCTCCACGTGGATCGAGCAGATCGTCAGCCCCCGCGGGTTCGGCCCCGAGGAAGCAGGCATCATTGGAGCGGTGATGGTTGTCGGTGGGATTCTGGGGGCGGGTATCTTGCCGGTGCTGTCAGACCGATCACGGCGCCGCAAGCCGTTCCTGGTGATCGCGGTCGCCGGCATGGCGCCCGGCCTCGTCGGACTGGCGTTCGCCGATACGCTTCCGCTGCTGTTGATCTCGAGTTTCGTGTTCGGGTTCTTCATGATGAGCGCCTACCCGCTCGGCTTCCAGTACTCCGCCGAGATCAGCTACCCGGCTCCCGAGTCGACCTCCCAGGGGGTCATCCTGATGGCAGGTCAGGTCTCGGGGATCTTGTTCATTCTCGGCATGGACGCGTTCAAGTCGTCGGCAACGGGGTCCATGGCCGGATCGATGATGGTGTTCATCGCATTGACGGCGATCGTGATCGCGCTGACCGCCTTCCTCGACGAATCGACGATGGTCCGCGCGGAGAGCGAGCGTGTGACCGTCTGAACTGCGAACCCTGGGCTCAGGGACTCGGTTTCCGCTCCTGCGAGCCCTGGGTTCGGGAGATGCTCTATCCCGGCGTCACTGTGAGTGGCAGACGGTTGACACCGCGGAAGATCAAGCTGGGGGTTCGTTCGAGGTTCTCCTCCGCCAACGCGACCGAACCGATCCGGCGCGCGAAGTGAGAGAACGCGACGTCCAACTCCACCTTTGCGAGCGGCGCGCCGACACAGAAGTGGATGCCACCACCAAACGACACGTGCGGGTTGGGTGTGCGACCCAGGTCGAGCCGCTCAGGGTCCGCGAATACCGTCTCGTCGTGGTTGGCCGACCCGAACAGAAGTCCGACCTTGGTGCCTTTGCGCAGGTGTGCACCATTCCAGTCGAGGTCCTCCAGCACCCATCGTTCGAACATTTGGAGCGGGGTGTCGTGACGTAGCAGTTCGTCGACGGTGGTCGACATCAGATCGGGGTCGGAGCGCAGCCGTTGATACTGCTGTGGGTTGCGGGCGAGGGCGAGGAGCCCGTTGCCGATTGCTTGGACGGTCGCCTCGTGACCGGCGTTGAGGGCGAGGATGCTCGTCGCAACGACTTCATCGTCGGTCAGGTGATCCCCGTCAACCTCGGCCTCCACCAGGGCGGTCACCAGGTCCTCGGATGAGCGTTGCCGCCGTTGTGTGATCATGTCTCGCACGTACTCGACGAATTGGGTGGTCGCCTCCTCGGCCAGCATGCCTTCCTCGTCGGTGCATGCCTGGTCGTAGAGGCGGACGATTCGATGGGACCAGTCGACGAGGAGCGGCTGGTCGACTGCCGGAACGCCCATCAGCTCGGCGATCATTGCCAATGGGATGGGTTCGGCGTAGTCGGCGACTGCGTCCATGCTGCCCCGCTCCAGGGCCGCGTCCAGAAGCCGTGTCGCCGCTTCGTCCAGGCGCGGCCGGTAGCTTTCGGAGGCTCGCCGGTTGAACGCGGACTGGACAAGCCTTCGAAGTCGTGTGTGATCGGGAGGCTCGAAGTCGATGAACGACTCGCGGATGAATCGGGTCCACATCGGATACCGGGTCGGGTAGATCCGGTCGAACGCCTGAGGGTCGATGTCGGACTTCGGAACCGCATGCCGGACATCCCTGCCGAAGCGTCGGTCCCGAAGCATGGCGGCGATGTCTGCGTGGCGGGTGAAGAACGTCAGTCCCCAACGCTCATCGAAGAACACAGGTGACTCGGAGCGAAGGCGGGCAAACGTCGGGTAGGGATTGTCGATGAACTCGGGGGCGTAGGAATCGAACATCGGTCCCATTGCACCACATCCCGTGGGGCTAGACCTTCGGCAATCCCGCCAACCCAGGGCTGTCGGCGGTGTTTTTCTCGTTCAGGAACCCTGGGTTCGGGATGAAGGGGTTGATCCCCTGCGAAGATGGGGCTGTGCTCGCTGCCACCCTGACCTTCACCCAGGCCCAGTTCGACGAGTTCGCTCGTCTGAGCGGTGACGACAATCCAATCCACGTAGATCCGAACTTCGCCGCCGGAACCCGCTTCGGGCGAACCGTCGCTCACGGCATGTTCCTGTTCTCGGTGACATGGGCCGAGCTGCGCCGAACCGCCGGCTTCCGGCCCATCTATCAGGAGTTCCTGTTCAACGGTCCGACGTTCGCTGGCGAGGAGATGACGCTTCACCTGACGCCTGTCGACGGGGGATTCGCGGAGCAGCTGATCAACCCGAACGGGGAGGTGATCACGAGCGGCCTCTCCCTGCAATCGGAGCCTTCCCAACCCGATCCCGCGCTGGTCGACCCGAATGCCACATTCAAGGGACTTCGGATCGGAATGCAGGCGTCCAGAACTCGAACCTTCACGGCCGCCGACGTGGACGACTATCGGCGTCTCGTCGAAGATCCGAACGAATACGGCGGCGAGGTGCCAGGCCCACTGCTTGGCGGGTTCGTCTCTGCGCTGCTCGGGGTCGATCTTCCTGGTCCCGGCTCGAACTGGCTGAAGCAGCGCTACACGTTCCTGCGGCCGGTCGGCGTCGACACGCCGATTCGGGCGACGGTGACAATCGTTCGGCTCCGGCCCGAAAAGGAGCTGGTCAACCTGTCGACGGATGTCTCTGTGGAGGGAGGGGCAGCCGTCCGAGGGGAGTCGCTGGTGCTCGTCAGGGATGTCGCTGGTTGAGGAAGGCGTCGATGCCGGCGATCGACTCGTCGGTGACGACCTGTTCCACGAAGAGCCGTCGTTCGTTTTCCAGCCCTCTCGCGACGAGGTCGAGGTCGACGTTGAGGCTTCGCTTCACCGCTCTGGTCTTGCGACGCGCCATTTCCATCGCGGTCGACCGGGCACCTGCCACCGCGTCGTAGACGACCTCGTCCACGAGACCCCAATCGTGCGCCTGGCTCGCAGTGATCGTCGTGTTGTGAAGCAGCAGCGAAGCAACGCGCGCCCGTCCGATACGGTCGGGGAGAAGCGCCGACCATCCTCCGTCTGGGGAGAAGCCCACGACCGAATACCAGGGCGTGAAGGACGCTGTCGACGCAGCGACCACGAGGTCCGCGGCCATCACGAGTCCCATAGATCCGCCCGTCACCACACTGTGCACGGCAGCGACGATGGGCTGGTCGATTCGCATCATCGTCAGCATCGCCTCGTTGAGGAGGCCAACGATCTCGTGTGCGTAGTCGGCGAGCCGATCCCGGTGGGCATCGAACCCTGCAACGTCCCCGCCTGTCGAAAACGATCGACCATTTGCCGTCAGAACGATCGCTTTGACCTCAGGCACGGCCGACACGTGCTGAAACTGCCCGATGAGGGCCGACAGCAATTCCGGGACGAGCGCGTTGTGCCGCTCCGCACGGTTGAGCGTGATGGTCCCGAGCGGCGGTTCCAGTTTCGACAGGACCAGGTCGGTCATGATTCGTGGCCGGCCCTGAGATCACGCTTCAGCACCTTGCCGGCGGCATTGCGAGGCAGCTCGTCGATGGTGGTGACGTGCTTCGGGATCTTGTACCGGGCGAGCTTCCCGTCGCAGAAGGCGATGATGTCGTCCGGGTCGAACGTCTCCTCATCTCGGGGAACGACGATCGCGAGACCGACCTCACCCCACCGTTCGTCGGGGACGCCGATCACCGCGACATCGAGCACGTTCGGGTGGTGAAAGAGCACTTGTTCTACTTCTGCCGGGTACACGTTCTCCCCGCCCGAGATGAACATGTCCTTCCACCGATCGACCAGATAGACGTACCCGTCTTCATCGATGCGTGCAGCGTCGCCGGTGTGGAGCCAGCCGTCCGTGAACGACGACTCGTTGGCCTCCGGGCGTTCCCAGTAGCCAGGCGTGACGAGCGGACCTCGCACCCACAGCTCGCCGATCTGGTCCCTGGGCACGTCCTGGCCTTCCTCGCTGACGACCCGAATCTCGGCATGTAGGACCGGCTTGCCCACCGAACCGGCCTTCGAGAGGGCGTGAGCCTCATCGGTGAGGAAGATCGTCGGCGACGTTTCGGTCATCCCCATGCCCTGTCTGATGACGACCCCTCGGTCGGCGTACCGCTCGAGGAGCGCGACGGGCAGCGCCGCGCCACCGGATGCCCACGATTCGACCTTGGAGAGGTCTGCGGTTTCCCAGTCGGGATGCTCGGCGAGGAACTGGTACACGGATGGCACGCCGAGGAAGTGGGTGATCCTCCCGGACGTGAACCATTCGAGCATTCGTCCAGGATCGAACTCCCGGAGGTTGACCGAGGTTCCCCCCATGTGCAGACACGGCGTCGTGTACAGGTTGAGCCCTCCGGAATGGAAGGTTGGGAGCACGTTGAGGTTTGTCGAGTCTGCGGTGAGGCCGATGGCGTTGCCGATGTTGACCGCATTCCAGAAGAACATGCCGTGCGTGGTGATCGCACCTTTGGGATGTCCGGTCGTGCCCGACGTGTAGAGGATCGCCCAGGGATCGTCGAACGTTGCGGTGACCGGGTGGACGGAGGAAGGATCCGAGGCAGCCTTGGCGTTCTCGTAGTCGGATCCAAGCTGGAGCTTCATCGGTACGTCGAGCTGTGCGACGGCGGAAGCGTAGGTGTCTTCGTGGATGATGACCTTCGGGTGGCAGTCGTTGACGATGAACTGAAGTTCGGGAACGGCGAGACGCCAGTTCAGTGGTACGAGGATCGCGGTGAGCTTCGCACACGCGAACAGCGCTTCGAACGTATCAGTGGTGTTCCCGGAGAGAAACGCGACTCGATCGCCATCGCCGACGCCCTGGTTTGCGAGCCATGCGGCGAGGCGTCGCACCCGATCCTCGAGGGAGGCGTACGTGAGCGTGAGACTTCTCCCGTCGTCGATCAGCGCAACCTTGTCGGGGGCCATGTCCGCATGGTGGCCGATCCAGTCGTAGGCGGGAATCGTCATTTGGTCTCCACTCTTCGCTGAGCCGATGCTACCGATACGCTGCGAACCCAGGGCTCAGCGCGACCCTGAGCCCTGGGTTCGGTGAGAGGGTGGCTGACGCTGATCAGTCCGGAGCCGGTGTCCTCTCTCGACTGCGAACGATCAGCGCAACAGACAGAAGAATGATCGGCAGGGCGATCCACACCTGACCGGTGAGATGTTCCTGACCGAGCGTCACCCCGAGGATCACCGCGAACAGCGGATTCACGTATGCGTAGGAGGTGGCAAGTGCGGGGCGAACGGTGCGCAGCAGGTACATGTAGGCGCTGAAGGCGATCAGCGAGCCCGGAACGATGAGCCACGCGAGCGCCAACCAGGACTTGAGGCTGGGCATCGCGGTGATCGACTCGCCGAGTGTGAAGCCGATGATGCCGAGTACGACTCCGCCACCGAGCATCTCGATCGCCGTGGACATCAGACCGTCGGGCAGATCGGTGTGCGCGGACCACACGGAACCGAACGACCACAGGATCGGTGAGATGACGACGAGGACGAGGCCCAGCGGTGCGGCCTTGAAGTCGCCCTCTCCCGAGAGCAAGAGCACGCCACCGAGACCAACGGCGATACCGAGCCACTCGGTCCGATTCGGCCACCTTCCGAAGAACCCCGATATCAGCGCAGCCCATACGGGAACCAACGCGACGGCAGTGGCCGTGATTCCCGACCCGACACCAACGTCCTCTGCGACGGTGACCAGTCCCAGGCCGCCAACGAACAGGAGCACGCCGACACCAACGGCATTCCTCGACTGCCGTGCCGTTGGGAGCGCGGCTCCACGCCATCGGACCCATGCGAACAGGATCAGCCCGGCCGTGAGCATTCGGATCGACGTACCGAGAAACGGCGGAAACGTCTCGACCATGAACCGGAGCGCGAGGTAGGTGGAGCTCCAGATGAGGTACACGGCTGCAAGTGCCGCGACGATTGTCCACCGCTTCGACATGAATCTCCAGGATCGAGGTTGCGCAAGCGTACCCTGGTCGGCATGCAGTCGTCCTCCGCCCTCGGCCGCCCCATCGTGTGGAGCTACCCGTCCAACCGTTTCGCAGTGATCGGGTCTGCCGTCGGGGCCGTCATCGTGGCGGTTCTCCGGATGGTTGCGAGTCGTCCGGTGACGATCGGCAATCTGTTCGGCTCATTCATGGCCCTGTTCCTCGCGTGGGCGGTGGCCAGGGAGATCGATCCCGCAGAGACGATATCGGCGGGTATCGCGCTTGTGGTGGCGGCACTCGCGATCCTCCAGTTCGGGTTCGCGTCGATCTGGCTCGTGGTGGGCGCGTTGCTGGGGGTCCGGGCAGCGATCGGCACGGTCGGGGTTCAGCTGACCTGGATCGATGCAGCGGCACTTGCAGTCCTCGCCGGGTTTGTCGGGTACCGGTACGGATCGTGGATCGTGGTTGTGGTGCTGGTGGTGGGCGCCGTCTTGGCAGGCGACGATCGCAAGGTCCCCGCTGGTGTTGTGGTTGCCGCCGCCGGTGTCGCCGGACTCGTGCTGGGGAGCTCGAGCTCGGGGTGGTCCATGCCGAACACCGACACACTTATTGTGATGATCGGGGTGGTCGCATCGATCGTCATCCTCAGTGGCGGGGCATGCCCGGTGCTGCCGACGGACGTGGGTGATCGACTGATCGAGAAACGGAGGCTGGACATCGGGCGGGCCGTCGCCGCAGCCGCAGTCGTGATATCGGCGTTTCAGACCGGGTTGCCGTCCGAGTTGAGCCCCGTTGCCGCTGCACTCCTTGCGGCGGGGATTGTCAGGCTTGTTCGGTACGTACAGATCGAGCTGGCCGGGTAGGCGCGGATTCAGGAGCCGAGTCTGAGGATCATCGAGATCAGTGCGATCGCAACGACCCCTGCATCGACGAGCGCAAGCACACCAAACCTGCGGTAGAGAGCACCAAGCTTCGACCCGTCCGATGTTGCTTGCTGCATCGACTTGGTCATGGGTCCTGACACTTTGGCACCGAAGATCGCCCCATTGACGACCGCAAGGATGCCGATGATCACGAACAGGTTGGTGAACTTCCACGGGCTGTCGAGCACCAGGATCACGCCGCTGATCAGAACGAGGATGCCCATCGGCATGAAGAGCACGTTGCCGAGCTTCTCGAATGAACCTGGCAGGGCCGTGCCGGTCGTGGCGACCTGTCTGCTCGTCAGCGAAGCGAGGACGCCTACGGCAACACCGGCTCCTAGCCAAATCGCGGCCGTCACGACGTGGGTGATGAGCACGAACGTATGCATGGAACAACAAGCTACTGACGATCGCCGGCCTGACCAGATGATCCTGGAATCACCGCCGGAGGACCTACCACTCGATCAGCGCGGGCAGCTTCCTGGCCGACTCGACAGAGAAACGGACCTCGCCCGGGAGTGCAGGCACACCATCAAAACCGGTCGACTCGACGAATGTCCGCAGCTCGACGACGAGCTTCTCAGGGTCGCGTGTCGCGAGGTCCGCGACGGATCCGACACCCGCATCGAGGTAGAGCCGGGCTCTGATTCCTTTCAGGCCGGTAATCCTGGCGAGATCGGACAACCGGACCAGCTCCTCGACGGAGGGAAGTGGCACGGCGGCTCGCCGTGATATGTCCTGCCTCGCCGTTGATGTCCTCCCCTGGCTGACCATCTCGTCGGCCGACTTGATGCCGATCGCCGACACGCGATCCGCGTGGTCCGAATCAACACCACGGAAGTTCCGAAGCGGGAACGGTGTCGGTTCGACCCGGTCTCTGCGCAGGGTCCTGGCGGTGTGAGACATCACGATGTCGTCGAGGAACTCGTAGTAGTAGTTGATGCCCCACAGGTCGAGCTTGGCCGACTCCTTTGGCACCGACTCGATCGACGCCACGTAGCTCTCCAGGTCTGAAGGTGTTGCCTCATCCAACTCGATCCCGTGCCCGGCGAGATACTCCTCGAAGTCCTGGACGTACCCGACGATCCGTTCCGCGGCACCCGATGATCGCCCTCCTCGCCGGAGAAAGGTCGTGAAGGCCTGCTCGTTCACGATGTCAATCTACGCGGGAGTGCGAGGAGATCTCGACGTCGAGGCCGAGGAAACTCCCGTAGTCCGCAGCCCCGGCCGCGATTCCCTTGATGGTCTTCTGCGTGAACTTCACGAACGCAGT
>Ga0307441_1000663_pt1 | contig 12202 bp, 8 predicted proteins | sample SalMarWE160420MG_FD_202149 | JGI IMG/M metagenome (GOLD analysis project Ga0307441, IMG submission 202149) | Salt marsh sediment microbial communities from the Plum Island Ecosystem LTER, Massachusetts, United States - WE1604-20 | ecosystem: Environmental > Aquatic > Marine > Intertidal zone >... | reverse complement strand
GTTTTGTCGGGCAGGTCGAACACCAACTGCCGCAAGTCCTTTGCCGACCGCGGCCGGCTGAGCGTGACGTTGCGCATCATGCCGCCGAGGTAGCGGTGAAGCGCGCGGAAGTCCGTCATCGGCGCAACTCACCATGGGTCACCGTCGACCAGCGGGCCTGGCACGACAGTACCGTCCGGGCGCGCGGCCAACCTGGCCGAATGTGGGCTTCGGACCAAACCGATGGGACATTCACAGTCTTCGCTAAGCTTGCCCCGTGCGTCAGCTGGTCATCGCCGCGCTGATCGTGGCGCTCGCGGCGTGCGGCTCGAAGCCACCGGCCCCGGCGTCGCGGCCGTCGGACACCTGCAAAGACTCCGACGGGCCCACGGCCGACACGGTGCGCCGGGCCATCGCCGCGGTCCCGATCGCGGTCCAGGGCACGACATGGGTCGAAATCGCACGGGGGCACACCAAGAACTGCCGCCTGTACTGGGTGCAGGTGATCCCCACCGTCGCCAGCGAGTCGACGCCCCAACAGTTGCTCTTCTTCGACCACAACACCGCGCTGGGCACGCCCACGCCGAATCCCAAGCCCTACATCACCGTGCTGCCGCCGTCGCAGGACACGGTCACGGTTCAGTATCAATGGCAGGTCGGCAGCGACGAACCCTGCTGTCCCACCGGCAGGGGAAAGGTGCGGTTCCAGATCGGCCCGGACGGCAAACTCCAAGCGCTCGGCGCGATTCCGCACCAATAGTCGCCCGCGCGCACCGAATCCGGTGACGAGGGACGCCGGATCTTCACAGCGTTCGTTCAGCACACTCCTAGCGGCGGGGGCGAACATGAGCAGATAAGCGCTGGCATCCCGGGCAACGGTGCCGACGGCCACCAAGAGTTGCGGCCGCAAAGAGGTGCAGCGTGGCACCACGAACGTACGACCGCCTGACCCGCTGTCGCTGAGGGCGATTCGATCCACATCCGGTGACTTTCGGCGTGAAAGGCAAGACAACCCATGGGACTTACGCGCCACATCTCGCACTGGGACCCCGAAGACGTCATCGCCTGGGAGGCCGGTAACAAGGTCATCGCCCGGCGCAACCTGATCTGGTCGATCGTGAACATGCACGTCGGCTTCTCGATCTGGACGCTGTGGTCGGTCATGGTGCTGTTCATGCCGCAGTCCGTATACGGCTTCACGGCCGGCGACAAGCTGCTGCTGGGCGCCACCGCGACGCTGGTCGGCGGGTGTGTGCGCATTCCCTACGTGATGGCCACCGCCAGGTTCGGCGGCCGCAACTGGGCGATCTTCTCGTCGTCGATACTGCTGATCCCCACCCTCGGGGCCATCGTTTTGCTGGCCAACCCCGGCCTGCCGCTGTGGCCGTATCTGGTGTGCGCCGCGCTGACCGGCTTGGGCGGCGGCAACTACTCCGCCTCGCTGGCCAACGTCGAAGCCTTCTACCCGCAGCGGCGCAAGGGCCTGGCGCTGGGCCTGACCGGGGGTCTCGGCAACCTGGGGGTGGCGGGCATCCAGGCGGTCGGCCTGCTGGTGCTGGCCACCGCCGGCAACGAGGCGCCGTACTGGGTGTGCGCGATCTACCTGGTACTGCTCGCGGGAGCCGGCCTGGGCGCGGCGCTGTTCATGGACAACCTGACCCACGCCATCGAGATGGGCCACGTGCGGTCGGTGCTCAAGGTGCCCGACGCGTGGGGCGTCTCGTTCCTGTACATGTGCGCTTCGGGGTCGTTCATCGGGTTCGCGTTCGCGTTCGGCCAGGTGATACAGCTCAACCTGCTGGCCGGCGGGCAGACCCACGCGCAGGCGTCGCTGCACGCCGCCGAGATCGCCTTCGTCGGGCCGCTGCTGGGCTCGGCGGCGCGGATACTCGGCGGCAAGCTGGGCGACCGTTTCGGCGGCGGCCGGGTCACGCTGGCCGTCGTGGCCGGCATGATCCTGGGTGCCGGGCTGCTGGTGGCGGTCAGCACCCACGACGACATCGCCCGCGGCGCCGGCAGCCACACGACCGAGACCACGATGATCGGCTACGTCGTCGGGTTCATCGCGCTGTTCATCTTCTGCGGCATGGGCAAGGGGGCGGTGTTCAAGGTGATCCCGTCGATCTTCGAACAGCGCAGTCACTTCCTGAACGTCGGCGAGGCCGAACGGCGGCACTGGACGCGGGTGATGTCGGCGTCCCTGATCGGGTTCGCGGGCGCGTTCGGGGCGCTGGGTGGCGTCGGGATCAACCTGGCCCTGCGGCAGTCCTACCTGAGCAGCGGCACCGAAACCCCGGCGTTCTGCAGCTTTTTGGTGTGCTACCTCATCGCCGCGGGCCTGACCTGGGTGCGCTACGTGCGGCCCCGGCGCACCGTGGCGCGCGCCCGCTTGCAGGCGCCGAGCCGGCCGAGCCTGGAGGCGCTCGTCGAGAAGGAGCCGGTCAGGGCCTGACCGCGTGGGTCCCGGCCGAGGCCTCTGACAGGTTTTCCGGGTGCAGCATCTCGGCGTAGCGCAGCGCCTCGGGGATCCCGAACCCGTCGACCAGTGTCTGGGCGTGCGGGCGCAGCGTGCGGCACCGGTCGTTGATCCCGCGGGTGACGGCCTTGGCCCGCTCGGTGGACAGGTAGCGGTGCTCCACGTACCAGGCCTTGTCGTCCTCGATCACCGACAGTGCATAGACGTCGCAGACCAGCTCGAGTAGCTCGCGCGCCCCCTCGTCTTCGCACGAGTCGATGCCGGCGACGAAGGCCTCCAGGATCACCCGGTCGATGTGCGCGCTCGCCGCGTGCAGCACGTGGTCCTGCACGGAGTTGAATGCGTCGAAGGCCGACATCTCTTTGGACTTGCTCTGCAGCCGGCGCGCGACGGACGACAACAGATACTCCTCGCGGTCCTCGAACATCTTGATCTGGGTGCCGCGGTTGAACAGGCTGCCCTCTTCCTCGTTGTCCTGCCGGGCGTCCACGATCGTCTGGATGATGGCCTCCGCCGCGGTGCGTTTGACGACGCGGTCGCTCACGGTGCCGGCCGCGAAGCGCACCCACTCGACCGGGCTCATGCTGCGGATGTCGTCGGCGTAGGCCGTCAGCAGCTCCTTGGCCACCAGCTGGGTCAGCACGTGGTTGTCGCCCTCGAAGGTGGTGAACACGTCGGTGTCGCCGCGCAGCCCGATCAGTCGGTTCTCGGCCATGTAGCCCGCCCCACCGCAGGCCTCGCGCGCCTCCTGGATGGCCCGGCTGGCATGCCAGGTGTTGGCCGCCTTGAGCCCGGCTGCCCGCGACTCCAGTTCGCGCTGTTCCTCGGCGTCGGGCGCGTCGGCCGTCTGGATGTCGTGGCACTTGCCGACCAGCTCGTTCTGGGCGAACTGCAGCGCGTACGACTTCGCTATCAACGGGAACAAGCGCCGCTGATGCACCAGGTAATCCATGATCAGCACCTCGGTGTCGTCGTCATCGGGTGCACTGAACTGCCTGCGCTGCAAGGCATATCGGGTCGCGATGTCCAGCGCGACCCGGGCCGCGGCGCCGGCGCTGCCGCCCACGGTGATCCGGCCGCGGACCAGCGTGCCCAGCATGGTGAAGAACCGCCGGTTGGGGTTGTCGATCGGCGAACTGTAGGTGCCGTCCGGCGCGACGTCGCCGTATTTGTTCAGCAGGTTGACCCGGGGAACGCGCACGTGGTCGAACACGATGCGGCCGTTGTCGACGCCGGGCAGCCCGCCCTTGTATTCGCAGTCCGACGTCGTCACCCCGGGCAGGTCGTTGCCGTCGGCGTCGCGGATCGGGACCAGCAGGCAGTGCACGCCGTGGTTGACCGGCTCGCCGTCCTCGGTGGTGATCAACTGCGCGAAAACCGCGGCCATCCTGGCCGTTTCGGCGGCGCCGCCGATGTAGTCCTTGCGGGCCGACGGAGTGGGGGAGTCGATGACGAACTCTTCGGTGTTTGCGTCATAGGTCGCGGTGGTCTCCAGCGACTGCACGTCGCTGCCATGACCCGTCTCGGTCATCGCGAAGCAACCGCACAACTCGAGGCCGATGATGTCCTTGACGTGGGCCTCGTGGTGGCGCTCGGTGCCCAGGTTCTCGACCGCACCGCCGAACAGGCCCCACTGCACCCCGGCCTTGACCATCAGCGACAGGTCCGACATCGCGAGCATCTCGATCATGGTGATCGCCGCGCCGACGTCGCCGGTGCCGCCGTGCTCCTTGCGGAAGCTGTCGGCGGCGGCGCCGAACGCGGCCATGATCCGCATCTGCTCGGCCACCTTGGTGCGCGCGATCACGGTGTTCGGTGTGTAGTGCGGGCGGAACAGGTCCTCGGTCATCGTCGCCCGCATCCGGTGCTTCACGTCACGCCAGCGCCCGTCCAGCGTATTACGCAGATGTTGGGCAGTGCTCGTCTTGCTGGGCGCCATCATTCGACCGTAGCCCGCCGTCGCCGCGTCGGGAACAACGACGCGAATTCGCCTCGCGAAACCGCTACTCGCGCCCGGCTTCTCGGCCGCCCGGCCCGTCCGGTTCCGGCTGCCGGCGATCCGGCGGGCGGTTGCGGGTTTTGGGCGTGCGGGGGAGTAGCCAGTACCAGGTGAGCCCGGCCCACAGCACGCCGAAGAACGTCAGCATGCCCATGTCGAACACCCACCAGCCCGCGTAGTGGGTCCACATCTGGATGTTGGTGGCCAGCGTGTCCACCCGGCGCAGGTCGACGGTGGACGCCGACGCCGCGAAGCCCCACTGGGCCGGGACGAACCACGAAATCTGCTCGTAGCCCCAGGTGCCCACCAGCCGGATCAGGCCCCCGGCGAACAGCGCCGACGCCAGGATCAGCGGCACCGCCAGCGGCAGCGCCTCGCGCAGCGACCGGGCCCGCGCGGACAGCGCCAGTCCGACGATCGCCGACACCGCGGCCGTCGCGGCCACGCTCAGGTACAACTCGACGCCGGCCCCGAAACCGCTGTTGCCGAGCAGGACGGCGCCGCGGGTCGGCCCGCCCTTGCCGATCATCACGAGGACGGTCAGCACGGCCGTCAAGAGGGCCGCGGCGATGGAGAACACCACGAGTTTGCCGGCCAGGTAGGCCGCCGCCGACAGCCCGACGGACTGCTCTCGCCGGTAGATGCGGCGCTCCCCGACGAGGTCGCGCAGGGTCAGCGCGAAGCCGATGAGCACCCCGGCGAAGTTCAGCGCGGCCAGGATCTCGACGGCCTCGTGCATGTTGGGGCTACCGGGGTCGGGACGGCCCAGCCCGGAATCACCGGGGATCAGCAGTGTCAGCGCCGCGAGCGCCAGCGTCAGCAACGCCAGGAAGACCCCATGCAGCGGGCGGGCCAGGAGCAGGCGAACCTGGCGGCGGACGACCAGGCGGGTCTGCCGCGACAGGGCCGGCCCGGCAGGTGGCGCCCAGGGCGCGGCGACGCCCGGCGGTGCCGGCGAGGCCGCCGCCGGTTGGCGGTCCCGGAAGGCGCGGTGGGCGCCGTCGGGGTCTGCGCTGACCCGCGCGAGGATGGTCGGCCAGTCGGCGGTGCCCAGCGCGGGTTCGACCTGCAGCGGCGTCCCGACGTAGGCCACAGTGCCGGCCGCGGTGAGCACCACGACCTGGTCGCACATGACCACCCGGGTCAGCGAGGTCTGCGACGTCAGCGCGACCACGACCGCGCAACCGAGGTCGGCCTGACGGCGCAGGACCGCCATCACGTGGGTTTCCTGGGTCGCGTCCAGCCCGGCCCCCGGGCCCTCCACCACGAGCAGCGTCGGGCGGCTGACGAGTTCGATCGCGAGCGCCACGCACCGGCGCACCTCGGGCCCCAGCTTGCCGATCGGCGCCGCGGCGTGCGGTGTCAGCTCGAGCTCTTCCAGCAGCTGGTCGACCACGCGGTGCCGCTGCTCGGGTGCGGTCTCCGGCGGCAGCCGCAGTTCGGCGGCGTACTCCACGGCCCGCCTGACCGTGAGCTTGCCGTGCACCCGATCGTCGCGCGGCACGATCCCGATGCGGGTGCGCATCGGCTGCGGCTCGGCGTGCACGGCGTGGTCGTCGACGGTGACGACGCCGGAGCTCGGTTCCCGGGTGCCGGCGAGCAGGTCCAGCAGCGCGCCGTTGCGCGCGGCGGAGGGCCCGACGACGGCGGTCAACGTGCCCGGACGCGCGGTGAACGAGACGTCGCTGATCACCTCGCGCCCGTCGACGGCCAGCCCCACCCGGTAGGCGGCCACCCCGGTGGTGCGCGCCCCCGGACGGAGCGGCAATCGGTAGGTCGCGTCGGTCTCGTCGGAGCGGAACGAGGGGCGCGGGCCGCGCAGCTTGCGCCCCGCGGCGGTCATCCACTTGATCAGGCCGCGGGTCTTGGGCCGCTCATCCTGCGCGGGGGCGGGCTGCGCGGGGGCGGGCTGCCCCGTGGACTCCTGGGCCGGCGCGGGCGGCGGCGGAACGGGCGGCGGCGGCGCGGCGGGCGGCGGCGTGGCGGCCGGCGGCGTGGCGGGGGGTTCGGGCGGCCGCGCGGCCCCCGGCGGGGGCACCCGCATCTGCTGGGTGGGGGACTGGGTCGGTGCCAGCGGGCCGGGACCGCGCCGTTCGGGCGGGGGTGCGCCGGGCGGGGGCGGCAGCGGCCGGGCGTGGGGGGGTGGTGGTCCGGCCGGGCGCTGCGGCGGGCCGGACGGCCGAACGGGCGGGCCGACCTGGAACACCAGGCGCGGGCCTCGCTGTGGGTCGCCGATCGTGATCGACTGCCCGTCGCGGATGTTGACCGTCGCCACCCGCGCGCCGTTGGCGAACATCCCGTAGGGGCTCGTGTCGATGGCGACCCAGTGGCCGTCGGCGAACCGCAGCACGACGTCGGAACGCGGCGCCGGCGACGGGGAGTCGGCATGTCCGGGGCCGTCGAGCGGAACGTCGCAGCCTCGGCCGGAGCCGACGATCACGTCGCGGCCCGGGGCGAAGACATACCGGGTCGATCCGACCCACACGGTCAACGGGGGGGCTGGAAAGGCCGAGGCCTCGGGCCGCATCACCGTCACCTTTCGTCACCGATCGGGCCGAAAGGTCCGCAGACCGATCGGCTTGCCTAAGTGTCTACCCCGGGGGCGCCGGTCGATCCACCGGGATCGGCGGCGGTCCACGGGCCGCCGCGGCGTCGGGTGGCCGCGGTGTTGTCCAGGAGCCGCCGCAGCACGTCGACCGCCTCCGACAGCACGCGGCGCTCGCCCGGCGCGAGCTGACCCAATTGCGGCTCGATCGCGGCGGCGCGGTCGGCCCGGACCGCGTTCAGGGTGCGCCGCCCGTCGGCCGTGATCTGGATCCGGACCGCCCGGGCGTCTCCGGGATCGACGGTCCGGGTCACCAGGCCGGCCTCCTCGAGGCGCCGCACCTGGGTGGTCATCGTCGGTTGGGAACAGTGGTCGACGGCGGCCAGGTCACCGATCCGGTCTTCTCCGTGGGCCTCGATCGTGGCGAGCAGCCTGGCCTGCGCCGCGGGCAACGGCATCTGGATCCGCTGGGTGGCCAACCGGTTGAGCCGGGCTACCACGGCCAGCAGGTCCGCGCCCAGTCCGGATTGCGCTTCGGTGCTTGCCGCGACACCGGCGACACCATTGGCGGCACTGACCCCACTGACGTTGTGGTGGTCGGCGGATGCATTCATGCCTCCATGGTTCCATAGCTTCCCTAAGCGAGCTGCTGTCCGAACGGCGTGGCGCGAAAACGCAGCTGGCGCGGTGTTTCGCGGGGCGTTACCAGCGCGGCCTGGCAGAATCGATGAAGTGACCGGTCCCAGACCCCTGCCTGCGCGCCATCGGGGTGGGCCGCTGCAACCGGTCGAGTTGGCGCAGGCGTCGGTCATGGGGGCGTTGTGTGCGGTCGTCGCGATCATCTCGGTGGTGGTCCCGTTCGCCGCGGGGCTGGCCTTGTTGGGCACCGTGCCGACGGGGCTGCTGGCCTACCGCTACCGGCTGCGGGTGCTGCTCGCCGCGACGGTCGCCGCCGGGGTGATCGCGTTCCTGATCGCCGGCCTGGGCGGCTTGATGACCGTCATCCATGGCGCCTACATCGGCGGGCTGACCGGATTCGTCAAACGCAGACGGCGGGGCACGCCGACGGTGATCGTCGTGTCGTTGGTCGCCGGGCTGGCGTTCGGCGCCGTGTCGATCGCCGCGCTGGCCGTCATGACCCGGCTGCGGCACCTGATCATCGGCGTGATCACCGCAGACGTCGACGGACTCGCCGCGTTCATGAACCGGATCCACCTGCAGGGCCCCGCCACCGAGCTGAAGCGGTATTTCGCCGTGGGCGTGCACTTCTGGCCGTGGATCCTGCTGGTCTACTTCACCGTCGGGATCATGGTCGTGTCGCTGATCGGTTGGTGGGCGCTGTCTCGGCTGTTGCAGCGCATGCGCACCATACCCGACGTGCACAAACTGGAAGCCTGGACGGGCGTCGAGGGCGAGGGCGGCCCGGTCCCGGTGCGGCTGGACAAGGTCCGCTTCCGCTACCCGAACGCCGGACAGGACGCCCTGCGCGAGGTCAGCCTGGACCTGAGGGTCGGCGAGCACCTGGCGATCACCGGAGCCAACGGGTCGGGCAAGACCACGCTGATGCTGATCCTGGCCGGCCGGGAGCCGACGTCGGGCACTGTGCAACGTCCGGGCGCGGTCGGGCTGGGCAAGCCCGGCGGCACCGCCGTGGTGCTTCAGCATCCCGAGAGCCAGGTGCTGGGCACCCGGGTCGTCGACGACGTGGTGTGGGGCCTGCCGCCGGGCACCAGGATCGACGTGGACCGGCTATTGGCCGAGGTCGGCCTCGACGGGCTCGCCGACCGCGACACCGGGGGCCTGTCCGGGGGTGAACTGCAGCGCCTGGCGCTGGCCGCGGCGCTGGCCCGCGAGCCGTCGTTGCTGATCGCCGACGAGGTGACCACCATGGTCGACCAGGAGGGGCGGGACACCCTGCTCGGCGTGCTGTCCGGCCTCACCAAGCGGCACCGAACCGCTTTGGTGCACATCACGCACTACAACAACGAGGCCGAAACCGCGGACCGCGTCATCAATCTCAGCGATTCCCCCGACAACGCCGAGATGGTGGACACCGTGTCCAACCCGGCGCCGGCCGCAGTGGCGGCGGGCAGCGCGTCGGCGCCGGCGCTCGAGCTCGTCGAGGTCGGCCACGAATACGCCAGTGGCACACCGTGGGCCAAGACCGCGCTGCGCGACATCAGCTTCGTCGTGGAACAGGGTGACGGGCTGCTGATCCATGGCGGCAACGGCTCGGGCAAGTCGACGCTGGCGTGGATCATGGCCGGGCTGACGGTCCCGACCACCGGCGCCTGCCTGCTCGACGGCCGTCCCACCCACGAGCAGGTCGGCGCGGTTGCGCTGTCGTTCCAGGCAGCCCGGTTGCAGCTGCTGCGCAGCCGTGTCGACCTGGAGGTGGCCTCGGCCGCCGGCTTCTCGTATCGCGACCAGGACCGCGTCGCCGCAGCGCTGGGCGTGGTCGGGCTGGACCCCACCCTGGCCAAGCGGCGCATCGACCAGCTCAGCGGTGGCCAGATGCGGCGCGTGGTGCTCGCCGGACTGCTGGCGTGCTCGCCGCGGGCGTTGATCCTCGACGAGCCGCTGGCCGGCCTGGACGCCGCGAGCCAGCGCGGCCTGTTGCGGCTGCTGGAGGATCTGCGCCGTGAGCAGGGCCTGACGGTGGTGGTGATCTCCCACGACTTCGTCGGGCTGGAGGGCGTCTGCCCGCGCACCGTGCATCTGGCCGGCGGCATGCTGGAATCGGTGCCCACCGCGGCCGGGGGTGTGGCATGACGACATCGGCGGCGACGTCGGCCCCGGGCGGTCACGGCGCGGGGCGGCGCCCGCCCCGCCCGGTGGTGCTGCTGGTCCCGGTGCCCGGGACGTCGACCATCCACGAGCTGTGGGCCGGCACCAAACTGCTTGTGGTTTTTGGGATTTCGGTGCTGCTGACGTTCTACCCGGGGTGGGTCACGATCGGGCTGGTGGCCGCCCTGGTGCTGGCGGCGATCCGGATCGCGCACATCCCGCGGGGCGCGCTGCCGACGTTCCCGCGCTGGCTGTGGGCCATCCTCGCGCTCGGTGGCATCACGGCCGCGATGGCCGGCGGCAGCCCGATGATCGCGCTGGGCGGCCTGCACGTGCCGCTGGGCGGGACGCTGCAATTCCTGCGGATCACCGCGCTGTCGCTGGTGCTGCTGGGGCTGGGGGCGATGGTGTCGTGGACCACCAACGTCGCCGAGATCGGGCCCGCGCTGGCGACTTTGGGCCGGCCGCTGCGGTTGTTGCGCATCCCGGTCGACGAATGGGCGGCGGCGGTGGCGCTCGCGCTGCGCGCCTTTCCGATGCTGATCGACGAATTCCAGGTGCTCTACGCCGCTCGCCGGCTGCGGCCCAAACGGACGGCCCGCGGCCGTAGGGCGCGGCTGCGGCGCTACGCGCTGGAGGTGATCGACCTGCTTGCCGCGGCGGTCACCGTCACGCTGCGGCGCGGTGACGAGATGGGCGACGCGATCACCGCGCGCGGCGGCACCGGGCAGCTCTCCGCCAACCCGGCGCGGCCGAAGATGGCGGACTGGGTCACCCTCGCGATCACGGTCGCGGTCAGCGGCGCGGCGGTGTGGCTGGAGACGGCGCTGCACCTGGCCCGCTGACGCGGCAAACCGCGGTGCGACCGACCGCCGTCGCGTAGCTTGGGCACGTGGCAGACGCGCATCGCAGCCGCACGATCGCGGCTCGCCCCCAAGAGATCTGGGATGTCCTCGCCGACTTCGGCTCGATCGGCGAGTGGGCCGGCAACGTCGACCACTCCTGCATCCTGTTCTCCGGTCCCGACGGGGCGGCCGTCGGCACCGCGCGGCGGATCCAGGTCAAACGCGACACCCTCGTCGAGCGCATCACCGAGTTCGACCCGCCGCACGCGCTTGGCTACGACATCGAAGGCCTGCCCGGTCCGCTGCGCCGGGTGGCCAACCGCTGGACGCTGGCGGGCACCGCGAGCGGCCCGACCGTCGTGACCCTGACCAGCACCGTCGAGATCGGGCTGGGAATTGGGCGGGGCCCAACACAACAGCTGGCCGAAAGCGCGTTGTGTCGCGTGCTGGCGCGCCAGTCCGACGAGATGCTCGCCGGGCTGGCGAACCGATTGGAGAAGGCCCGTGTCTGACCGCCCCGGCCCGCGCCCCGATGTCATCGTCATCATGACCGACGAGGAACGCGCGGTGCCGCCCTACGAGGCCCCCGACGTGCTGGCCTGGCGCGACCGGATGCTGGCCGGCCGCAAATGGTTCGACGACCACGGTGTCAGCTTCGCCCGCCACTACACCGGGTCGCTGGCCTGCGTGCCCAGCCGGCCGACGATCTTCACCGGGCACTATCCCGACCTGCACGGGGTCACCCAGACCGACGGCATCGGCAAGACCGCCGACGATTCCCGCATGCGCTGGCTGCGCCGCGGCGAGGTGCCCACCCTGGGCAACTGGTTTCGCGCCGCGGGATATGACACCCACTATGACGGCAAGTGGCATATCTCCCACGCCGATCTCACCGACCCGGCGACCGGCCGCGCGCTGGCGACCAACGACGACGACGGCGTCGTCGACCACGCCGCCGTGCGGCGCTACCTCGACGCCGACCCGCTGGGGCCATTCGGCTTCTCCGGGTGGGTCGGACCGGAGCCGCACGGCGCGTCCCTGGCCAACGCCGGGGTGCGCCGCGACCCGCTGATCGCCGACCGTGTCGTGGCCTGGCTCACCGACCGCTACGCTCGCCGCCGCGCCGGCGACGCCGCCGCGCTGCGCCCGTTCCTGCTGGTCGCCAGCTTTGTCAACCCGCACGACATCGTGCTTTTCCCGGTATGGGCGCGCCGCGGCCCGCTCCGGGCGTCACCCCTGGATCCGCCGCCGGTGCCCCCGGCGCCCACCGCCGGCGAGGACCTGTCGACCAAGCCGGCCGCGCAGATCGCCTTCCGCGAGGCCTACTACTCCGGCTACGGTCCGGCGCCGGCGATCAGCCGGGTCTACGACCGCAACGCCCAGCGCTACCGCGACCTGTACTACCGGTTGCACGCCGAGGGGGACGGGCCGATCGACCGCGTCCGGCGGGCCGTGACCGAAAGCGGCTCGGCAGAGGCGGTGCTGGTGCGCACCGCAGATCACGGCGACCTGCTCGGCGCCCACGGCGGGCTGCACCAGAAGTGGTTCAACCTCTACGACGAGGCCACCCG
>Ga0307441_1000662_pt1 | contig 12209 bp, 13 predicted proteins | sample SalMarWE160420MG_FD_202149 | JGI IMG/M metagenome (GOLD analysis project Ga0307441, IMG submission 202149) | Salt marsh sediment microbial communities from the Plum Island Ecosystem LTER, Massachusetts, United States - WE1604-20 | ecosystem: Environmental > Aquatic > Marine > Intertidal zone >... | reverse complement strand
GAAGATTAATTCCGATGCCTTAAAAAATATCTATAACTCGATTCTGTCAGGCCCATAAGTTGAGTTTTTCCAGTTCAATATCTTCCTCAAAAAACATTTTTGCGATGAGTTTAAAATAGCGGGTAAAATCGGAAACGTAAAATTTTTTCTCCGATTCAGGGGCTTCATTATTAAGCAATTCATTCTCAACCAGCAAAGTCCGTAAACTATTGGCTATAATTTTGCCCGAATCGATAATATCAACTTCGAAATTGTAAAATCTATTAATCTGGTTGCGAATGATCGGGTAATGTGTACAACCAAGGATCAGGGATTCAATACCTGAGATTTCGTTTCGCGATAAATAATTACGAATAATAGCATTACTAATATCGTCGAAGATAAATCCTTCCTCAATCATTGGAACCAACAAGGGTGTTGCCATAGATAAAACCATAGCCCCCTTATTATGGGCATGTATTTTCTCAGTGTAAGTATTACTGTCAACCGTGCTCTTTGTACCAATGACTCCAATGCTTTTATAATCAGTATTTACAATATGATCAACAACAGGGTCAATCACGTTTAATACTAATGATTGCTGTCCTGCTATTTCAACTACATCTTCAAATGCATTTGCTGAGGCCGAATTACAGGCAATAACAATAACCTTGCATTGCTGCCGTATAAGAAATTCTGTAATGCGAACTGAATATTGAATAATGGTTTCCTTCGATTTATCACCATAGGGCAAGTGAGCGGTATCACCAAAATAAATCAGATTTTCATTGGGTAAAGCCTGATTAATAGCTTTTGCTACAGTAAGACCACCCAATCCTGAATCAAAGATCCCGATAGGCTTTATCTTATTTAACTTCATACCGAAAGATACAAAAAAAGCCAACTCTATTGAGTTGGCTATACAAATAGTTATAAAAATTTATTTGAGTCCCAGCTTCAGTTTTACCAGGGGAAGAATATCCTGAGAATCGGGTGAGTTGTATACTATTCCACCCATAGCTGTATCAAAAATATAGGTAAATCCGTTTTCCTGAGCTACAGCATTAACAGCATTAAGTGCAGTTTCCTGTACCGGAGTAAAAAGTTCAACCCTCTTTTTCTGCAGATCCTGTTGCGCTGTTTGTTCAAAAACCTGTATCCTGTTTTGCAAGTCCTCAAGCTCAGCTTCCTTTGTTGCACGGGCCAAATCGCTGAGAGTGCCAGCCTCCAATGCCTTTCGATAGGCTTCATACTTTCTGTTAAACTCAACAGACATTTCTTCAAGAACGGCTTGATGATCATTGGCAATGCTCTCAAGTTTTTTCTGTGCGCTATCACTGGCAGGCATCAAGCTTAAAAGTTCCTGGCTGTCTATATGACCCAGTTTAAGTTTTTGCTGTGCACTCAATACTATGGTAGAAAACGCAAAAGCAATAAGGAGTAAAGGTTTTACAAATTTTTTCATAGCTCTAATTAAATATTACAGGGCACAAATGTATAAAATTAATTTTTATAACCTAGTCTTTTCAGAACCTCGTCGCTTACATCGTAACGGGGATTTGTGTAAAGCATTGTGGCCCCACTGGAGGAATCGAATATAACTGCATAGCCATTTTCATCGGCAACTTCTTTAACTGCATTATATACTTCATCCTGAATTGGTTTTATCAACTCCTCACGTTTTTTAAACAAGAAGCCTTCCTGACCAAAATAATCATTCTGCAATTTTTTTGCCTCACGCTCTTTGGTGATAATTTCTTCTTCACGCTCCGATTTCATATCGTCGGTCAATAAAACTTTCTCGCCCTGATAATCGCGATACATTTTATCGATTTCTTCGTATAGAACGCGTATCTCGCCTTCATACTGTTCCGATAATTTATCAATTTCGTCCTGAGCGGCTTTATATGAAGGAATATTGTTCAGAATATAATCTGAATCGATAAAAGCATATTTTTGAGCCCATGCAGAAATAGAAACTGCACTTACCAGTAGTAGTATCGATGCAACTTTTTTCATATTGATTAATTTTTTATTTCTGTATTACAAATTTCATACCGATATGGTTTATTAGAATTGTTGTCCGAGAACAAAATGCCATTCATGCTTATGTGGACCTGCAAAAGGTTTGGAATTGCTTGGATCAAAGCCGTATCCCCAGTCAACACCCAACAGGCCGAACATAGGCAGAAAGGCACGTACTCCCAAGCCAGCCGAACGTTTTATAGCAAACGGATTGAATTCGCCCCAGGTGCGCCATGCATTACCCCCTTCCAGAAAGGCCAGTCCGTAAATAGTAGCTGATGGATTAAGCGAGAAGGGATACCTTATTTCCATATAGTACCGGGAATAAATATTGGCATCAGGCGATCCATACCTGGAATTCGGATAGTAAGTTTTCGGTGAGATACTTCCATTCTCATAACCTCGTAAACCAATAACATCGGTACCTGTAAGATCATAACCAGATAATCCGTCGCCGCCTACTTCGAATTTTTCAAAGGGTGGTGGCCCCAGATCCTTGTTATACGCACCAAGGTATCCAAATTCGGCATGCAATGCCAATACAAGATTTTGCACCAAAGCTAAATACCAATTCCCTTTGAAGTTCCATTTATGGAATTCAACATTCTGGTATTTCTCTTCTGCATCCATATCGCTGTAGTCAAGATTCTGAAAGAGTGAATAGGGTGGCGTAACACGCAGACTTAATGACAATGACGATCCACGACGGGGGTAAATCATTTGGTCCTGCGAACTTCTTGAAAAAACAGTTTTAAAAGTTAACAGATTAAAATTGCCATTATACAACGGACCCACTCTGAAATTATTCAGGTGATATTGCTGATAAGAGAGCTCATTGTAAAGTGAAAAATAATCATCGGGCCATTTGAGTCGGCGGCCTAAACCTATAGAAGCTCCAATGTTACGGAAAAAAGGATCATTTTCATCGAAGGAATTATAATCAGAATAACTTGTGGTATAGCGCGATTTCGAGTAATATAATGATACCGAAAAGGAGTTAGGTTTTTTACCGCCAAACCAGGGTTCGATAAAACTGATATTGTAACCATGATACCTTTTACCAGAAGCCTGAGCTTTAATCTGAAGAGTTTGTCCGTCGCCGCTGGGTACAGGCCTCCATGCTTTTTTATCAAAAAAGCGGCTCATCGAAAAGTTCGAAAACCGGATCCCGATAGTTCCCATGAATCCATAGTAACCTCCCCAACCTCCTGAAAGTTCGAGTTGGTCGTTGGCTCTTTCTTCCAGTCCATATTCAATATCCACAGTGCCATCGGCTGCATGAGGAATAGGATTTGGTGAAATAGTTTCCGGATTAAAATGTCCCAGAGTAGCCAGTTCACGCACCGAACGGATAATATCCGATCGTGAAAATAACTCGCCCGGCCGGGTATACAATTCACGCCTGACAACATGCTCATTTGTTTTGGTATTCCCGGAAATAATAATATCATTTAAAGTTGCCTGTTTGCCTTCATAAATGCGCATTTCCAGATCGACCGAGTCATTTTCAATGTTGGCTTCAACCGGATTGACGTTAAAAAACAAATACCCATTATCCATATACAATGAAGTAATTGCATCCTCATCGGTTGTAAGCCTCTCAGTCAATTGTTTCTGATCGTATAATTCACCGGGTTTCATTCCCAGAACAAGTCCTAAAAATTCTGATGTATACTTTGTATTGCCCACCCAGGTAATGCTTCGGATATAATACTGATTGCCTTCATATAATACCAGTTTGATCTTTACCCGCTTTGAGTTCACTGCGATCACTTCCTCAGTTAAAATCTTGGCATCACGATATCCGTGTTGATTATAGAATTCAATCAGTTTCTTTAAATCTGCTTTATAGTCTGCTTCAACAAGCTTTGATCCTTTAAATATATTCCAATCGCGTTGCTTGGTTTTTTTCAGGACGCGCCGGAGCCGCCTGGCGCTGTAATCTTTATTACCTTCAATGATAATTTCCTCTATTTTTACGCGGTTACTCTTGTTGATCCGGATAAAAAGATTTACCATACTGGCATTTGCTGTATCATCTTCCATTTTCAGATCAACACCAACATTTAAAAAACCTTTGTCACGAAAATGCCTTTTAATAATGATAGAAGTATTGTTTAGAATATCCTCGGTTATCTGAGTTCCTCGGCGGATATTGATTTTTTCTTCAATATCACCTTTTTCAGTTTTATTAATTCCTGAGATAATTAATTGATTTAACCGGGGTTGTTCACGGAGTTGGATTTCAAGATAAACCTTATTTTCCTCAAATTTAGTTGCCAGAATTGTAACATCGGAAAATAAACCGTGTTTCCAATACTTACTAACAGCCTCGGAAATTTCCGGTCCGGGTATTTTTATCTTCATTCCCTTACTTAAGCCGGATATAGTGATCAAATGTCCCGGTTGAAGAAATTTAACCCCGGTAACCTGAATATCGGCAATAACATATTCACGAGATCGTGTATAATCCAGTACTTCATACCGGGATGTATCGGAGATGGTTTGAGCTGATAATCCCATACCGATCCATACAACAATTAATGTAACTATATATTTACGCATTCCTGCTTCAACTATTTACTTTTACATCAGTGGTTATTTGTTCGCTGATCTTTCCAAAGCGCCTTTCACGGCATTGATAATCGGCAATGGCTTTGTAAAAATGTTCACGTCTGAAATCGGGCCAAAGGGTTGGGGTAAAATATAATTCCGTATAGGCAATTTGCCACAATAAATAATTACTGACACGGTATTCTCCGCTGGTTCGGATAAGCAATTCCGGATCGGGTATTTCGGCTGTATTCAGATATGATTCAAAAACATTATTTGTTATTTGTTCATTATCTATGATACCCTTTTTCACATCCCTGGCTATTTTCTTTACTGCCTCTATAATTTCCCACCGGGAACTATAACTGAGGGCAACAACTAAATTCAAGCCTGTGTTGTTCTTTGTTTTTTCAATAGCTTCTGATAGATGAGAGGCAACTTGCACCGGCAAGGACTCAACATCACCAATGGTTCTAAGGCGTACATTGTTATCAAGAAGGGTCTTGGTTTCGTTATTGATTGTAGCCACAAGAAGCGACATTAAAGCATCAATTTCAGTTCTTGGCCTGTTCCAGTTTTCTGTTGAGAATGCATATAGGGTTAAATACTCTATGCCAAGTTCTCCAGCAGCTTCAACGGTTTCACGAACAGCTGTAATGGCATTTCTATGGCCATAAATTCTAGGGTTTCCTTTTTTCTTAGCCCAACGGCCATTCCCATCCATTATAACAGCTACATGCCGTGGTAACCTTTTTAGATCAAGCTGTTCCTTTGAAATCATGCTTTTTTATGAAGACTATTTATACGCCGGACAATCGGCTGCAAATTTAATAAACTTATAGCTAATAAAAAGTCCAAAGAAAGAATACCAGTCATTATTATTTACTAATGTATGATCAAGGAGATTAGGTATATTATCAATATCATTGATAAATGTTTTTCTGAAACTCCATTCGGCCCCGGTACTTAATCGTTTGGTTAAATTTATTTTAAACCCAACTCCAAAGGGTATGGTCAATGAATTACTGCTTCCCAGAAATAAAGCACATCCTAAACCACCTGCAACATATACCGAATTCAAAAAATGGTTTTCACCTGTAATATAGGGCATGAAGTTGAATTCCAATTGTCCGCAAAAATCCATAACCGTATTTGAGAAAGTCTCTGGCGCACGATCTGTTAAAGTTCGTTCCGGGAAATCATTATCACTACCTTTCAATTCTCCATACAACCCGCTAATTCGTATTGCATAACGTTTATTGATGTTCACCCGGAAAAAACCGCCAAAAGCAGGAGATGGGCTATAAAACTGGCGTGTTGGGTTAATCTCACCATTGTAATAGGTCACACCACCCAATAATCCATAGTCAGTAAAACGTTGTGCTCTCGACTCCGCAATGAAGAATGAAAGAATAAGAAGTAAAAAGAATATGTATTTTTTCATGTAATAAATCTTCTGATACACATATTGAAACGAAAATAGAATCTTTTTTAGCGTACAAGATCAAAATTTTTCTTAAAAAAACATAAAAGAAAATGATTTAGACTGAAAGTTCTATTCAAGAGCTTCCTTTTTTGAACGGGGTCTCCTCGTGCTATGTTTTGATTTCCTTTTTGGTTTTGCAGCCCAGAATTCTTTATCCAAAAACGTAGGTAATCCCTGGCGGGTGGTTTCCAGCCGATATCCGACAGAAATATTTACAAAATAATAAACATCGTTATGCTTTGAATCCTGAGTTTGTTTGTATCCATCGATATAGTCGGTAAGAGAAATTCTGTAACCCAATTCGGCATTAACCAGCCAACGATCGTCAATTATATATTTTAAACCTATCCCAAAAGGTATAACAGCTCCGAAATTATTATTCTTAATACGGTCGTAAGGCAAAGGATCGGGTATATTTACAGTAGCCCTGGAATATACAGCTCCTATACCTGCAAAACCATAAGCTCCGAACGACATGTAATTATTTAACATCCCCCGCCGGTTAAACATGGCCGCCGACTTATACCGTCGTTCCTCGGCAAGAAAATAAAATTCTCCCTGTACTGAAAATTCACCAATAATACTACTATAGCTACGTCCACGGTCATTTCTTGAATTCTCATCTGTGCCATTTCCAAAAGCCAGGATACCATTTAACTTTAACGCATACACAGGATCAAGCCGATATCTTATGTACAAAGGAAAAGCTGGGCTGGTTTCGTCAAACTTTATGTCCTTAAGTCCAAACCAGTTCTTTTTATCAATTGTGCCCCCAATGTCACCAAAAATTTGTGTCATACCGATACCTCCCCCAACCTCATACCGACGAAGTTTCCATCGCTGACCCAACACAGGTTTTGTAATACCAATTACCAGTACAAGTATAAGTAAATATCTGATTTTCAATTGAGTCACCATCGCCATGTATCCAACTTGCTTATCCCTGTTATATGATAAATGTACACCTTTTCAATTAAATAAAAAATTTGAAATTAATTTCTCTAATTCCTTATATCAGCTCCCCACATCAATTTATTTCTTAATGTAGCATAATAATTATTAAAAGGAAGTTTTACTATCCTTAATTTAAAAGGGGCCTTTCTTATATAGAACATATTGTGTTCAACATTCATTAATTCAGTCCGGTTATCAACTGATACAAGAAAATTACCACTTCGTGAAGAAACCTCAAGCTTAATCTCAACCTCATCGGGAATAACGAGTGGGCGAACAGTTAAATTGTGCGAAGCAATTGGAGCGATTATGAAATTGTTGGAACCAGGTAAAACAATGGGCCCTCCAACACTCATACTATACGCCGTTGAACCGGTTGGAGTTGATATTATCAAACCATCGGTCCAATAGGTGTTCAGATATTCATTGTTCAGGTAGGTATCAATAGTAATCATATTAGTATCCTTCTTCTGGATAGTAGCATCGTTGAGTGCAAAATTATAGGAGCCGAAAGGATTAGCATCCGATACCAGAGTAAGCAATGTTCGGTTTTCCAATTCGTAATTTCCATCCAAAATCGCATCAAGCGCCTCCGAGATTTCTTCTTTCGAAATGTTGGCTAAAAATCCCAGCCGGCCCGAGTTCAGACCAATAACAGGAATGGAAAAGTTTTTTAAATACACTATGCTTTCAAGAAAAGTGCCATCACCACCAATGCTTACTAAAAAGTCAGTATCTACCGGAGCATCCTGATTGGCCTCGAAATATCTGACAGTATTGAATGAAAATCCCGAATGCTTAAGTACAAACTCATAAAATGGTTTGTAGATAGTCAGTTCAACCTGCCGTTCCTGAAGATGTTTGAGAAACTCAATGATAAATGGATTAAAATCATTATTGAATGTTCTGCCGAATACTGCAATTTTCATTTCAACGGAATATTTCTTAAATACTCAGGTATTTCATGAAGGAATCATACCTGTTCTCATACAGACTATTCAGATCGTTTTCATCCATAAAGGAAGCTTTTATTATATAATTGTAACGCATAAATGTCTGTAAAATCGACGTCAGATCCATACGATTTACTTTTATTGTAACCTCCATTTTTGTCGATTCGGAAGGACTGGTTATATAAAGACTGAGAATTTTTGCATCATTACCTTCCACAATTTGTGCAATCTCCGATAAAGAATAATCATTTGCATTCAGTTCAAGGACTATAATCCCTCCCGGTTGCTTTAAGGCAGAAACATCGGCAAAATAGTGTAGCAGATCGCTTAACGTTATTACTCCGAGATACTTATTATCATGGTCAAGTACAGGAACTACCGATAGCTGCAATTCGGAACACAATTCCAGCACTTCATAAATATGCTGATCGAAAGTTACAAATGGGCTGAACAAGGAAAGATTATGATTCCCGATAGGTTCCTCGGCCATATTATTATCATAAATGTCTTTATCCGAAATTAGACCAAGAAAATCAACATTGTTTACAATTGGAAGATGTGATATCCTGAAAATATCCATCCAGTAAAGAGCCTTCTGTCCATTATCAGAAGTGCGCAACGATGGAATAACATCGGATATCAAATCTTTAGCCAGCATAAGCTCTTTTTTGGAAAATACGCTACTTTTGTGCCAATCCTATCATAGAATTGATTTAAATGACAAGATTAAGTGTAAATATAAACAAAATTGCAACACTAAGGAATGCAAGAGGGGGTGACATCCCTGATGTAGTAGAGGCTGCTGTACGATCCCAGAAATTCGGTGCGGAAGGAATCACCGTCCATCCCCGACCCGATGAACGTCATATTAGACGGAAGGATGTTTACGATATCAAAAAAGTTACTATCACTGAGTTTAACATTGAAGGTTACCCTTCCCAAAATTTTATTGAACTGGTTACCGATGTCAGACCCGATCAGGTTACGCTGGTGCCTGATGCTCATGATGCTATTACCTCGAACCATGGATGGAATGCTATTAAGTATAAAAATTTTTTAAAGGATATCATAGCTGAATTCCACGCACACAGCATCAGGACTTCAATATTTGTGGAAACTGATCTGAAAAATATAGAGGCTGTTAAGGAAACCGGAACCGATCGCATTGAATTATATACCGAGCCTTATGCTAAAAACTATCCTGTAAATAAAAAGCAGGCTATTTCTCCCTTCCTTTTAGCGGCTGAGAAAGCCAAAGAAATGGGACTGGGATTAAATGCCGGACATGATCTGAACCTGGAGAATCTGAAATATTTCAGGGAAAATATCCCCTATCTGCTTGAAGTATCTATTGGGCATGCTCTTATTTCAGATGCCTTGTATTTTGGCATGGAAAAAACAATCCGGCTCTATCTGCAGCAACTCAAATAATGGTTCTTCGCTATAAAAAAATTGGAAATGGCTGTCCGCTGATCATCCTTCACGGGCTTTACGGATCGGGAGATAACTGGTTTTCTTTTGGTCGGGCTTTAAGTCCGTATTTTACTGTATATCTAGTCGATCAGCGAAACCATGGCCGCTCACCCCACCATGCCGAACATAATTATGCAGTACTGACTTCGGATATTGAAGAGTTTTTGCAGGAGCATCATCTGGAAAAGGTGTGCATAATGGGTCACTCCATGGGTGGCAAAGTGGCCATGAATTTCGCCCTGCAACATCCCGAAAAGGTATTTAAGCTGGTGGTTATTGATATTGCCATGCGTTCCTATGCAGCTGAGGTATCCGCTTCGCCACAGCTGGCTATCCACAAAAAGATTATTTCAGCATTAGCTACATTGGATATCGAATTTGCCGATACCCGTGAGGAAATTGATAAACAGCTTGCCCGTAATTTATCTCAAAAAGCCATTCGCCAGTTCCTGTTGAAAAATGTTAAGCGCAACAAAACCGGTGATTTCTTCTGGAGCTTAAATATCGAAGCATTAAAGAATAACTTATTGTTACTCCTTGATAAAGTAAAATGCACTGATAAAACCTTTGCAGGCCCTGTACTGGTTATTAGCGGTAAAAATTCAGGATATATCAACGAAGCCGATCATAACGATTTCCGAAAGGCCTTCCCGAATGTAGAAATCGCAGAATTTCCGGCTGGGCATTGGATCCATTCCGAACAACCCGGAATGCTTAAAGATAAGCTGCTTGAGTTCCTTCCAATGACTGAGAACAAATGATAATTTTGTAATGCTTTTTAAAAAATTAGTCTGCAACCACTTCAATATTCTCCGGTTTGATCAGATCCAATCCTTTATAGCGCATAAACAGCTGCACTATTGCCTGAACATCGTTCTGGCAATATTCCACAATACGTTTCAGATCCTTATCTTCCCAATAGACTCCGGCTACCATGCTGCCATCCATGTCGTTTTTCGGACTGGGAATATTGAATATAGTTGTCAGCAGATCGAGAGAGGTATAATGCTTAAAATCGCCAAATTTCCATAACTCCATGGTATCGAGATGGTGAACCTCCCAGGGTTTCTTACCTGCGTTATCAAGTAATGTCGGGAGTTTTAAGCCATTAATAAGCATTCTTCTGGCTATGTAGGGAAAATCAAACTCTTTCCCATTATGGGCACACAGGTATAAAATTTTATTTGTATTGTAATTCCGCAACATGGCAGAAAAATTATCCAACAGCTTCTTTTCATCATCATCAGAATAACTTTTTATTCTAAGTCCTGGCTCCGCTTTTGTCTGAGCAATAACTCCAACCGAAATACAGATTATCTTACCAAATTCAGCATAGATGCCAGCGCGATTGAAAACCTCTTCGCCGGATTCATCTTCATTTCGAAAATAGGAAGATTTTTTCTCCCATAATGCCTTCATTTTTTCAGGCATTTCTTTAAAGGATTTTTGCCAGGGAACAGTTTCTATATCCAGAAATAAAATATCGTGGATATCAATTTCACTTAACATGGTAAATAAGTTTAAGGTTTATACAAATGCATTTAACTATTTTTGCAGAAAAATTATTTATGCTAAAACATATAGTGTTGTTTAAAATTCCTGATAATATACAGAATAAAAACAAGATTGTTGCTATACTCAAAGATAAACTTGAAAGTCTGAAATTCAAAATACCTCAACTTAAAAAACTCGAAACCGGCATTAATATCAGTGATCGATCAAGCGCATATGATGTTGCCCTGGTAACCGAATTTAAAAATGAAAGCGATCTGGAAACTTACCGCTCCCACCCCAACCATAAGGATGTTGTTGCCTATATCAAGGAAATAGATGCAGATACTATTGTAGTTGATTATTTAAAATAAGTTACTATGAACCAATTGTATCCACTGAAATTTACTCCGATCCTACTTGATAAAATGTGGGGAGGTAAAAAATTACGCGATATGCTGAATAAACCGACTTCCTCAGAAAAGGTGGGCGAAAGTTGGGAAATATCAGGAGTAGATGGATCTATCAGTATGGTAAGCAACGGTTTTCTTGAAGGAAATAATTTGGAAGAACTGATTGAGGTGTACATGGGAGATCTTGTTGGCGACCGTATATTTGAGGTATTTGGCAGGTTATTCCCTCTTCTAATAAAGTTCATCGATGCCAACGATGTGCTATCCATTCAGGTTCATCCGGATGATGAGCTTGCTAAAAAGCGACATAATTCTTACGGTAAATCTGAAATGTGGTACATTATGCAAGCCGATAAAGGCTCTGAATTAATAGTTGGATTTAACCGGGAAATCAATAAGGAAACCTACCTCCATCACTTAAACAATAAAAGTTTGCAGGAAATTCTGAATAATGAACCTGTTCAGGAGGGTGATGTTTTTTTCCTGCCTGCAGGCAGGGTTCATGCCATAGGATCAGGGATACTCCTGGCCGAGATACAGCAAACTTCGGATGTCACCTATAGAATTTATGATTTCGATCGTCGCGATGACAATGGCAACTACCGTGAATTGCATACCGACCTGGCTCTGGATGCCATTGACTATACTTTTTATGATAACTACCGTACCAACTATACGCTTCAGGAAAATCAAGCCTCACAGCTTATAAGTTGCCGGTATTTTACTACAAACCTGCTGAACCTCTCGGAAACAATCAAAAAGGATATAACACAACTCGATTGTTTTGTCATTTATATGTGTATTGAGGGATCAGGAAATATCATCTCTCCGGGAAACGATGCCGTATCCCTGAAAAAAGGTGAATCATTGTTAGTTCCGGCT
>Ga0307441_1000660_pt1 | contig 12235 bp, 12 predicted proteins | sample SalMarWE160420MG_FD_202149 | JGI IMG/M metagenome (GOLD analysis project Ga0307441, IMG submission 202149) | Salt marsh sediment microbial communities from the Plum Island Ecosystem LTER, Massachusetts, United States - WE1604-20 | ecosystem: Environmental > Aquatic > Marine > Intertidal zone >... | reverse complement strand
AGGTGAAGAAGGACGGCGGCGTATTCGACCAGTTCACCGGCGCCACAATTTCCCCAAGGGCGGTAGTAAAAGCAATTCGAAAGACTCTGATATACTTCTCCAAGAACCGTGACAGCCTGTTCAAGGCAGGCGGCGCTGGTTAGGGAGCAGAGACCGTTGGCCCTTTCCGGGCAGGCGTGAGTTCATCCAACGCACAACAATTGACGCTCGTCATGGCCGCCGCGGCCGGACGCAGCCATCCTCGTAGCCATGACTGGACCCAGCTACAAGTCGATCGCCGTCAACGGACTGTGGGCCAACAACAGCGGCCTGGTCCAGCTGCTCGGGCTGTGCCCGACCCTGGCCGTGACCTCCACCGTCGTCAACGGCCTGGGCATGGGTCTGGCCACCACCGCCACCCTGGTCGCGTCCAACACCACCGTGTCCCTGATCCGCCGGGTGGTGCGCCCGGAAGTGCGCATCCCGGTGTTCGTGCTGGTGATCGCTTCCATCGTGACCGCCATCGAGCTGGTGATGAACGCCTATTTTCACCAGCTTTACAACATCCTGGGTATCTTCATTCCCCTGATCGTCACCAATTGCGTGATCATCGGACGGGCCGAGGCGTTCGCGTCCAAGAACACCGCGGACCGGGCCTTCCTGGACGGATTGATGATGGGTATCGGCTTCACCCTGGTACTGATGGCCCTGGGCGCCATTCGCGAGGTGGTGGGTCAGGGTACGCTGCTGGCGAACGCCCAGTTGATGTTCGGGCCGGCGGCCAAGACCTGGACCTTGCATGTACTGCACCACTACCGGGGCTTCCTGGTGGCGACCCTGCCGCCGGGCGCGTTTCTCGGCCTGGGACTGCTCATCGCCCTGAAGAATGTTATCGACGCCCGTCGGGAACGCCGCGCCGCACGCGCCGCCGTCCCCGTCGTGCAGCCGGCCAATACGCCTGCGTAACTATGGAAACTCTCCACAGGCCCACCTGAAACAGAGGAGCAAATACCATGTCCGGACATTTTCCCTTTCTGGGAAAAGGGGTGCGTTACGGCGCCGCCCGTCTGACCATCAGCGCCTTCTTCGAGCACCACGGCTTCGGTGTGGCGAGCCAGGAGAAGTACTACAAGTGGTGGTATGACTGGGCCAAGAATTTCGTGCAGAACGACCCGGACCTGAGCTATACGAAGGCCGTGGAGTTTTCCCACTATCCGTACGGCCAGCACGCCCACCACAGCTTCCACCTCAACAAGAAGCTGTGGGCCATCACGCTCGCCGACCTGGGCGACCTGATACGGGACAACATTCTGCCCAAGCTCAGCGAAGAGCAACTCCACCAGCTGGAAGCCGACCACGACAAACTGGTCCATGGCCTGGAGAAGGAAGCCGAGAGCTCCGACGAGCTGGAAATACCCGAAGTGGGTTACTTCCGGCACACCTGAGCCTGCGCCCGACCCCACCCACGAAAGAGCCCCGTGCGCGGGGCTTTTTCGTGCCTGCCTGCCGCACACTCGATATCCGCCCCGGTCTCGGTTATGTTGCTGCACCTGTACGCAAGCGGCCCCCTGACATGAACAAAGAAAAGCGACGGCTCATCTTCGAACGTCTCAAGGCAGCCAATCCCTCGCCCACCACCGAACTGAACTACGGCAATCCCTTCCAGTTGCTGGTGGCGGTGGTCCTTTCCGCCCAGGCCACCGACAAGGGCGTTAACAAGGCGACCGAGCGGCTGTTCAAGGTGGTGAAAAAGCCGGCCGACGTGCTGGAACTGGGAGAGGCGCGCCTCAAGGACTACATCAAGACCATCGGGTTGTTCAACAGCAAGGCCAAGAACATTGTCGCCGCCTGCGAAATACTGCAGACGCGCCACGGCGGCGAGGTTCCCCGCGACCGGGAATCCCTGGAAGCCCTGCCCGGCGTGGGCCGCAAGACCGCCAACGTGATCCTCAACACGGCCTTCGGCGAACCCACCATCGCCGTGGATACCCACATCTTCCGGGTCGCCAACCGCACCGGCCTGGCGCCGGGCAAAACGGTGCTGGAGGTGGAACGTCGGCTCGAGAAATTCGTACCGACGTCCTTCAAGCAGGACGCCCATCACTGGCTCATCCTGCTGGGACGCTACATCTGCGTGGCCCGCAAGCCCCGCTGCCCGACATGCCCCATCCGCGATCTGTGCGAATACCGCCACAAGACAGCCGACGAGTGACACGCAACGCCGCAGGTGCCGTGCTACCTTAGGCTTGAATGCACAGCGACCGTCAGTCGCCAGTAACCACGGGGCAACGCCCACACCGACACAGCCAACGGATTCGCCATGCTTTTCGGACAGGACCGGGATCAGATCCGCCATTTCTATTTTGACGTCTGGAGCAGGCACCTGGCCGGGGCGCCCCTGGAGCCGCTGGAAATCATGGTTCGGGATGTGATCCTCGACCATCCCGAATACCAGCAGCTACTGGCCGACCCCGAGCGTGCCCTGCAGCGCGACTATCTGCCGGAGGGCGGCGAGACCAACCCGTTTCTGCACATGGGCCTGCACATCGCCATTCAAGAGCAGGTCGGCACCGATCGCCCCGCCGGCATCCGCGACCTCTATCGTCGCCTGCTGGCCTCCACCGGCGACGCCCATCAGGTGGAGCACCGCATCATGGACTGCCTGACCGAAATGATCTGGCGCACCCAACGGGACGGCAGCGCCCCCGACGAGGCCGGCTACCTGCAGTGCCTGCGACGGCTGCTGCGCTGACCGCGGCCGGCGATCCGCGCGCTGTAACAATTGCCGCCGCCGACCGACCAACCCGGTGCAGTCGAACGGCACCGACCCGGCGCCGGCTCAAGGCCACCGCCACGGGCGCCGCTAAGTGAGGCAAGCGCAGGAATTCGCACAACAACCGGACCAAGGGAGTCGCCATGCTAGCGGGCCACAGCAACGGATTTCTGCTCGCCGTTCTCGACATCATGGCCGTCGCGTTCGTGATGGTGGTCGGTGCGCTGGTGCTCTGGGGCGTCGGCACCTACATCCTCGACGCCAGCCAGACCCGCCACGCCATCCGCCACAACTATCCGGTCATCGGAAGGTTCCGCTATCTGTTCGAACACCTGGGCACGTTCTTCCGCCAGTACTTCTTCGCCATGGACCGTGAGGAACTGCCGTTCAACCGCGCCGAACGCAGCTGGGTCTACCGGGCGTCCAAAAACCTGGACAGCACGGTGCCGTTCGGCTCCACCCGGGACCTGCGGCCCCTGGGCTCGGTGTACTTCGTCAACTGCCCGTTTCCCGATCTGGGCGAGGACACCAAGCCGCCGGTGGCGGTCACCATCGGCCCATACTGCGACAAGCCCTACATCACCGAATCGCTTTTCAACATCTCGGCCATGAGCTACGGCGCCATCTCGCGCCCCGCGGTACTGGCCCTGTCCAAAGGAGCGCAGATGGCCGGCTGCTGGATGAACACCGGCGAAGGCGGCCTGTCCCCCTACCATCTGGAAGGGGGCGCCGACCTGATCATGCAGATCGGTACCGCCAAGTACGGGGTGCGGGACGAGTACGGCCACCTGGACGAGAACAAGCTGCGCGAAGCCGCGGGTCACGACACCGTACGCATGGTGGAGATCAAGCTCAGTCAGGGCGCCAAACCGGGCAAGGGCGGCATCCTGCCGGCGGTCAAGGTCACGCCGGAAATCGCTGCCATTCGCTGCATCCCGCCCTACAAGGCGTCCATCAGTCCCAACCGCCATCTGGAAGTGAGCAGCGTCGGTGATCTGCTGGACATGATCGACCGGGTGCGCCGCATCACCGGCAAGCCGGTGGGGTTCAAGACCGTGCTGGGCGCCTACGGCTGGCTTGACGAATTGTTCGCCGAGATCCACCGTCGCGGCATTGAGAAAGCCCCCGATTTCATCACCCTGGACGGCGCCGAGGGCGGCAGCGGCGCCGCACCCATGGCACTGATGGACAACATGGGCATACCGCTGCGCGAAAGCCTGCCCCTGCTGGTGGACAAGCTGATCGCCCACGACCTGCGCGAGCGCATCAAAGTGATTGCGGCCGGCAAGCTCATCACCCCGGCGGATGTGGCCTGGGCGTTGTGCATGGGTGCCGACTTCGTGAATTCCGCACGCGGGTTCATGTTCGCCCTGGGCTGCATCCAGGCCCTGCAATGCAACAAGGACACCTGCCCCACCGGCATCACCACCCACAACCCGAGATTGCAGGAAGGGCTCGACCCGCACCTCAAGGCGGTACGGGTGAGCAACTACGTGGATAACATGGTGCACGAAGTGGGCACCATCGCCCACGCCTGCGGCGTCTCCAATCCGCGCAACCTGCGCCGCTTCCATGCCCGTATGGTGACCGAACAGGGCGTCTCCACGCCGTTGGACGAAATCTACCCCGAGCCCCGCCAGGGCACCGCCAGCGTGAGCCTGCAACGCCGGGCCAACTGAGTCGCTCGCGGGCGCTTCGCCCTGGGCGCCAGCCCGCCGCAATGCCCGATGCGCAATGCATCGGCATGTGCAGTCAGGCGACCGGGTTCGCCGGATGGAGCACCCCCTCGCCCGAGCCGTCGAACAGCCGCCACACCACCCAATACACCAGCAGTCCGCAGTAGGCCCCGGCAATCACGTCGCTGACAAAATGGTAATCCAGCAGCACCAGAGCGGCGGCCAGCAGGCACAGCAGCGCGGCCAGTGCCCCACGGTAGCGGGGATAGTAATGCCACACCGCCGCCGCCATGGCCGTGAACACGATCATGTGCCCGGAGGGGAAGCCGTTGAACACACCGGTGCCGTGGAACCAATGAAAGCCGTCCAACTGCGGCTGCACCAGCCAATCCCGGGTCCTGACGCGTCCGAACACCAGCTTGAGAATGACTTTTGCCCCATAGGACAGCGGCGCCACCAGTCCCAGCAACGTCAGACAGCCCCGCAGCCGCCCTTTGGCGGGATCGTGGGCCAGCAGAAATCGCCCGCCCCATCCCACCACCGTGACCACAAGCACCACCGGCAGCAGCAGGTCGGGCACGTGGGGCATGCCGGAGCCGGTTCCCGTGCGGCCCACGAGCAGGTGCTGGGCGAGGCGGGCCACGTCGGCGTCCACGAACCGGTAGCTGACATAGACAGCCAGGGCGACGGGCACAAGGGCAACGAGCAGCGTCTTGAGGCGCATGGCAGTATCGGTCCCGCTCATGGTGGAAGGCCACAGGTCCGTCGGGGCCCTGGGTCATCGGCACAGACGGGGACCCGGACAGGTGGGCAGGGTTTGTGAAATATTCCCTATTATGACTTGAAACACCACCCGACGTTCAGCGTCTTGACGCTCCCCGCGACCATGGTCTTTGCGAAGCGGTTCGGCTACCTTATACGGGGACCCTCGCCCAACCCTATGGGGCGCGCCGCAGGCCGTAACGCACTGTCGTGCCCGCCCACCGGACGGACTCGACCCAATGCCATCCCGTGACCGCCGCAGCCGAGTGTATGTGGGCAACACCGTGGAAATGGGCCGGCTGTTGCTGCTGATCTATGTCGGGCTGCTGCTGTACGGCTCTCTGTATCCCTTCAATCACTGGCGCGTGCCGTTCGAAAGCCCTTGGGAGATCATGCTGCCGCATGGAGGGCACGACCCCTACTCCGACATCGTCACCAATCTGCTGGTCTACCTGCCGTTCGGTTTTCTGATGATGCGCGCGGCCCACGCCCGCCGCGCCAGCGCCGGCCTCATAGTGGCCATTACCCTGGTGGGCGGCGCATTCAGCCTGGGCATCGAATATCTGCAGGCCTTCAATCCGGCCCGGGTGTCCTCCCTGGGGGATGTCGCGCTGAACACCAGCGGCACGTTCTTCGGCGCCCTTGCCACCACCTTTCTGCGCGCCGATGCACGCCTGGGTCGACAGCTGCTGGGCTGGCGCGATCAGTACGCCATCCCCGGCACACTGGCCAACTTGGGGCTGGCCGCCATCGGACTGTGGACCCTGTCCCAGCTGACGCCGCTGGTACCGTCCCTGGACGTAAGCAGCCTGCGGGCCGGCCTGAAGCCGGTCTGGTACACCCTCATCGGTCAGGTACCGTTCGACCGCTCTCAGGCCATGGTATACGCCCTTTCGGTGGGAGGACTCGCACTGCTGGCACGTACCGTGCTCCATCGCCAGTACCGGTCGGCCGTGCTGTTCGGCGCCTTCGTGTGCGTGGTACTGCTGCTCAAGATCCCGATCGTCAGTCGCCAGATTTCCCTGGAAGCCATCGCCGGCACCGGTGCCGGCGTGCTGCTGGCCGGTCTGCTCCGGCACTGCCGCGGCCGCGTCCGGCTGCTGTCAGCTGCCGCCTTGATCCTCGGTTCGGTGGTGCTGAGCGAACTGCGCTTCGGCACCGGCGGCGGCCTGTGGGCATTCAACTGGATCCCGTTCCGCGGCCAACTGGCCCACGACCTGATCGGGGTCGCCGACCTGTTGGACGATATCTGGCCGTTCGTGGCACTGGCCTACCTGGCCATGCTGACCCGTCCGGTCCGCCCGGCGTTGACGGCGATGACCGGCGCGCTGGGACTGGGCGCGCTGATGTTCGTGCTCGAGTGGCATCAACAGTCGCTGCCTGGACGCTATGGCGACATTACCGATGTCATTACTCCGGTGCTGGCCTGGCTGGTGCCCTGGCTGTATCCCGTCGCGCGCCGCAGCGCCGCGCCCGACCCAGCGGCATCCCATGGCCATGACCCGCGGGTGACGAGACACCGACCGCGCCGGGCCTGGCTGGCGCTGGCGGTACTGCTGGCGGCCGCGGCGGCCGCCGCCTGGTCGCTTCCCTCGGTCCCGCCGGAGCGTCACGTGAACGAGAGCCTGCTGCCCAAGCTGCCGGCGCCCGACCAACTCGCCGCGGTATCCCTGCCCCATTTCCGGCATGCCCATCCGCGCCTGCCGGCGCCCAGCCCCTCGGATATCCGGCAGCTCAAGCGGTACAACCCCAGCTACCTGCCCGGCATCGAGCAACGGGCCAAAGGCGGCCACGGTCCCTTGACGGCGGTGATCACGGCCGCGTACATCAATCCCGGCAGCCAGGATCTGGACCTGCTGTTCCGCCGCCTGATGGCCTTGAAGTTCCAATGGCGCGGACAGGGTCAGGTCAAACCGCTGGCCAAGGCCTACGACTGGCTGTACGACCAATGGAGCGAAAGCCAGCGCGCCGCCCTGCTGGGCAAGCTGCTGGAAGGCTGCAACTACATCATCCATCGCATTCGGGTAACGCGTCTGTCCCCCTACAACGTGTACCTGTACAACAGTCCCTTCCAGACACTGATGGCAGGCACGCTGGCCAGCTACGGCGACAGCCCCGCCGCCGAGCTGCCCATGCGTTTCACCTACCACTACTGGCTGGAGAAGGTGCTGCCGGTCTGGCGGCAGATCATGGGAAAGCACGGCGGCTGGCACGAAGGCAACGAGTATGTAGGGATCGGCATCGGCCAGGCCGTCTACGAGCTTCCCGCCATGTGGCGCAAGGCAACCGGCCAGGACCTGTTCCGCAGCGAACCCGAGCTGCGCGGCTTTCTGGATTTTCTCGTCTACCGCCAGCGCCCGGACGGGGAGAACTTCCGATGGGGCGACGGCGGCTGGCACGACAAAGCGGTGCCCGACCGCATCCCGCTGGCCATCGAATACCACGACAAGGCCGGCTACAGCCTCAAGGGTCGGCCGCGGTTCGAGCCGACGGCCTGGCCCTGGGGTCCGCTGCCGGATCCCTCGCTGTACGATCCCGGCGCCATCACCCGGTTGCCCCTCACACGCTATTTCGACGGCATAGGCATGGTGGTCATGCGCAGCGGCTGGGGACCTGACGCCACCTACGTCACCTTCAAGACCGGCGACAATTACTGGTCCCATGTGCACCTGGACCAGGGCGCATTCACCATCTACAAGGGCGGAGCACTGGCCATCGACAGCGGCCTGTACGGGCCGACGTACGATTCCGACCACCACATGGACTACGAGTACCAGACCATCGCCCACAACACCATTACGGTGAAAGACCCCGCCGATACCGTGCCCGCGCCCGGCAAACCGGGCCAGCCTTCCCGTCCCATCGCCAACGACGGCGGCCAGCGCCGCGTGGGTTCCGGCTGGGGCGTTTATGCTGCGCCCCTGGATCTGGCGGACTGGAAGGCACATCGCCAGATCTATCACACCGGCACCATGGAAAAGGTGTTCCACCAGGACGGACTGACCGTCGCGGTGGCCGACGTGACGCCGGCCTACACCAACGCGTATTCCGGCAAGGGCACGTTCACCAACCGCACCCGGCGGGTGGAACGCTTCTGGCGGATTTTCGGCTACGATCGTCGGGCCGACGCGGTGGTGATCTTCGATCAGGTCAAGGCAACCCATGCCCGCTTTCGAAAACGCTGGCTGCTGCACACCGTGCAGCAGCCGGTGGTGAACGGCGACACATTCACGGTCACCATCGACCCCACCGACAAGCCGGGCCACGGGGGCGGACGCCTGGAAGGGCATGTACTGCTGCCCCGACAGCCGGACATACAGCTGATCGGCGGCAAGGGGTACCGGTTCTTCGTGGACGGCCACAACTACGACGCCCAGGGCAAGGTGGACGTCCGGGCCCGCGAGGTGGGCAACACGGAAGTGGGCGCCTGGCGCATCGAGGTCTATCCGTCGGTGCAGCAGCGCGAGCAGGATTTTCTTACGGTCCTGCTGCCCTCTTCCCTCGCCGCCGAATCCGGCGACCGGGTCAGGCGCCTGGAGGACGGCAACCGGGTCGGCTGCGAGATCATCGGCCCCGAGCGCACCACCCGCTGGTGGTTCGTGCGCGGCAGGAACCAGGTGCAGGTGGAAGTGATCGAGAACGGTCGCACGCGGACCTACGACGTCGGCCCGGCGCCACTGGCCGCCCGGTAGCTGCTCACACAGGCCGTCTCACTCCCCCAAGGGGGGGGTCGCACAACCGCTCGCATAGGAAGTCCAGGACGCGATCGAGGGCCTGGCGGGTGGGATGCTCCGGACTGTCCACCAGTTCCATGGTGAGCACCGAATGGGCCTTGGGATCGATGCCGGCGGCGTTGCCCGGCGCGGAGTCGATTTCCACCGCCTCGAAACCTTCCCCGAGTTCGCGCCGCAGCCGCTCGAAGCGCGCCCGCGGGCAGAAGCCGTCTTCGGAGAAGCGCAGCCCCAACACCCTGCCACCACCGGCCAACCGGGCCCGGACCCGTTCCAGCTCTTCCGGCGCGACACCCAATGCGCTGCGGTGGGAAGCGGAAAGGCCCAAGGGTAATGACGGCTGCGACATCACCGGTGCCAGCACCGAAGGGTCGGCGGCGAGCGCCAGCGCGAACCCACCCGTGAAGCACATGCCCACGACCCCGACGCCGGGGCCGTGGCATTCGGCGTGCACATGCCGGCACAAGGCGCGCAACCAGTTTGTTACCGGGCTCGCGCGGTTGCGGCTCAGACAGTAGAACTCCCGGCTCACGCACACCCGCGCGAACTCCTCCAGCAGATAGCTGCGGGAAACCGGTTTGCCCGGCACGCCGAACAGTACCGGCAACACCGCCGTGAAACCGGCGGCCGCGACCCGGTCGCCGAACCCCAGCACCTGGGGCGTCGGCCCCGGCAACTCGTGAATGACGACCACCGCAGGACCGCTGCCCTTGCGCAGCACAATACGGCTGCGCCCGGCAGCACCGAAATTGAACGAGTGGTAGCCAACGGCGGCGGTCACGGCGCATCTCCGGCAAAGGCGTAAGCGGCCGGCGCAAACACTCGGGAAGGCGCCGACCGCCGGACCAGCCTACCAGAGCCTGCCCGACGATACGCGACTGACCGGTGGAGAGGCATGCAATGCGGTGCGTTTGCAGCCGGGGGAAGAATTCAAGTGATCGGAGAAGGCATGGCCCGCATCCGGACCGGTGCCACCGGTACCGGAGGGTGACCGGCCGCCTGAGTAATGCGGAACACGGGACGGGACTGCCCCTGCCGGTATGGCCGCCACGTTCGGTCGCAACGACGGGGAGGTAGGTGCGGACCGCGTGGCTATGCAACAGGCACACGGAACGGATTTCCGCGCGCCTTCGGCCGGGGTAGCGATAGACGTCCCATCACGCCGCCGCAGGCGAAGGCCGCACCGTCGTCGGATACCGGCGGCCCGCCAAAGGTCGCGAAAACGTCGCTCAGCGAAACGCGTTCTGCGCGATGTCCTTTTCCTGGGCACGGGTCCAGCGCTGTTCGAAGGCGGCGAACTCCGACGGGGAGATCTGCAGATCGTGATTGGTGTCGATCTCTGCGAAATGGGTACTGATCAGCTTCGATGCCTTCGCTTCCTGCCGATCGATGCTTTGGTTCGAATTGGTGTCCAGACGGTCGAACAGGATGTTCATGGTGGGTCCGGCAGCACCCATCATCTCATGCCCGACCACGTTGGCACGGCTCACATAGCTGCCCGACGACGGGGTGACGCCCAAGTGCACGGACTGTCCCGCCCACGCGACCCCGGCCAGCAACAGCGGACCGGCAAAAGCAAGCAACTGTCGATGAACGAACGGCTTTCTCATACGACCACCTCCCGGATCGAACAAGAAACGGACGGCCGGCGCCCGAGCGGGCTGCGCCGGGCAAAACTTCCCTGTAAGGTTTCGACACGGAACCTCAACGCGAGTTCGGACTCGCCACAGACGTGGAAGCAGAACGACTGTTTTGGCAGGGAAACAGAGGCAATAGCGCCGGACCCGGAATGCACCGGCCGCGCGCCCTCCGGGGCGACGGACACGGACGTTCCGTCAGCGCTCCTGGGACTCCAGGCCCGGGCCGGCGGGCCGCAATTTCGAGCCGAGGAACGCCCCGAACTGGCTGCCCACCCCGCCGGTGAACAGGGCGATCAGCAGTCGCAGCAGGTGGGGAGTCGCCCACATGGCTCCACGGCCTGCGAGTGCACCCACGCCCTGAAAAGCCAGCAACGGCAGTCCGAGCCACCAGGCCCAGTGCCACCCCAATCGGGGCCAGGCCAGGCCCAACCCCAGCCCGATGACACCGTACGTGTTCGCGGTATAGCGGTACACGTCCCAGGCCGCCGTATGGGGCGGCAGAAACTGCGGGAACAGCACGGCGGCCGCCGTACCCAGCGCCAGACCGGCAACGTGGACGTACCACGGCATGGCGCGCGTATTGGCATTCATACGGTCCGCATCTCCTGCATCCGGCTGTCCTCTGAAAAGACCCTTGCCACGGCTTGCGGTTCCGCGCACGAGGGCTTCATCGGCGGCAGCGCGAACCAAGACGGCGCATGCCGGCCGCCGCCGGGAACGTCCTCGCACCCTGATCAGCTCTGCAGTCCGTCCTGCGCATCCAGGGCCTCATCATCGAATGCCCCATCGACAGCAGCCACCAGCGCCTGCACCACATGCAGGGCATCGCCCGAGCCGCCGTTGTCCGCCATGTGGCGCAAGCGCAGCGGCCCCAGCGCATTGATGGCGCAGGCGCGATCCACCTGCGAGGCAAGATCGTCCAGCTCGCACCACTCCACCAGGGCGCGCAGCGCCTCGCCCATCACGGCGTCGGGATAGGTACCCTTGACCAGTTCTCTCCAGGTCTGCTCCGGGCTGCCGTGCAGCACCGGATACTCGCAGTTGCCGTGCAGACGAACCAGCAGATCGCGGAAGGTCATGGTGCGGGCTGTACCGGAACCGGTCCGGCGGCGCCGTGATGGACCACGTAGTCGAGCACCCCTTCCACTTCGATCTCGTAGACGGAGTTGGCGGGCACCGCGAAGCGGTCTCCCGCCTGGTAACTGTTCCAGGCCTGTTCGTCCGCCAGCTTCACGCGGCAATGACCTTCCAGGATTTCGATGATTTCCGATGCCTCCGTGGTCATGCGATAGGTGCCCGGATGCATCAGGCCCAGGCTCTTCATCTCGCCTTGCGCGGTGATCACCGAGCGCGTGGCCACCTTGCCGCCGTGCAGCAGTCTGGCTTTGCCGATAATGCTCGCGCCCTCGAAATCCAAGGGACACCCCCTCGCCTGGCTGCGAGTCCACGGCAACGCCGCGGACCGATCCTTGTAAGCGCAATTATCGACCCGGGCACACCATCCCGCAATGGTCCCGATACCGCAGCCGCGCCCGCCTCCGTCAGCCGTCCTCCAGAGCGACGAAGTCGAGGGTCACCGGCCGCACCCGGGCATAGAGCCACAAACCCAGCGCCACGGCGCTGCCCACCATGAGCGTGACCACAAGAGCGGCAAACAGCCCCATCAGCGGGGCC
>Ga0307441_1000659_pt1 | contig 12251 bp, 15 predicted proteins | sample SalMarWE160420MG_FD_202149 | JGI IMG/M metagenome (GOLD analysis project Ga0307441, IMG submission 202149) | Salt marsh sediment microbial communities from the Plum Island Ecosystem LTER, Massachusetts, United States - WE1604-20 | ecosystem: Environmental > Aquatic > Marine > Intertidal zone >... | reverse complement strand
CACTCCGTGGTGAGCGAACACCTCGAGACCTGTGAGTCGAATGTGCATCACATCTTGGCGGGTACGAGGGAACGTCCCTCCGGTCCGAGCGGCCGGCCGAGGATCTCCTGGATGACGGCGACAGCGAGAATCGGGTCTGTCACGAGCTTCGAATGAACCAGGTAGCCGGCGAGCAGTCCGGCGATCGTATCGTCGACGAGGTCCCGGTGAACGAGCACGACGCTTTCTCGGTCGGCGAGTGCGGCGTCGAGCGTGCGGAACACACGCGCCACGTCCTCCTGCTCATACTCCCCGACGAGAGGCTCATGGAACACCGTGAAACCTGCCTCCTGGTAGTTGGCGACGTTCTGGCCGCCGGCAAGGAGCGTCACGACCGTGTTGATCTTGGCCACGTTGCGCAGCCACACGATCTCTTCCTCGCGCCGAACACGGCGATGCTGAATGCCGTGGCCACCAATCCGTTCGCATACGCCCAGGCGCCCCTTGATCACCCAGGTGAACGCTCTTGGTTCGAGTCCTGTTGTCACTGAATCCCTCTCGATCGAACCATAGCGTCGGCCACCTGCATGGCAGGCCGCGAAACGGCAACATTGTGCACGCGAACCGCAAACACTCCGGCGCTGACCGCGAGCGCGGTCGTGGCAGCCGTTGCGATGTCCCTCTCTTGAGGCGCACTCTCACCGGTGATCGTCCCGAGGAACGATTTCCGGGACGTACCCACCAGCACAGGGAAGCCGGTGTCGACGAACACATCGAGATGGGTGAGGATCTGAAGGTTGTGTTCGATAGTCTTGCCGAACCCGATCCCTGGATCGATCATGATCTGACTGCTATCGACCCCGAGCGCGACTGCCATCTCGGCGCGCCGGATCAGGAAGTCCCGAACCTCTCGCACGACATCCTCATAGGTCGGTTGCGCGTGCATGGTCTGTGGCGATCCCTGCATGTGCATGATCACCAAGCCGGCTCCCGTTCGTTCAGCCAGGTGAACCATCGATCGCGAAGCGGAGATATCGTTGATGATTGCCGCACCAGCGTCGATAGCCGCCTCCGCAACCGCGGGTTTCGACGTGTCGATCGAAACGAGCACCCCCCTGGAGGCCAGGCCCTCCACGACGGGAAGCACGCGCCGCATCTCCTCCTGCTCCGACACCGGCTCCGCTCCGGGACGGGTCGACTCGCCGCCCACGTCCACGATGTCCGCTCCGTCCTTCACGAGTGCGGCGCCCTGCGCGAGCGCCTCTTCAGGGTCGAGGAACCGACCCCCGTCCGAGAACGAGTCCGGTGTCACGTTGACGATCCCCACGAGGAGCGGGCCGTCCTCGAAGGTAGCGCCACGAACCTGCCAGATCATCGACTTCCGAACAGCAGTGAGAACGCCTCCGACCGGGCCGCGTTGTCCTTGGCGAACGTTCCACGGACGGCAGATGTGACCGTCAAGGCTCCGGGTTTTTTCACGCCTCGCATGCTCATGCACAGATGTTCGGCTTCCACAACGACAAGGACGCCGTAGGGATCCACAACCTCCATGAGTGTATCGGCGACCTGTGTCGTGAGCCGCTCCTGGAGCTGGGGTCTGCGGGCGAATGCTTCGACGAGACGTGCGAGTTTGGACAGTCCCGTCAACGCTCCTTTCGGCAAGTAGGCGACATGTGCCTGTCCGTGGAACGGTACGAAATGGTGTTCGCACATCGAGTAGAAGGGAATGTCCTTGACCATCACCAGTTCGCGGTGCTCGTCCTGGACGAACACCGTCTCTAGGATTTCCAGGGGATCCTGCCGTATCCCCTGGAACACCTCGGTGTACATTCGGGCCACCCGGGCCGGCGTGTCGACAAGACCCTCTCGCGTCGGATCCTCACCAATGGCTTCGATGATGGTGCGTACGGCACCCTCGATCGCTTTGACGTCGGGCTCTCGGTTCATCCCTGGTCCGCTGCGACGACACCTGCTGTGGGGGATCCACCACCTGGCACCTGGATCCGAACACCTTCCCCGTCGGCGTGCTGCCACTTGGGCACGTCGCCGAAGATCTCGGCGACCTCGTCAGCGTCGATCGTCTCCTTCTCAATGAGCGTTTCGGCCATCCGGTCCAACGCAGCGCGGTGCGTTTCCAGGATCTCGCGGGCTTCCCGATGTGCCTGGGAAATCAGCTTGCGGACCTCTTCGTCGATGAACGCTGCGACCTCGTCCGAGTAGTCCTGTTGACGCCCGTAGTCGCGGCCGAGAAATACTTCCCCGTTGGCGTGGCCATACTTCATGGGCCCGAGCCTGTCGCTCATCCCGTACTCCATGACCATCTTGCGGGCAACGTCGGTCGCCTTGTCGATATCGTCTCCAGCGCCGGTGCTCGGGTCCTCGAAGACGAGTTCTTCAGCCGTTCTGCCACCCAGGTACATCGCGAGCTGGTCAACCAGTTCGGACCGCCGCATGATGTACTTGTCCTCTTCCGGGAGTGACTGCGTGTGCCCGAGCGATCGACCGCGCGGAATGATCGTCACCTTGTGAATCGGGTCGGCCATGGGAAGTGCCCAACCAACGAGGGCGTGCCCCGTCTCGTGGTAGGCGATGACTCGCTTTTCATCGTCGGAGATCAAGCGGCTCTTGCGCTCGGGCCCCGCGATCACCCGCTCGATGGACTCCTCGAGCTCATCCATGCCAATCTCTTTCGTACCGCGCCGTGCGGCGAGAAGCGCACCCTCGTTGAGCAGGTTCGCCAGGTCGGCGCCCGTGAACCCCGGGGTTTGCCGAGCCAGGACTTCCAGATCGATGTCGTCGGCGAGCGGTTTCCCTCGGGCATGCACGCCAAGTATTGCCTTTCGGCCGGGAAGATCGGGACGATCGACGACGATCTGTCGATCGAATCGTCCGGGACGAAGCAGCGCCGGGTCCAGGATGTCGGGCCGGTTCGTTCCGGCAATGACGATCACGCCGGTATTCACGTCGAACCCGTCGAGTTCGACGAGAAGCTGGTTCAGTGTCTGCTCACGCTCGTCGTGGCCTCCGCCCAGCCCGGCCCCTCGATGCCGACCGACGGCGTCGATCTCGTCAATGAACACGATCGCCGGTGCGTGTGTTTTCGCCTGATCGAAGAGGTCGCGCACCCTCGAAGCTCCGACACCTACGAACATCTCGACGAAGTCCGAACCGGAGATGGTGAAGAACGGCACGCCGGCCTCACCTGCAACGGCCCGGGCAAGGAGTGTCTTGCCGGTTCCAGGAGGCCCGAACAGCAGCACTCCCTTCGGGATCTTGGCCCCCATCGCTCTGAAGCGATCGGGGGTTTGGAGGAATTCCTTCAGCTCGGTGAGTTCTTCGACGGCCTCATCGACGCCTGCGACGTCGGCGAAAGTGACCTTTGGCATGTCACGCGACACCTGTTTGGCGCGCGACTTGCCGAACTGCATCACTCGGTTCCCCGAACCCTGCATCTGCATGAAGATGAACACCATGAATCCGATGAGGAACAACCACGGCAAGAACGTGATGAGGATGTCCCATATCGATGCGGGCTCAGGATCGACCTTCACTTCGACGCCCGCGTTGCGAAGCGCGGCGGACAGTTCGTCCTCGTCTTCCTGGAGGTAGTCGACGGTGTAGTTGGTGTTCCCGTCGACGGTTCCATTGAACGTTCCGGTGACGACGAGGGACTTCTGTTTGAGCGTTGCCGTCTCGATCTTGCCGGCGGCGATGTCGTTCCAAAACTGGCTGTAGGTGATCTGCTCCACGGCCGTCTTGTCGCCCAAGTATTGCTGCAGCACGACAAGCAGGATCATGGCGATGATCCCGTAGACCAGAATCGAGCGAAACGTGCGGTTCAAAAGTCTCCTAGTCCCCTCGGAAAAACGGTATCACGGAGCGTCATCTCCGCAACACGCGTACGTATGGTATCGAGGTACGATCCCTATTCGGCACCCGTCTCATCGGCGTCATCTTCGACCATGACCGCCACATGCGGAAGGTTGCGGTACTTGCCCGCGTAGTCGAGTCCATACCCGATCACGAACTCCGGTCCGATCTCGAATCCCGTGTACCGAACCTCGATTGGGGTGCGCTGGATGTCCTTCTTGACCAGCAGGGCCGCGATCTCGAGTGACTCGGGATGGCGAACGCGAAGGCTTTTCAGCAGGTAGTTGAGGGTGAGACCCGAATCGATGATGTCCTCGACGATGAGTACGTGGCGGCCGGCGATCTCTTGATCGAGGTCCTTGAGGATCCTCACGACACCGGATGTCTTCGTTGCCGCTCCGTATGACGACACAGCCATGAAGTCGAACTCGACGGGAATCGTGATGTGGCGCGCCAAGTCGGCCATCGTGATGAATGCACCCTTGAGTACGGCGATCATCAAGAGGTCCTTGCCCTCGTAGTCTGCCGAGATGGCCTCGCCCATCTGCGTGAGCGCCGCTTCGATCTCCTCGGCACTGATCAGGGTCTTGCCGACCTTCACTCATCCTCCAGGTGTGTCGCGCGTACCCAAAGGTAGCGTGTTGTGGCCGTGTCGATCCAGCCGGTGTCGGCTCTTCGCACACCCGGCACCCAAAGGACCCGGCCATCAGCCACGACGACGGGCCATTGGGATCGCCTCCACGCAGGCACCCCGGCCTCTGCGAGAGCCTCCACAATCAGCTTGTGGCCGTTCCTGAAGGTGATGAGATCGGCACGAGCGGCGGCTCTCACCTCGAGGGTATCCGGAGTCTGATCTGCGTCGAACACCTCGATGTACGCGCCCGTGGGGAACGCAACGGGCGGTGTGGTCTCGATCGACGATTCGATCGCCCATCCAGACCACCTGATGGAAGCCGGTGGGCTCCACGCGAAAAGATCATCGACTTCCTCGATGCCCGCGGGAGAGATCACGATGACAGCTCGATCTCTTCGGACGAGTATTCCGCCGGCCAGGGTTGCCGCCTTGGAAACGCCGGCAGCGACATCGAGAACGAGATGGACGTCCCTCGAATCACCTGGATACGGGCCGGCCGCCGCCCGCAGCGCGGTCCGGATTGTCCGGGCAGCCACCGCGACGGGCACCGTCGAGAGACAGGCTGCAGGAAGCGTCACGGTCGACCCGAACACGCGCAGAGGAATCCCTGTTGCAGCCTCTTCGATGAACTCCTTGTCATCTCGGAGCACGCGAGCAGTTCGGGCGAGTGTTGCTTCCAATGAAGGATTGAAGGTCGAGAGCGCGGGCATGGTCTCGTGGCGCAGACGATTCCTTCGGACGCTCATGTCCAGGTTCGAGGGATCCTCGATCGACGGCAGACGGAGGAGTGCTGCAAGCTCCCGGGTTTCCGACCGCGACACGGCAAGCAGCGGGCGGACAATACTGCCCCTTCGCTCGGGAATGCCGGAAAGGCCGTCCAGGCCGGCACCTCTGAGAAGGTTGCCGAGAACGGTTTCCGCCTGGTCTGATCTCGTGTGGCCGGTCAGCAGCGTCTCCTCCGGCTTCAGGGAGTCCTGCAACCCGCGATAGCGCGCGATCCGTGCGGCGTCTTCGGGAGACGGGCCGCCTGCGACCGTCACTTCCACGACATCCAACTGAATGCCCAGCATCTCGGCGATGTCGGCCGCCGCTCCACGAAGTGAAGGGGATGCGTCGAATCCATGATCCACGTGGACTGCGCGGACCTCGGTTCCGGCAGACGCGACGATCCAGGCAAGAACAGCGCTATCTGGACCGCCTGAAAGCGCAATGACGCAGGGGCCATCCGGCAGCCGAACTCTCGAGCAAACCGCTTCGAGAAGCGTGCTCATCCGACTCGCTCGAGCCACTCCGTCGGACGATCGATCTCGTGTCGTGTCGGCAGCCATTCGGGTCCTCGCCATGCTGCTGAGATCGCGTCCCACCCTGCCTCGCGTTCGACGTTCAGAATGAAGCGCTCTCCCAGCTCATATTGCTTGAACTTCATCTCCATGCCAATGAGCCGATAGAAGGCAGCGGTCCTCGGGTCGGTTCGACGCTGTTTGAGGACTCTCGACATTCTGTCCTGGGTGACCAGCAGGTCCCTGCCGATACGGTCCATGACGACGTGCCCATGTCCCTCGAGCAGCGACATCAGCGCCTGCACCTTGTCGACGAGGGCTCTCTGGGAGTCGTTGGCGAACAGTCCGAAGAGCCCGGTTTCTCCGATCAGGGGTCGCCCTCTCGATGCAGCGGCCCGCACCTCTCCCGCGATTCGTGCGAGGCGCCCGGGTTCAGGTTGTGCAGACCCGATCAGCTCCTGGACGAGGTCGAGGAAGTAGTCCCTCATCCACGGCACGCCGAGGAACTGCAAACGGTGCGTGCACTCGTGCAATGCCAGCCACAGTCTGAACTCTGAGGGTCGGAACTGGTGTCCACGCTCCAGCATGAGGATGTTCGCCCCGACCAGATAGATGGTGTCTCCGTCCAGCTTCGTGGGCAACGCCAGCTCGTACTGACCGAGTACGCGCCGCGCCATGATCCCGAGCAGCGCTCCCGTCTCGGTCGCGACTGCCCGCCCGGCGATGGCCGACGCACCCTGGCCGGCTCGGCCTAGCTTCGAGAATCGCTCCTGGAGCCGCTGCTCGACCGGTCCCATCAGGTGCCCGAAGAACTCGACATTTCGTCGTGCCCACTCGGCCCTCGACACGACCTTCACCTGTGGCATCCCGACAGAAGCCAGCCCTGTCGCCTCGGCGACCAGGGGCTCGGCGCGCGCGACATACTCAGGGGCCTCGGCTTCGAGGATGCGTTCGTGGTACGACCCGGCGAGTGGATGGGAACCGGCAGCCATCGCTGCGACGCGTGCGGAGATTCGCCATGGAATGGAGCCGCCGGCCACGCTACTGCCCGCTGCCGAAGTCCGGTTCCTGATCCTGAAGGTATCGGCGGAGCCGGTCGACCATCTCCGGTCTCGGCTCCTCACGAACGCGTTCCCGAACGACGATCCGGAGATTTCGCTCGAACTCGATCCTGTCGGTGCAATCGTGACATCGACGAAGATGCAGAGAAATGACGGTCTTCCGTACCCACCCAACCTCCTTGTCCAAAAACAGGTAGAGATTGGTGGAAACGTAGTCGCAGCGTCTACTCATCGCCGGCACCTCTCAGGCCGCGCTCTTTGGCATATTCCCACAACGCTTTTTGGAGCGCTTTTCTTCCCCGATGCAATCGAGACATCACCGTCCCGATCGGAGCGTCGACCATCTCGGCGATCTCCTTGTACGAGAATCCCTCGACGTCGGCGAGCAGCACGGGCAGGCGGAATTGCTCCGGGAGCGACTCCAAAGCAGCCTTGATGTCCTCGTCCACAAACATGTCCAGGGCTTCGTCCTCTGCGCTCCTGGCAATCTGACCGGACTCTCCGATCCGGTTGTAGAGGTAGTGATCTTCGATATCCCCGAGTTCCGTCTCGGTAGGTCGGCGCTGCCGTCGGCGATACCGATTGATGAAGCTGTTGGTGAGGATCCGGTAGAGCCACGCCTTCAAGTTGGTTCCCTCTTGGAAGCTGCCATAGGAGCGATAGCCTTTGAGGAACGTCTCTTGAACCAGATCCTCGGCTTCCTCGTGGTTGCGAGTCATGCGCAGGGCGGTGCCGAACAGCTGATGCGCAAACGGCATTGCGTCGCGCTCGAAGTTCCTCCTGTCCGCCATTCATGGGAGGTTACTCTGCCCGGATCTATCGACGATTCGTGTCATGATCCGACGGCTAACATGCACGCCGCGCCGGAGTAGCTCAGCGGTAGAGCAGCTCACTCGTAATGAGCAGGTCCGGGGTTCGATTCCCCGCTCCGGCTCTCTTCGCGTCTGGATGCGAGTCCATGCCATCTCCGCACACCTGCGTCGGCAATGCATTCCCGGGAGACGTGTAGCGTTCGCTTGACGAAAAGAGGAGGCGTTCATGCCTGCAATCATCGGTCAACCGGCTCCCGACTTCACGCTCAAGGACCAGGACGGCAACGAAGTCAGCCTCGAGTCTCTGAAGGGACGCAAGACGCTCGTCGTCTTCATCCCCTTCCCCTTCACCGGCAACTGCCAGACCGAACTCTGTTCGATACGAGACCACATTGCCGACTTCAACAAGGTGGACGCCAACGTTGTCGCCATCACCTGTGACACGCGGTTCGTCCACAAGAAGTGGAGCGAGGAACAGGGGTACCAGTTCCCGATTCTCTCGGATTTCTGGCCGCACGGCGCAACCGCACAGGCGTACGGATGCTTCAACGAGACGGCCGGCAGCGCGTGGAGGACCACCTACGTCCTCGACGCAGACGGCATCGTTCGCGACATCATCGCCACCGGCGATCTCGGGGTGATCCGCAGCATCGACGACTACGACGAGGCCTTGGCGAAGATCTAGGCAATGGGCTGGGCGCCGCTCGGTCCGTTGGTACCTGGTACGCGGCCAACATCACCTCTGGACCGCGGGCGAGCGGTATGCGCGATCAGTGTGTTGGAGTCTCAACGCGGTCACATCACGCCACGAAGTAGATACGGCGAGCCCAGCTCGCCCGAGGTACCGGCTAGAACTCGTCCCACGAGCTCTACTCCTCTTCGTTGTCCTCGGCCTTGCCCTCTTCGAGACCCTTCCGGAATTCCTTGGCGGACGCGCCAAGAGACCGAGCGAGATCAGGTAGTTTGCGAGCTCCGAAGAGCAGCAGTAGCACGATGAGGATGATGATCATCTCACCGCCACCGAGTCTTCCACCAAACATTCAGCACCTTCCGATCAATCGATCAGAACCTTACACACAGTCTCCCACAACGACTCGTCCGTGGGTAGAAGGATTTCATCAACATGCGGCAACGATTCGGCGTCTCCAACAAACGCAGCAACGTGTTCCGCTCGCCCTGGGTCCTCACCTGACCACACAACAACGCCGTCCGCCACGTCGACGGGACCTGTCGGACCGGTCCAAATCGGAACCTTCGTCTGGACCGGGGCCGGCAACATCGGAACGTGCGATTCGGGGTCGAGCATGGATCGGAGAAGCGACATGCCCTCGGCCGACTCGACCACGATCCGCACCCTCCCTTCGCTGAGTGCATCGAGAGAAGCAAGCGCTTTGGCCGTCACCGGCGTCGGACGCGGCACCCTCACGGTCAGCGTGACGCGGGACGTCAACTCGGCTGCGGCGGACGCAAGGACGATCGGGTCTGCACCGGGATCGTTGAAGCCGAACCAGAGACTGTGAACCCCCGCTCGTTCCAGCTCCCGTACGGTCTCTGAGAATCCTGCGTCCTCCGATCTGACAAGGACGCCGACGCGCATCAGTCGAGCGAGAACGCATCGATGAACTTCTGAAGGCGTTCCCTGGTCACGAATCGCACACGCGGCTCTCGCTGCTCCTGGGCATGGATCGAGAACGGAGCGTACTTCGCGCTCACCAGAAGCCCACGATCTGTCTTGGCATTCACGAAACCGACCATGAACGATCGAATCAACTCCTCGTCGAGTTCCGGATAGTCCCCTGGGCGATACACGTCTTCACGGACAAACGTCGATGTGCCCTGCTTCGACGCCGTGTAGGTGGAGGCTTCCGCGCCCGGGCTGATCGAGTAGCCGAACAGGCCGAGTATGCCACGAACCATGTCGGCGGCGGTCATCGATTCCGGATCGATTCCCTGGGCCCGCAGACCGACATCCAGTGCTTTCGGGATGCGCAGTTCCTCGCTGATGGGGGGAAGCGAATCCGACTCGGGTTTCGGAGCGAGTTCCGGAGGCGCAGACGGCTCATCTTCGAACTGCTGCACGAGAGGATCGAATCCGAAGCTCGCAAAGTGGAGTCTTGGTCCCGGTGGAACGGGAGGGAGCACACCCGGTGCCACCAACGGGACTTCACCGATGCGCCGTGGTGTCTCTCCCCGACCTGCAAACACGACGACCTTGGTGACGTCGCTGATCGGCAATGTGTGCTGCTTCTGGTGCACGACCTCGACGGCCTCGGAGAGCAACAACTCCACAAGCACCGGGTCCGGCTCGCCATCCGGAAGGGGAACGTCGAACGTGACCTGCGCTTCATCGCCCCGCACGTGGAACGCCATGAGTCGCGGTTTCGGACGTTCGACGTCGAGTTCGGGAGCAAGTGCTCCCCCAACCTTGAGCTGTTCCCGCAGCGCCTTCGTTCGACGGCCCAGCACCGTCCCGACGATCGCGAGGAAAATCGCCACAACGAGCAACACGACACCGACGAACCCAAGACCTTCCACAGTTACTCCTCCGTCCCGGTCGAGCCCATGCTACCGGCGGTTAGGACACCTTTCTGATCCTGGCGGCGCGCTCCTTGCGAATCCGCCGGCGCTCACGTTCGGACAGTCCCCCCCAAATGCCGAACTTCTCGCTCTGCTGAATAGCAAACTCCAAACACTCGGCCCGCACCTCGCAGGCGTTGCAGATGGCCTTCGCCTTTCTGGTGGATGCACCTCGTTCAGGGAAGAAGAGGTTCGCGTCCGCCCCTCGGCAGTTCGAGTAGTCCTGCCACGAGAGATCCTCGATGGCAAGCGCGTCGATAAGGCTCCGGTACAACCCGCCCTCCAAGCGAAACAGATGTAATTACATCCATGTAATCATTGTGCGCGCGCGCTGTCAACCCAGAAGTCACTTGTGCCCGCCAGCGGTGGTCATTGCCGATACTTCGGTCCGGTACTCAGAACCTTCTCGAATCGGATGCGATCCCGTCGTCGACTCAACACAATGAGGTCGCCATCCCGCTGCACGATCGGACGGCCGCTGATCTGCTCGATACATCGTCGGAACGCTCGCGGTGAAAGACTCCATCGAAGCGGGTGCCGAGAACCTTCGGCTGAGGTCCCAGTGGTGTGTCGTCCAATCAGTGTCTGGGCGTCTGCGAGGGCACGGCGTCATCTGGCCAGGACGCAGGACGAAGGCGCACCCGCAGCGGTGCGTCAAGGACGAGGACGCCGCCAGGGGCGTCGTGAGCCGCAGAGACCCGGCAATCATTTGAGCGACAGACCACTAGTCCAGCTTGCCTGTGATCATGGCCATTTTCAGCTCCCCAATGGCCTTGGTGATTTGGATGTCACGCGGGCAGGTCATGGTGCAGTTGAAGATGGTGTGACAGCGGGCAACGCCGTTCGTTTCGCCTACGACCTTGAGGCGCTCGGAGGCGCCTTCGTCTCGGCTGTCGAACACGAACCGGTGGGCGGTGACCAGTGCCGCCGGGCCCAGGTAGTCGTTGCTGCCCCAGAAGGACGGGCACGATGTGGAACAGGCGGCGCACAGGATGCACTTGGTCGTGTCATCGAAACGTGCTCGCTGTTCGGGCGATTGGAGCCGCTCCTTGCCGTCTTCGGGAAGCGGACTGTCGTTGACGAAGTACGGCAGCACCTTCCTGTAGTTGTCGAAAAACGGCTCCATGTCGACGACCAAGTCCTTGATGACCTCGAGGCCCATGAGCGGTTCGACCGTGATTTCCGACCCGAAGTCGCGAACGAGGCTCTTGCAGGCCAGATGGTTCTGACCGTTGATGAGCATGGCGTCCGAACCGCAAATCCCGTGCGCACACGATCGACGGAAGGAGAGCGTGCCATCCTCGTGCCCCTTGACACGCTCCAGCAGATCCAGCACTCGCTCGTTCTCCTCGGCTTCCAGCGTGTACGTCTCGTAGTGTCCGCGTTCGTCGGTTGCAGGTCGATAGCGGAGGATCTTGAGCGTCACCTGCATGAGCATCCACCCCCGGCAACCGCTTGCATCATGAACGACAGGCCGACGAGCCGGACAGTCTCCTCCGCCGCAACGTCCCTTCGCCGCCACACACGACGAGGCATCAGTACACCCTTTCCTTGGGCTGGTATTTCGTGATCACGACCGGCTTGTAACCGATTTCGACTTCGCCGTCGCGGCGCCAGGCCAGTGTGTGTTTGAGCCAGTTCTGGTCGTCACGGGTCGGGAAATCCTCCCGCGAGTGCCCACCGCGCGTCTCCTGCCGGTTGAGCGCACACGATGCCACTACATCGGCGACGTCGAGCATGTTGCTCAACTCCCAGTGGTCTATCAGCTCGGTATTGAAGACGCTGCCCGTGTCGCTGACGCGTACCTCTTTGAAGCGCTCACGAAGCTCGGCCAGTTTGGCGACGGCGCGCCGCATGCCTTCCTCCGTGCGATAGACCCCGACGTCGTCGAACATCACCTCTTTCAGCTCCGTGGAGAGATCGAAGGCATTCTCCGTTCCGGAGCCTGCCCGCAAGGCCTCGAACTCCTCGCGGACCGTCGCCGTTGGATCGTCCGGAAGCTCCGCGAAGTCCGCCTGTCGGGCGTACTCCGCGGCGC
>Ga0307441_1000658_pt1 | contig 12256 bp, 8 predicted proteins | sample SalMarWE160420MG_FD_202149 | JGI IMG/M metagenome (GOLD analysis project Ga0307441, IMG submission 202149) | Salt marsh sediment microbial communities from the Plum Island Ecosystem LTER, Massachusetts, United States - WE1604-20 | ecosystem: Environmental > Aquatic > Marine > Intertidal zone >... | reverse complement strand
TAGTGAAGAACGTCCCCCTTCACAAGTAATTGAAAAGGAGGAGCTATTATATGAGCGAAAACGATCACCTCTACATTCTATGGACAAACGGTGACCCGACTACCGCCGAGAAAATGGTTTTCATGTATGCCACGAATTCCCTGATCAAACGGTGGTGGAAAAAGGTGACATTGATTATCTGGGGGGCGCCCGCCAAATTATCCGCCGAGGACACCCAAATTCAGGGAAAAATCAAGGGGGCACAGGAGGCAGGAGTGCACATAACCGCCTGCAAAGCATGTGCAGACCAACTTGGTGTGACAGAGACCCTGGAGAAATTGAACGTAGAGGTAAAGTACTGGGGCGAACCGCTCACAAAGCTTTTGAAAAGCGGCGAGACACTATTGACCATTTAGTTGCCTCGAATCAATCTCACCCTACCCCACCCGGGGCTTGCCGAAACAGGAGCTTGCACCAAAGGCCGGAACCAAAAAAGGGTGGCTCCGTAAAGCCACCCTGGACAAGGGGTATGATGGAATATCTCGTCAGGCCGCTCGCCTGTTACTGATTAAGTTAATTCCTATTCCGGATGTGTCAAGCACACCCCTTTCATTTTCTCCAACCACTGTTAGCTCTCCCATTTTTCAAAGAAACCTGACATCACAATCTCTGATCTCAAGTTGGAGAAGCGAGCCGCTTTTCCATATTCGATAAAAGGTCGCGCAGAAAATAGAGGCTGACACGTAAACAATAAAAGCCTACATTGTTTACCATCATATTTCAAGCAGATGGGGAGAGAAAAGTTTGCATACGGGAAGAGAACAAACTTTCAAGACACCGGAGGGTGAATTCAACTATATAGACTGGGGAGGCGCCGGACCCCCGGCGCATATAGCCCATGCAACGGGATTCTGCGCTGATGTTTACTCACCTTTTGCGGAGAGACTGACCACCCGTATAGGGATGCTGGGTATGGACGACAGGGGACACGGCAGGACTCGAGTCCCGGCCGATCCCCACATGCTGAAGGGCTGGGATGTGTTCGTAGAGGACCAGGAGAGATTTTTCGGGCAACTGGGTGAACCTGTTATTGCCATGGGGCACTCAAGGGGAGGAGTAGCAAGCCTCCTTCTCGCAGTCAGACGACCCGATCTCATCCGCGCCTTGATCCTGCTGGATCCTACTATTCTCCCCCTCTCCTGGATGTGGTGGTGGTATCTGGCAAAAAAAACCGGCCTTGCCAAGTTTGTCCCAATCGTTTATCGTGCCGCGCGAAGACGGAGGGAGTGGGCCGACCGCCAGACCATCTTCGGTGTTTATCAATCAAAGCGGTCATTCAGGGCCTGGAAAGATGGATTCCTTGGAGGTTACATAGCGGGGGGAACCGTGGATACCGGGCGGGGGACCGTGAGACTTTGCTGCGACCCGGCGTGGGAGTCCCGCTGTTTTGCCGTGTGCCCGCACATTATCTGGCGATATGTCCCCGAGATAAAGGTCCCCACCCTTGTACTTTACGGGGCTGTATCAGACACCTTTCTGGAACCTGCAGTGCGGCGCTTCAAAACTCTGCTGCCTGCTGCTACCGTAAAGGGTTTTGAGGGCACCGGGCACTTTGTGCCCATGGAGAGGCCGGATGAATGCGCACGCGAGATCCTCTCCTTTCTGGAAGTGCACAACATAATATGAGGGAGTGAACTCCCCCGCCACAAGCAGCGGGGTATTTAGCCCAATTCTGAATAGACGCAAATCCGGCGTCCATATGATAGATTGCGTAAAAAGTGAACAACGTCATTCTGTCCTTCGTCATTCCACTACAAGGAGAATGAATTTGCTTGTGCCCGCATTTGACAAAAACCTCCAAAATCCAGTACATTGAGGACCGTATGTAAAATAAGTTGGGTTAACATCATTCCCAGGAAGTGCAAGAATGTCCTTTTATCTTATACTTGGGCATAAACGTGGTATGCCCAACTCGACAAGTACCCCAATATAGCCCATTTATGGACGGGCATTTTGATTCTACATCGTGAGAGGAGTTAAACCAAATGAAACAGTTGAATTTTGATAAGATTAATGAACTGGCGAAAAAATACGAACCCGAGATGACACGTTTTCTGCGAGATATGATCCGTATTCCCAGCGAGAGCTGCCAGGAGAAGGGGGTTATTTTACGGATTAAGGAAGAGATGGAGAAGGTGGCGTTTGACAGGGTTGAAATCGACCCCATGGGTAACATCCTGGGATATCTGGGCAATGGGCCCCACCTGATTGCCATGGATGCTCACATCGATACAGTGGGAGTTGGCAACCCGGACACCTGGGACGTTGATCCCTACGAAGGCTATGAGGATGAGAAATGTATCGGGGGACGGGGCGCGAGCGACCAGGAGGGCGGTATGGCTTCCATGATTTACGCAGGAAAAATCATCAAGGACTTGGGCCTTGAGGGTGACTACACGCTTCTCATGGTCGGGTCTGTCCAGGAAGAGGATTGTGATGGCCTGCCCTGGCAGTACATTATTAAAGAATTGGAGATAAAGCCTGAGTTTGTTGTTTCCACGGAACCCACGGATGGGGGTATCTACCGCGGACAGCGGGGACGGATGGAGATCAGAGTGGATGTCAAGGGGTTTAGTGCCCACGGCTCTGCTCCTGAACGGGGGGATAATGCCATTTTCCGTATGGGACACATATTGAATGAACTGGAAGACCTGCATACGCACCTGAAGGATGATGATTTTCTGGGTAAAGGGTCCCTGACGGTTTCCGAGATATTCTTTACCTCCCCGTCCCGGTGTGCTGTCGCGGACAGTTGCAGTATTTCTATTGACAGACGCCTGACATGGGGAGAGGACAGAGACTTGGCGTTGTCTCAGATTCGTGAGCTGCCATCCGTAAAGAGTGCAGAGGGACAAGTTTCGATGTATACGTATGAGCGCCCCTCCTACAAGGGGCTTGTGTACCCGACAGATTGCTATTTCCCCACCTGGGTTCTACCTGAAGACCATCCCGTTTGTCAATCGGCTATGGCCACCTATGAGTCACTCTTTAAGACCACTCCCCGTATGGATAAATGGACGTTTTCCACGAACGGTGTGGCAATTATGGGGATGTTCGGGATTCCCTGTATTGGGTTTGGCCCCGGAAAGGAGAAGGAGGCGCATGCCCCCAATGAAAAAACCTGGAAAGCAGACCTCATCCGCTCTGCCGCCTTTTATGCGGCCATGCCAATGCTTTACCTCAACAAGCAGGCTTGAAGGCGCTCGAAAATGACTGACAAGAAGGTTGCAGGGACGCATAAGAAGCTGGCAGTTGTTGCCATCGGCGGGAACTCCCTCATCAAAAATATGGCCCATAAAACAGTCGAGGACCAGTACAAGGCAATTTGTGAAACCATGGCGCATGTGGCGGATCTTGTCCAGCAGGGGTATCGTGTGGTAATTACACATGGTAACGGACCCCAGGTTGGGTTCATCATGCGCCGGTCGGAAATCGCACGACAGGTAGAGGGGCTCCATATTGTTCCCCTGGTAAGTTGTGTGGCGGATACACAGGGAGCCCTCGGATACCAGATCCAGCAGGCCCTTGATAATGCCCTGAGGAGGCGGGGGGTGCCTGATGCTATCGGGAAAACGGTTACGGTGGTGACCCAGGTCGAGGTGGAGGCAGATGACCCCGCCTTTAATGATCCCAAAAAGCCGGTGGGCGAGTTTTATACGGATGAGCAATTACCGACGCTCAAACAGCAACACCCAGGCTGGATTCTTAAGAAAGATGCCAATCGGGGCTGGCGGCGGGTGGTTTCCTCCCCAAAGCCGAAGAGGATTGTGGAAAAGGACGCGATTTCCGCGTTGCTGGCAGGTGGCTTCGATGTTGTAGCCGTCGGCGGGGGGGGTATTCCGGTTATCAATGTGGACGGCGACCTGAAAGGAGTGGATGCCGTCATAGACAAGGATTACGCCACCGCCCTTCTTGCAACCGCGATCGGTGCCCGCCTCATGATTATTTCAACGGGTGTGCAGCATGTCTCTCTTCATTTCGGATCCCCTTCTCAAGCGCCGCTCGAAACAGCAACCGTGGCGGAAATGAAACAATACCTCGCGGAGGGACATTTTGCTCCGGGCAGCATGGCTCCAAAGGTTCAGGCGGCCATCCGGTTTCTGGAACAGGGAGGGCGCAAAGTCATCATTACCAGTCCGGAGTCTTTTGGGGACGCGATTCTCGGGCATAAAGGAACTCACATTACACCCTAAGGGTCTGCCATGAAATAAGTGCTGCATTAAGGCGCTGAGATTTAGTCCATTGATTCGTAAATACGCTAACGTATTTCAACGCTACCAAGAATGCTGCTTCCGGGAAGGCAGGGAAACGGGATGTTCCCGGAGCGGCGTCATGTCGGCCCTGGAGTCCCGCCATGGGCGGGAAAGGGTCGACATCCGCAGTGAGCGGAGCCATGGACGGCGAAGCGAGCGTAGCAGAGGGAATATGCCGGTTCCCTGCCTGCAGGGGCTCAATATGTTAGTGTAATTGCGAAACGGTGCACTTAGAAAGGAGAAAGGATATGGACTCAATTCGACTCAAAGAAATTATTCATCGTCTTGGCCGTTTAAACTATGACGGCATGTATCTGAACGATTTTCTGCTGACCTGGGAGAGGACCTGGGATGAGCTCATGGCAACCTTTGATGTAGCTGAAGCTCTGCGTGGTCTGCGGGAAAGGAATATTTCCGCCCGTATCTTTGACAGCGGGCTGGCCATTTCCCTTTTCAGGGACCAGTCCACGCGTACGCGTTTCAGTTTCGCGAGTGGAGCAAATCTGCTGGGGCTCGAGGTTCAGGATCTGGATGAGAAGAAATCTCAGATGGCGCATGGAGAGACCGTTCGCGAGACGGCCAATATGATCTCCTTTATGGCGGATGTCATTGGAATCCGGGATGATATGTTTATCGGAAATGGAAATGCCTATATGCGTGAGGTGGCCAAGTCGGTCCAGGAAGGATTTGATGACGGGGTTCTTGAACAGCGCCCCACCCTTGTCAATCTCCAGTGCGATATTGACCACCCGACGCAAAGCATGGCGGATATGCTTCACCTGATTAAGCATTTTGGCGGGATTGAGGAACTTAAAGGGAAAAAGCTTGCCATGACGTGGGGCTATTCACCTTCGTATGGGAAACCCCTCTCGGTTCCCCAGGGGGTTATTGGCCTGATGACGCGTTTCGGAATGGATGTTGTCCTTGCCCATCCGAAGGGGTATGAGGTCATGCCCGAGGTGGAGGACGTCGCGCGCCGGAACGCCGAAGCGTCCGGAGGAAGCTTTACCAGATTGGATAGCATGGCGGAGGCATTCGAGGGTGCCGATGTTGTGTATCCCAAGAGTTGGGCGCCTTTCGCGGCCATGGAGAAGCGGACACAATTTTATGAAGAGGGAGACTGGGACGGGATTGAGGCACTTGAAAAAGAGCTTCTCCAGCAGAATGCCCGGCATAAAGATTGGACCTGCTCCGAAGAACTGATGGCAAAAACGAAAAATGGGTCCGCCCTCTATATGCATTGCCTGCCTGCCGATATCACGGGCGTAAGCTGTGAAAAGGGTGAGGTTGATGCCTCGGTTTTTGATCGCTCCCGGGTATTGCTGTACAAAGAGGCCAGCAACAAACCATATATCATCGCGGCAATGATCTTTCTCGCAAAGGTCAAAAATGCCCACGACAAACTGAACGAATTGCTGGGAAAAGGATTGCCGAGGATACTTTAATGCCTGAAGGGACTGGACGCCCCCGGCGTGGGGCAGGAGGGAACAAGATGCCGGGAGAGGGAGAACCCGCCTATCGCAATGACGCTTACGCCAAGGTGACCGGACGGGCCAGATACGCCGATGACCTGAAATTTCATGGAATGGCTCACTGTGTTCCCGTCTATTCGGACTTTGTCCGGGCGGAAGGCCTTTCCGTCGATCCGCGGGAGGCGGAATCGATCGATGGGGTGACTCGGGTTATCACCGCCCGGGATGTCCCGGGCTCTGTCTATTTCGGACAGATTGACAAGGATTATGCCATGATTGCGGAATCCAGGATCATGTATCATGGAGACGTGGTTGCCCTTGTGGTTGCTGAAACGCGGGACATTGCCCTCATAGCTGCCGAACGAGTTAAGGTGAAGGCGACTCCCCTGCCTCCTCTGACCGACCCGGCCGAAGCAATGGGACCCGATGCCCCGGTCATCAGGCCGGGGACGACAGACAATATTGTGAATCACCATAAGGTCCGGAAGGGTGATACACAGGCCGCCCTTGATACGTGTGATGTGGTTGTAGATAAGACATTCCGGACAGGGTTCGTTGAGCATGCCTATATGGAACCGGAATCCGCTGTCTGTGTGCCGCGCACCGACGGAATCATGGAGGTTTACGGAAGCATGCAGCATCCCTTTACCACCCGCCGTTTTACAGCGGCGCTTCTTGGAGAACCGCTCTCCCGTGTTGAGGTTTACACCATTCCAGTGGGTGGAGGGTTTGGTGGGAAGGACGACACTGCGGCTATCGTATGCGCGCGGACAGCACTGGCTGCCCGCCTTTGCAACCGGCCGGTGAAGATGACCTACGCCAGGGAGTGGTCCATGAGGGAAAGCTATAAACGACACCCGTACATTCTGCATTACCGTATGGGACTCTCCCGAGAAGGAGAAATCAAGGCGGTTCAGGTAAAAATGGTTGCGGATTCCGGCGCCTATTGCTCTGTCACACCCTGGGTGACCTGGCGTTCCACCGTTCAATGCTGTGGCCCCTATCGGGTGGATAACGTGCATGGCGATGTGTATGGGGTGGCGACAAACAATGTCTTTGCCGGGGCCTTCAGGGGATTCGGTTCGCCACAGGTAAATTTCGCGGTGGAGCAGTTGATGGATATTGCTGCGGAAAAGGTAGGACTTTCTCCGCTGGAGATCAGGCGTAAAAACATCTTAAGGCAGGATGGGGACACGATTACCGGGCAGGTGCTCAACACGCACAAGGTGAGTATTGGAGAGGTGATGGAAAAGGTGACGGCCGCGATTGGTTATGAAAAAAATCGCACCAGGTGCTCCCATGGCAGGGCGGAGGGTGACGAACTTTACGGCATCGGCCTGGCCATAAGCTACCGGGGGGCCAGCCTCGGGGCGGAAGGAATGGATTTTTGCCCGGCCACTATCAATTGCCAGTTTGACGGGTCCATCCTCCTGGAAACAGGAATCCACGAGAATGGACAGGGATCCGAATCGGCCATGATTCTGACACTCGCCCGTGAATTGGGGGTTAAGAAAGAACGCATTATCTACCAACGCTCCTCTACCTCCCACATCCCGGATGGGGGACCGACCGTGGCGAGCCGAGGGACCTTGATGGGATGCGGGGCGGTGACACTCGCGGTCCGGAAGCTGAAAGGAATCATCGCGGATGCCCTTGCCGACGGCCTCGAATGTGCTGCAAAAGAGGTGCGTTTCAGGGATGACGGCGTCTGGGGACGGACAGATGGTAAAAAACTGTCGTGGGATGAAGCCATGGCGAGGCTCTTTCTGAAACGGGTTTATCCTTTCAGTTTCGCATACTTTAGGCCTCCAGATGTGACCTGGGATGAGGAAACCGGTCAGGGAAATGCTTATTTCACGTACGTCTACAGTTGCCAGGCCGTGGATCTGACGGTTAACCGAAAAACGGGAAAGGTCAGGCTCCTCAACATTGTGGCGGCCCACGATATCGGCCGGGCGGTGAACAGGCCGATGCTTCTGGGTCAGATATACGGCGGCATCGCCCAGGGGATGGGAATGGCACTGATGGAAAACGTGCAGGTTGAAGATGGAATTGTCCGGAACCTCAATTTCGACAGGTATAAAATCCCAAAAACGATTCATCTGCCTGAAATAGAGGCCATCATCGTGGAGAATGAGGATACGACTTCGCCCTCCGGAGCAAAGGGCATTGGAGAACCCGCCCTCGAAATTATCGCGCCCGCGATTGCTAACGCCATCGCTCAGGCCACGGGAAAACGGTATTATGGCTATCCCATTACGATAGAGAAGGAGGGAACAGCATGAATACCGTTACCATCAATAGGAAACAGGTAACGGTCGCCGAGGCGGACCTGGAGGTTTCCCTGATGAGATTTCTGCGCGAAAGGCTCGACCTGACGGGGACGAAAAACGGCTGCGAAAAAGGTATTTGCGGGGCCTGTACGGTTGTGGTTAACGGGGCTTTCCGGAGGTCATGCCAACTCAAGATGGCCTCGGTTCTGGGGGCGGAGATTCTAACCATCGAGGGCCTGGAGAAAGAGGATGGCACCCTTCATCCAATCCAGCAGGCCTTTATCGATGCCGGGGCCATTCAGTGCGGATACTGTACACCCGGGATGGTGATGAGGGCCTATGTTTTTCTCGCCAAGAACCCCCATCCCAGCCGGGAAAAGATCCGCAAGGCCCTGAGCAGCAACCTCTGCCGATGCACCGGCTATCAGCAGATCGTCGATGCGGTTGAATTAGCGGCCCGCCGAATGGGCGCGGCTAAGGAGGAAGGATGACCTTATATCTGAAAAACGCGACCTATCTTGATGCGGAAACCCTGAAAATCCGTAACACAAACCTTGCCGTCGAGGAGGGTCCCACGGGTGCTTTGACCTTTCCTGATACCGTTCCTTCAGGAGGGCACTTGGAGGACGAAGACAGGGTGATAGATTGCCGGTGGGGCCTGGTGACAAAGTCTTTCGCGTGTGGCCATCATCATATCTATTCCACCTTGGCCCGCGGGATGCCGGCGCCTCCGAAAGTTCCCACCAACTTCCTGGAAGTCCTGAAATACGTATGGTGGCGGCTGGATAAGCAACTGGACCGGGATATGATTGAGGCCAGCGCCCTGGCAGCGGCCCTTCACATGGCCAAACACGGCGTGACCTTCTGTATTGACCATCATGCCTCCCCTTTTGCCATTGAGGGATGCCTGGAAACCATTGCCGACGCCTTTGAACGGGTTGGGATTGGGCATCTCCTCTGTTACGAGCTGTCCGGCCGGGATGGAGAAGGGCCCGTTGAGGCGGGGCTTGCGGAAACGGATGGCTACCTCTCTTCAGGACGCAAGGGGCACGTGGGGTTGCATGCCTCCTTTACCGTGGATGACAGCCTTTTAAAAAAGGCCGTGGCCCTTGCGGAAAAACACGGTACAGGCATGCATGTGCACGTTGCTGAGGATCAGGCAGACCAGGACCACTGCCTGAAAACCTACGGAAGACGGATTGCCCGGCGTTTCGCTGATGCCGGGGTCCTCAACTGCCGGCATACCATCCTGGCGCACTGCGTTCACCTTGATGCGGAGGAGCGGCGCCTCGTGCGGAAATCGGGGGCATGGGTGGTGCAGAATACCGAGAGTAATCTGAACAACAATGTAGGCGTGGGAGACTATCGTGAACTGGGCGGGAACATCATGCTTGGAACAGACGGGATGCACAGCGATATACTGCGCAGCGCCAAGGCGGCGTTTCTCGTCGGCCAGGGGACGGAAGAACTTTCCTTGGAAAAAACGTACCGGAGGTTCCGGAACGTGCATCGTCTCATCAGGACGATGGGAGCCCCGGGGGACGGACCGAATAACCTGGTTATCCTGGAGTACGACTCACCCACTGACATCACGTCGGAAAATGCGCTTGGCCATTTTGTCTATGGGATAGACGCCACCCATGTCCGGAGCGTTATCGCCCAGGGGCGCTTGATCGTGGAGAACCGAAAGCTGGATACGGTTAATGAGGATGAAATCCTGTCATACGGCCGTGAGCAGGCCGGCAGGCTTTGGGAAAACCTACAGGAAGAACAGGCTTGACGGGGGAACGGGAGCATAAGGAAAAATATGAAGAAAGATAAGTTTTTTTGTGTGGATCTGGACTTTTTAATTCAATGGATTCTGCGGGATCTGGAGGAACAGGGTGAAATCTTTAGCATTACGAGGCGCCTGTTCTTTGAACCGAACAGCACCGATGAATTTCATCTATCAAGATATGGGAGGATATTGGAAACCCCTCTAGGAGTCGCAGCGGGACCCCATACCCAGCTTGCTCAGAATATTGTTTCCGCCTATCTCTGCGGGGCGCGCTATATCGAACTCAAGACCATACAGGTATTAGACGATCTGCTGGTCACCAAGCCCTGTATCGACATGCGGGATGAAGGGTATAATTGTGAATGGTCCCAGGAACTGCGGCTGGATGAGTCTTTCAACGAATATATGAATGCCTTTATCCTCCTGTATATCCTGAAAGACCTGCTGGGATGGGCCGACGCGGAACATCCGGGATTTATCTTCAATATGAGCGCGGGCTACAATCTGGAGGGAATCCAGAGCCCGACGGTTCAGCGCTTTTTTGACCGCATGACTGACTGTTCTCAGGAACTTTCGGAAAAGCTGAACAGGATTGCACTGGTTTATCCCAGGGTGAAGGACCTGAACATTCCGACCCGGATATCAGATAATGTCACGGTTTCCACTATGCACGGCTGTCCTCCGGACGAGGTGGAAAAAATAGGGCGTTACTTTATCGAGGAACGGGGGTTCCATACGACCATCAAGTTGAACCCCACGCTTCTGGGACCGCGGGAACTCAGAGAGATCCTCAACGGGCGACTCGGATATGAAACTGAGGTGCCCGACGAGGCGTTCGCCCATGACCTCAAGTTTGATGACGGGGTGAGCCTGATCAAGAATCTTTTGACGTCCGCGCGGAAGAAAGGTGTAGCTTTTTCTCTAAAAGTGACCAATACCCTTGAGACGAGCAACACCCATCAGAACCTGCCAAAGAATGAGAAGATGGTCTATATGAGTGGGCGGGCGCTGCATCCCATCAGTGTGCGTCTCGCCAGTCGACTGCAGGAGCGCTTCGACGGAAAGCTGGATATCTCTTTTTCTGCCGGGGTGGATTGCTTTAATGTGGCCGATGTCCTCAGTTGTGGCCTCCGGCCCGTCACGGTTTCTTCAGATATCCTGAAGCCGGGAGGATACGGAAGGCTTTCCCAGTATCTTGAGGTTTTGTCAGATCGGATGGCCCGGTCGGAGGCCCGGTCACTGGATGAACTTGTCACGAGACGGGCGGGGGTGGAAGATTTGGCTGCTGCGCGCCTCGCGAACCTCAGGACCTATGCCCAGGAGGTTGTTGAAAGTGGGTTGTACAAAAAGGAATCCTTTCCCTTTGCGGGCATTAAAACCAGCCGCCCCTTGACATATTTTGACTGCGCCGCTGCTCCCTGCGTCAGTGCCTGTGCTGCTGATCAAGACATTCCACGGTATCTCAATTTTACCGTCAGAGGTGAATTCGAGAAAGCCTTCCAAACCATTCTGGCCACTAATCCATTCCCTCATGTTCAGGGCATGGTGTGCGATCACCTCTGTCAATACAAATGCACCCGAATAAACTATGATTCCCCGGTCATGATCCGTGAGATCAAGCGCTTCATCGCCCAGAACCAGAAAAGAGCGGCATCTCCAGCCTCAATACCCGCCAACGGCAAGAAAATCGTTATCATCGGTGCCGGGCCAACGGGGATGTCCTGCGCCTATTTTTTGGCCTTGGAGGGTTTCGAGGTGGATATCTACGAGAGCAAGCAATTCCCGGGTGGCATGGCCGCCGATGGGATCCCGTCTTTTCGCCTCGATGACGGCAGCTTGACGAAGGATATCAATGCCATTCTCGGCCTTGGGGTTCGACTTCACACGGGAGTCCATATCGGGAGAAAAGAGTTCGGAGAGCTGCGCGAATCCTGCGATTATGTTTACATCGCCGTGGGTGCCCAGAAAAGTATAGGGCTCGGCATCCCCGGCGAAGACGCGCAGGGAATCATTGATCAGTTGCAGTTCTTGAGCGCCGTGCGCCGAGGCCAGAAACCGCCACTGGGAAAGAGGGTGGCGGTAATTGGCGGCGGAAATTCGGCCATCGATGTGGCTCGCACCGCCAAGCGACTGGTTGGAAAAGACGGAGAGGTGATCATTCTCTACCGTCGCACACGCGAGGAGATGCCCTGTGATCCCATAGAGGCACAGGAGGCCATCGAGGAAGGCATCGTGCTCAAAGAACTCACCCAGCCGGAGTGCATGCTGGTGGAAGACGGCCACTTGAAGTCCAGCCTCTGTTTCAAAATGAAGCTAGGGAAAAAAGATGCCAGTGGACGCCCCAAACCCATCAAAATTGAAGGCTCCGAGTTTGAACTGGATGCAGATACCATTATTACCGCCATTGGTCAGCGTGTGATGCTGGATTTTCTCCCGGGCGGG
>Ga0307441_1000655_pt1 | contig 12320 bp, 11 predicted proteins | sample SalMarWE160420MG_FD_202149 | JGI IMG/M metagenome (GOLD analysis project Ga0307441, IMG submission 202149) | Salt marsh sediment microbial communities from the Plum Island Ecosystem LTER, Massachusetts, United States - WE1604-20 | ecosystem: Environmental > Aquatic > Marine > Intertidal zone >... | reverse complement strand
CCTTGAGCAGGGAATGCTCCCTGTTGTATGGGATTCATCCGCGCCTTCGGATGTACTGAAAAGCTATGTAGGAATCTATCTTCGGGAAGAAGTCCTGATGGAAAGCCTTGTGAGAAACCTCGGCAATTTTTCAAGGTTCCTTGAAGCTGTGAGTTTTTCACACGGGCAGGTTCTCAATATCAGTAATGTCGCAAGGGAGTGCAGTGTTCAGAGAAAATCTGTTGAAGGCTACATCTCAATCCTGGAGGATCTGCTTCTGGCTTCAAGGGTTCCGGTCTTCCAAAGAAGAGCAAAGCGAGCTGTAACAGGGCATCCAAAATTCTATTATTTTGATACTGGAGTATTCAGAAGCCTCAGACCTAAGGGACCGTTGGACAAACCTGAAGAAATAAGCGGTGCTGCCCTTGAGGGTTTGGTTTTTCAGCATCTTAGAGCATGGTCAGATTACAGAAGACATGACATAAAAATATATTACTGGAGAACCAGATCAGGTACGGAAGTAGACTTTATTCTGTACGGTGAAGGGTGTTTCTGGGCAATTGAAGTGAAAAACACAGCTGAAATCAGAGGAAAAGATTTAAGACCTCTGAAAACGTTCAGAGAGGACTATCCTGAATGCAAAACCCTTATGCTTTACCGGGGCGTATCACCCTTGGTTATCGATGGTATTATGTGTATGCCTGTGGATCATTTTCTCCAAGAACTTCATCCTGATAAAGAACTCTTGCGGCAACAGACTTATGCGCGCAATATCTGAATTCTCTGATCCTTCGTTTAATCTGGTTCAGACAAAGCTTAGTCCGGGCTACCAATAATGAGGGCCGTTGAATTAACTTCTAACGGCACATATTTAACAGCAATCTAATCCTTCACTCATCAGTCAGACTATGATAATTCTTCTTGTGTTTATAAAGCAGGATGCCCATAGTAGTAAATGCTATTTCAGTTGAAGTTAGAAACTGATGTCTTTATTCAAACAGAACGGGGCTTGAATTATGAAATTAGAGAGAGCCTGTTTTATTTGTCTTTGTTCTCTTTGTATATCGTGCTCAGAGAATCAACAATCCGAAACACTTTCATCAGTTCCATATGACACTTTGCAAATAGAAGATTCAATTGGAGTTATGTATGGAGATAGCAATTATATATTCGGAGCAATATCAGATGTTGATAGAGACCAGCAAGGCAAAATATTCGTTCTTGATAGCATTAGAAATTGTATCCTTATCTTCTCCCCAACAGGTGAGTTTATTCATCAGATAGGACGTTATGGAGAAGGACCTGGCGAGTTCAATGATCCACTTTCACTTGAGATTACCGGTGATGGATCAATATGTGTTGTTAATAGACAATGGTTTCGCTTCAACAGTGAATGGGAATATTTAGATGCGGAATTACTCAACAATTCTAGAATTTCGCAAATGGAATCATACGGCCCTGATGCAATCGTTGGAATTGTAAATATATTGGACATGACAAATGCTGGCATGTCTATCGACAGAAGAATAGCAATGTGGAGTGAAATCGACCCAAATCAAATCTCCGCCGTATACTATCAGGCGGACTATATTGCCAACGTGCCAGATGATCTATTCACAATAGATCTCCACCATTATGTGAAATACACAATTCTTGACAACAGCATATTCGTAGCTCCTGATCCTTTAACAGAGCCTTTGCTCTATTCCTACGATAAAGACGGAATTCCCCGGGATACACTGCTGCTTCCCTATTCGGCCGTTGAGAAAACCAGTGAAGATATAGCAGATGAAAAGGCGTATATCGAAGGTTCTTTGTACTCCGCGACATCTGGTGAAAGATCTATCGAATGGGAACCGTATCCATATAGAGCAATGATAGGAGAGCTTGGCACGGATAGTCTTGGCAGATTGTGGGTTCAGCGAGCATTCGAGGATGTAGCTGTATTCGACATCATCGATCCCGAGAGCTTGGATATCGTCGAAACAGTTATCATCCCTGAAATAGATGATGTAATGAACTGGAAATTCCACATATCGGAATATGGAGTTCTTGCTATTCCAAAATACGAATATGATTATCCTATAGTGTACATTATCAGGTAAATATCAATGCAATACATTTTGAGAATTGCTCCTGAAACTAATTGAGTGAATGGTATAAAACCCTGGACAGGTCAGAGCGGCGGTTCGAGGATCTCAGGGAAAGCGCTTATGAGTCAGGTGATTTCGGATTAATGGACGCATACTCTGAAAGGACAGCTCCCGCCATAAAGGTTATTGTCATGGGCGAGTCAAACACTATAGGAGTGAATCTGGATTACTTTATTCTATTGGCGGAACCCGGTTCTCAGGATTATGAGTTCTTCGGGCTGGCACTCGACGGTTTCTACTGCCAGGGGCGAATTGGGACTGCTGAACTCCCGCAGTGGATGGAAAGAGCAGGCTCAAGCGCTCAGGCTGTTATGATAGAGGAAATACATACCCAATAGTTCTAAATATCAATTCATTATTTATCAGCAGGGCGATAAGTCAACAAAATAATCAATACTGGTGCCCCTTGAGCAATTTCATCAGCGGTACTGAAGACCTGGTCAGAATACATTTCGAAGTACTCCTCTGGAATTTCGATTTCCAAATCGAAAGAAAGTTTAATTTGAATTGGACATTCTGCTATTTTTGATCCTTCGTCTTCAAATATTCCGCCTTCATAATCCCAGCCAAAACCAAAGAAATTAAAATCTGCACCATTCCATTCTTTCAAATCCTGTAAAGACATTCCTGTACTTATACCGCATTCACTCGAAATTATCTGCGTACCCTGAATTGCATATTGTTCATCAATTATATAATAACTTGCTTCTAAGAAATTTAAGGTGTTTCCATCCTCTTTCCATAAATACTTGATGACCTGTCCATTCTCAGGATTTGTAAGTATCGTATTTTCAAGCCTCACAGTACCTTCGGCATACCAGGATTCACCATCAATCAGGTTCTCCTCACCGAACTCGGATATCAGCTGTTCTTTACTGGTAATCTGACAGTAGTCTTCAAAAGTAGAATAGAGAACCTCTATAGTTTCTTCTTCGAGCGAAGTACCAGTTGAATCGATGGTATCAACTGTCATCTCAGAATCATTGTTTTCACCCGTATTATCGGTATCCCCACCACAGGAAAATAAGAACAAACCAAAAAGACCAATAATTACTGCTATTTTCACGATTTTTCCTCCACCATCTTGAATTGCACTTGAGCCTGAATCTATTCCTGCGCTTTGAATATCACCATTATATACAACTTATGTAACTTCAACCATATTCTTTCGCGGGTGTCCGTCTGTAACGTTATGAGATATCCCCACAGAACAAATGCTGTTAATTCTGGTAAGAGTGACATGAATTCTCTATATTGGATCCTGAATGAATTTCCTGTGGGCTTTCGCAACGGCTATTCTCTTGATTGAACGAGGTGTGATGTATGAGATACAATACCGTTTTCGTATTTCTTTTCTCAGTAGTTCTGTCTGCCTTGAATGTTTCCGATAAAGTCGCTTCGACTAATGAATGGGTTGAGGAAGTGACGAACATGATGAATGAACACGATCTGGTTACCAGGTTTATTGATTACACTCATGCAACTATTCCGGGTATCGGCATGCCCTCTAACCACATAACAGGATACTTCCACCAGTATTATGTTGAAGAGGATGGTGAACCCTATCTGGAAGAGATTCCTCTGCTGATCGTCAACAAATACACCCATGCGGGATACGGCGCGGAAGAATGCTATTACTTCACAATGAATGGAGAAATGGTTTGTTGTGTTTCTACCCTGTATGGAGATGGTTTCGATAGAGATGACTATACGGACTGCTTCTACTACAGCAGCGGAGAGGTAATCTATCATTCGGACAATACAGGTGAAGCTACAGATGTAATCGATTCTGAAACAGCAGCTATGGCGATCTCAAGAATTCATGCATCAGTATCTCTAACGGGATTCTTCTATGGCTGGAATGTCCCGGCTCCCTGCATTTTCTGTGAGAGATGGGGTGATTGGATGATTACATATTAATCATATGATGGACCTGATGAAATAAGTCTATTCATTTTTCATATCGTACACATAATTTTCTCACGGACGAAAGCCTGCCTGGATATCAATAAATGAAAGTACCGGTTCTTGCAGATATTCAAGAGAATGTACTGTCAGTTCAGATTTCGGGAAAGTCTTATTGCTTTCAATGTATCACAATAATATAATTATGATTGACTAAGTACAAACGAAAGGATGGGATAAGCGTGAGGTTATGTATCGTTACAATAACCATTCTAACTTCATTGACCGCGTTATCTGTATCCGCCGATCCGCTCCCAGCTCCTGAGCCCGAAAACGGTTTCAGTGTTATGCAGACATTCGAGACAACATTTCATCATGAACGCCCCATCTCTGGAGATACCCTGGGGACCTCCATCATATACGCCGGACCCAGTCTTGCCCGGGTGTGGCTGCCTGAAGAGGTAACCGGGAATGGAATGGGCATCGAGATAGGAGTCGAGGCAAGGAGATATGTTATCCGTCCACTTTCTGGACCTTTTGTAGGTTTGTATATTGGTGGCGGTGTTCTCTGGAGACACGAAGCAGAGAAGCTTGAGTCCATTTCTACCGGTCTGAAGTTAGGCTGGAGGATAAAGCTGCTGGAGGGGATGCCGAACCTTGACCTGGAACCTTACATAGGGGTCGGTTTCAGGATTTTTGGAAACGACCCGTACGAGATCAGTTACGGTTATCTAGACGGAAAGGATCACTTTCAGGGAATAATATACCTGGGAACAAAGGTAGATATATTCTAGGAACCCAGAAACTGGCCTCATAAAGCGTATCAACCAGCCAACCGAACAGAATTTTATCAGCAACAATATCATCTCCATATTTCGCCACCGTTGGAGTGATCAGCGACACTGCATTCGATTCAGCCGCATTCTACGCTGAGAACTTCTATGATTCATGGGGGCTTGATAATCTGGAACTGAACTTTTTCGAGATAAGTCCCTGATCCTGATATATTTCAATTGGTTTGTCCGGTTGCGGTAGGATATCTAGAGTTTCATTTCTGTGACAAAATCATCGATAGCTCCGGTTTCAATGTTGGAAGTGCTTGTATTTGATTTCTTGATTATTCTCATTGCGAGTTTTTCAATGAAGTTGAGTCTGTCCCAGTAGACTTCATCACCAAAGAGTTTCTTAGAGATCGCATGGTTGTAAAGACTCTCACCGAAGAGCTTAAGATATCCCCTGCCTGTTTCCCCGTGATCACCTGAGCAGATGAAAAGACCTATCTCCTTCTTGAGAAGGAGTTCTTCGTAATTCCTGCAGAAAGAGGTCATTACTGGCTGGATTTTTCCCACATAAACAGATGCTCCGAGGATTATTCTGTCGAATGGTTCTATGGAGAAGTCCTTTTTCTCCATTAGATTGACAATTCCGATATCTTCGGAGGCTTTGTCCTTCAGGATTCCGGCACATTTCGCCGCTGTGCCGTGCTTGGTCGTATAGAGAATGGCAGTATTCATACTTTCTCCTTATCTCAGTGATGCCGATAGATCCCTAATTGTCAGCTTGCAGGAAATCTGACCATACTCTCCGGACTCCCGAAGCGTCAACAAGAAAATTAAGATTAAACAGTTTACAGTTACTTTCCCGCCTGGTCCAGCAGGATCATCCTTCCGCAGGAGACCTGGTTGTGGCTGGTGAGGTAGCAGATGTAAACTCCCGATGGAACCCTCTGGCCACTGTCACTGTTCCCTTCCCAAACAACCGAATGGCTTCCAGATCCAAGGTCAGCATCAACCAGGGTTCGGACAGAGCGGCCACTGATATCGCAGATGATAAGTTTAACATGAGCACATGTACCAGGTTCCCTTGGAATACTGAATGGAATCGTCGTCGAAATACCGAAGGGATTCGGAGTATTCTGTGCAAGGTCTGGTTCAAATGGCTGCTCTATGCCCGGACCCTCTTCGATAGAGGTCTCGATGCTGAGTCCTGCGCCTTCACTCGCCAGATAGAACAGGTCAGAGCTGACATCGGTATAGATTTCGATAGCTCCCAAAGGCCACGTAAATACAAGGGAATCGATCACGGTTGCATCCCCCAGACCGAACTCAACGTTGAAACTCTCCTGAGCGTTAAATCCCTGATGACCGCTTACTTCACGCACCTGCCATACAATCTGCGTACCAATAACTGCCCTTGCTTTCACCCTGGTGCCGATTGCCGAAGCATTGGAAGGATTTCCTGCACACCGGATATTGATCCAGTGGTTTCCGGACACACCGTTGTTCCTGTAAAGGAAGTTGCTCTGATCAGGATTCTGGCCATTAGGAACATACATATCGAGCCAGCCGTCATTGTCATAATCAATCCAGGTGGCCCCATTCGAACGGCCTCCATCGTTGACTATGTCTCCCTGCAGTATCCTGGTGAATGTGGAGTTGCCGTTGTTTCTATAGAGGAAGTTATTCTCGTTCCAGTCATTTGTAACGTACAGATCCAGATCTCCGTCATTGTCATAATCACCCCATGCGCCGCTGACCGAATTTCCTCCATCGTTGACGATATCTCCTGTAGTGACAGGAGAGAATGTGCCATCACCGAGGTTCTGGTAAAGATGGTTGTCTTCTCCGAACCAGTTGGTGACGAAAAGATCAAAATCCCCGTCGTTGTCGTAATCTCCCCAGCTGCCCCCGATGGAGATGCTGCTATCGGTTACAACCACTCCCTCGGTTAACTTCGTAAAGGATCCATCGCCATTGTTCAGATACAGGAAATTGTCAATCGGGATCCCATTGAAGGGGTCGCTGTTCGCAGTGAACAGATCCTGATCACCATCGTTATCGAAGTCACACCAGCTGGAACTCAGGCAGTGTTCATCATCGTTGACTATGACTCCAGTGGTTATCCTGGTAAAAGTACTGTCACCATTTCCCCGATATAGAAAGTTGTCTTCGACGAAAGCGGTAAAAGTACCATTGTCAACGTAGATATCCAGATTACCATCGTTATCGTAGTCAACTACGCTTGAATTGAATGACCAGCCACCATCGTTGACTATCTGACCTGATGTGATTTTGATAAATTCTCCACCTCCCTGATTCATGTACAGATGACTGCTGATACCGTTCCAGTTCTGTACGAAGAGATCCAGATTGCCATCGTTGTCGAAATCACCGAAGCTGCACCCGGAGGAGGTGCTTATATCGCTGATTACAGGTCCTCCTGGAATCTGATAGAAGTTACCGTCACCGTTGTTGAGGAAAAGCAGATTGGATCGATCATCAAAAGCATGAGGAATAAAGAGATCAAGGTATGTATCATTGTTGATGTCCCCCCAGGAGGATCCTTCTGCATAGCGGTCATCGTTAGCGATGGGAACAGAGGTAATTCTGGTAAAGTCCTGAGCAGCGGCATTCATACTTGACAGGAAGAAGCTTGAGAAAACCAGTACTGCCCATCCTGACAGCATTATTTTAGCATTGTGATTGCGCATCATAATCTGGGCTCCATATTTACGGACACGAAACCGGGCAGGCTACAGGTATTTGTCTCACTACGTATATTTGTAGCCCCGGATACCTTCCGATTCTGACCATACTTCCCGGGCTCCTCCTGCGTCAACAAGTACGGAAATTTTAAACTCCTGAAACTCCTCTTTGGAGTACTGAACTTCTTGTATGGAAATCTGTTCATTTTCCAGGGTAAGAGATATGGATCAGTCAGCAGTCGGGTCAGTGTGGTTCAAAATGTGCTCTTCAGAAGAACCTGCACCGTTGTCGTCCAGGGGAAGGACGAATGGATGATCCTGATGCCATTCAACTGCGACCGGCACGCCGTAAACCTTCTCTATTATGTCCTCCGTTATTCCCGACCTGTCAACCGCGGCGAAGATCATCCCATCCCTGAGGAACAGGAACCTGTCAGCGTAACGGAATGCAGTGTTGAGATCATGCATGGTCACCAGGGCGCACATCTCGTGACCGCGGACTATGGTCCTCAGCAGCCTGAGTATGGCAAGCTGGTTCCTGAGATCCAGAGATGCGGTGGGCTCATCCAGCAGCATTACTCCTGGCTGTCCCACAAGTGCTCTGGCTATGCAGACTTTCTGGTACTCCCCTCCACTCATCCTGTCTGTGTAACGAAGCGCCAGGTGCTCCATGTTCAACAGATGAAGTGCAGCCTGGGTCAGCTCGAGGTCCTTACTGGAAACTTTCCATCCTATGTGGGGTTTCCTTCCAAGCAGGATGGCATCGAAAGCTGTCATCCTGCCCGGTTCACTTCTCTGGGCAACGTAGGCCATCGATCTGGCCAGTTCTCTCTTCGAGTACTCCTCCATATCTTTGCCGAGTACTAGCACAACTCCTGCATCAGGTTTCAGAAGCCTGTTAATGCATCGGAGCAGCGTAGTCTTCCCCGAGCCGTTGGGGCCCATGACAGCGGTTATCTCATGTGTAAGCACATGAAACGAGACATCCCTGAGAACAGGCAGACTGCCATAGCTGAAGCAGAGGCGGTCAACACTCAGTATCATCTTCGATATCCTCTGATCAGCAGGACAACGAAAACAGGAGCGCCAACGAACGCAGTAAGGATGGCTACTGGAAGCACTCTGGGGGCCAGTATCATTCGCGCTGCCGTGTCCGCCGCAAGCAGGAGTATGGCTCCCGCCAGCATTGATCCGGGAATGAGGTACCTGTGGTCGTCCCCCAGAACACGCCTGACTATGTGCGGGCCCACAAGGCCCACGAATCCTATTATTCCAACAAAGGAAATGATTGTAGCAGTTACCATCGAAGCAACAAGCATACCGATAAGCCTCTTGCGTTCCACGGGCACACCCAGGCTCCCTGCTGTCTCGTCACCGGCATCTATGGCGTTGTAACTCCAGCTGTTGAGAAGAAAATAAAGTGCCGAGAGGGAGGTTACTGATGATATGATCAGCAGTTCGCTCCAGCTGGCTCTTGCCAGGTCTCCAAAGGTCCAGAACACTATGGCTGCCAGCTGCACGTCGTCAGCGAAGTACTGAAGGAACATGGTCCCCGCGGTGAAGAGAGAGCCCAGGGCGACTCCTGTAAGTATCATAACCTCCGGAGATGCTCTCCTGATCTTCGCCACAGCCAGTATCACACCGGCGGCTGCCATGCAGGATACAAAGGCGGCTATTGTGGTCAGGTAGGGTTGTGTCAGAGAGATCGCTCCTGCACTTGTGCTTTGCATGGTACCTGTACCGAGGATCATGACGGAGAAAGCTGCACCGAAGGCGGCAGCGTTGGATATCCCAAGGGTGAACGGGGAACCCAGGGGGTTGCGCAGTATGGACTGCATAGCCGCACCCGAAACCGAAAGACCTGCTCCTGCCGCAATTGCTGTCAGGGCCTGGGGAAGCCGGATGTTCAATATGATCATCTGCAGCTGTTTTGAACCACCCCCGGAGAGAAGAGCCCTCAGGACATCTCCCAGCGGTATTGGAACTGAGCCCACGGATATAGAGACCAGGAGCAGCGCCAGAAGAAGTGCCAGACCGACCAGGTTTACAAGGGCTTTACGGCCCATATACCGGCGATACTCACCTGGTATCTTTCCATCCTCAAGGTGCATCTGGAAGCCTTTCCTGCCTCAGAGTTGTATCCTGCGGAATATCATGCTGTCAAACGCGGTATCCAGCTGATCGAAAACTTCAACTCCCACCAGAAAACGATAGATTTCGTCAGCTCTGGCAGCGGGATCTACGTTCGTGAACCTGTCCGGGTATAGTACTTTACCTATAAAGTAGGCATCGGCAAGTATGGAACCGAAATTCTTGGAGTACCAGTTGTAGGGAAGCACACAGTAGACCTCTCCGCTCTGCACGGCGGAGAGGGAACCGTAAACGGGGTCTGTCCTCAGCTCGTAGAGTGCGCTGGCCTGGGGGTCTGTCTCCATCGTCGATGCATCGACGAAGATAACTTCGGGGTCCCACGCAAGTATCTGCTCCTTTGCCATGTCGGCATGTTCAACGGGCTGATCTCCCGCATCTTCCGGAAGAGCTACATTACCGGCACCGACGAACATAAACGGTGGATACGCCGGCTCAGTGGACTGAAAGCCATGTGGTCCCCGGTAAGCGATACCTCCTACATAACAACTCCTTCTACCGTCAAGCGGAATATCCGCTGTCCTGGCTTCAAGATCAGCAATTGTCTCTTCCAGGAACTCTATGACGTCCATAGCCCTTTCGGTCCTGTCCATCACCGCTGCCATTGTGCGGAGCGATTCGTACATTTCATCACGCTGAGAATCAAGGGTTCCGTAATTCAGAACGACCACGGGTATACCGGTCTTGTCCTGAAGCTCAAGCGGATCCATTCCCATCAGTGGGTAGGTTTTGAATATCACCTGCGGCTGAGGCTCCAGGGCTACTATCAGCTCGGGATTGTCATGTCCTCTGAATTCCCCGAAGACGGGCATTTCGTGAAACCATGGATTAGCCAGCGCATAGGGTCTGGCATCGAATTCCGGACGTCTCCCTTCCATGTCGTCCACAGCCACGATCCTGTCCTGCGCCTGAAGGTATACCATGAGCCTGAGGCATCCCGGTCCGGAGCATATTACATATTCCGGATCGAAGGGTACAGTCACCTCCCTGCCGAGACCGTCAATCACTGTTACCAGGCTGTCCAACTCGCCCTCCGATACCTCTGAATCTTCCCTGTCCTGAACACCGCATCCCATAGTCAGAAGGATCAGTATAACAGCGACCGTTGTAAATAAGGTTTCCGCAAGCTTCATTGGCTATAACCTCCATCGATTGGATACATTGTTTGTTCTGAAGCAGTGAAACTATTCATGCCGAGACCTTTCTGCAAGCTTTATCATCCTGAAAATCGGTGTACTCTTTCCCTAAACTTTCTGGATATTCATTTACGGCCTGTTTCCATAGTGGTCTTCGGAAAGCGTTCTGTTGTTAATCTGCACACTTCATTTTATAAGATGGTTGAGCAAAGCATAGAGAAAACCGGTAAAGAGACATATTGCTATGGATTACCATGGGAGTAATGGCTATTACTGTACTTTTAGGATTCCGAATTTCAATACTGTGATTTATCGGTTCCATGCTGGCATTGCCTGCATGTAGCTTTCCGCCCTTCTTCTAGCCTCGCTGCGGTCTATGTCGTTCTGCCATGACTGAAACCATTCTGTCATGATCTCAAGAACTTCAGAACGTGGTTTCAGGGATCCATCAGCGTTGCTGCACCACCTGCAATACTCGCCTGATCCAGTGCTGTCTGAATCCAACGCAGCAAGGCACGATCTGCAGTAGGATCCATCCCGCAATCCCGCATCGGAAGCCCTGAGCCTGGATATCCTGCTGTTGAGCTCAATATATCCGTCCAGAGCCTTTTTAAGATGCTCCGATCTCAAGGAACCATCTGATCTAAGGACATCCAGCAGGATCTCCGCAAGGGTCAGGGCGGGAGAGCGCTTCTGGAATTCTTCATCATCAAGCTTGCACAGTTCTGAATCCACAAGTTCAGATAACTCTGAATCGATTCGATATCCAATAGACTTCAGAAGAAGTACCGGGTCAACATCAAGGCCATAGGCAAGTCGTGCTAAAGTCCGCGCCCATGCCAGCGATTGCCTTCGGCTGACTGTCTCTACAGCGGGCACATTTCCGTCGACAAGTATGCGCTGGATTGTATGTGTGGACACTCTCAGAACAGCTGCCAGTCTCTGACGGGACCCGATCTTCTCGTCCATCCTGGAGAGAGCCTGCCAAAGGCGGGAATAGCTTTCAGGCAAACTCAATGGTCTGGTCAAGGTCATTCTTTACCTCCGTTTTCAGCAATGACATAAGTAATATTACACAAATTCATTCATTTAACAAATAGATATAATGTAATGGTTTAAATGAATATATCAGGATCCTTGTTGACAACAGGTTTATAAGATTATATTGTTAGCAACAGAATATTGTTGCTAACAACAAAGGAGGTTGACATGAAAAAATGCCTTTTCACCGTTTCGTTTGTCCTGATCCTTGTTCTTCATGCTGAAACACTTGAGCTGGTCCCCCGGCAGGATGCTTACATCTGCTGCTGCAAGCCCGATTCCACTAATCCAAACGGAGGAATCAATTACCTTTACCATGGACAGTACGGTACATGCTTCGACAGGACCCTCATTCAATGGGACCTGTCAGCCGTACCCCAGGGGGCGACGATCATCAGTGCCACCATGGAGCTCTACTGCGAAGCCTTCTACGGTACTCCGACAGGAAATCCTGTCTACTACATGATCAATGAG
>Ga0307441_1000653_pt1 | contig 12327 bp, 7 predicted proteins | sample SalMarWE160420MG_FD_202149 | JGI IMG/M metagenome (GOLD analysis project Ga0307441, IMG submission 202149) | Salt marsh sediment microbial communities from the Plum Island Ecosystem LTER, Massachusetts, United States - WE1604-20 | ecosystem: Environmental > Aquatic > Marine > Intertidal zone >... | reverse complement strand
GGATCCAGGCTGATACCGGACGGTTGCGGCCACGCGGCGATCACCAGCGACTCCTCGCCCGTCAGGGGCTGCCACAGCGCCTCGGTGACGAACGGGATCACCGGGTGCAGCAGCCGCAGCAGCGTGTCGAGCACCGCGGCCAGCACGGCAGTGGTGTGCGCTGCGCCCTCGGCGCCCTGGGCGAGCTGCACCTTCGCCACTTCGAGGTACCAGTCGCAGAATTCGTCCCAGGTGAAGTGATAGAGCGCCTCGCAGGCACGGCCGAACTCGTAGCCGTCGAGCGCCGAATCGACCTCGCCGCGCACCTCCTCCAGCCGGCCCAGGATCCAGCGGTCCTCGTGGGTCAGGTCGGCCAGATCGGGTAGCGGCGCCGGGCGCGCCCCATTGAGCAGCGCGAACCGGGCGGCGTTGAACAGCTTGGTGATGAAGTTGCGCGAGGCCCGCACGGCGTCCTCGCCGACGGACAGGTCACCGCCCGGGCTGGCGCCGCGGGCCAGCGTGAAGCGCAGGGCGTCGGCCCCGAACATCTCGACCCAGTCCAGCGGGTCGATGACGTTGCCCTTGGACTTGCTCATCTTGCGCCCGGACTCGTCGCGGATCAGGCCGTGCAGGAAGACGTCGGTGAACGGCACCTGCGGGCTGCGGCGACCGTCGAGGGCGATGGCATCGTCGTTGCCGACGAAGGTGCCGAACATCATCATCCGGGCCACCCAGAAGAACAAGATGTCGTAACCGGTCACCAAAACACTTGTCGGATAGAACTTTTCCAGTTCCGCAGTCTTTTCCGGCCAGCCCAATGTGGAGAACGGCCACAGCGCGGACGAGAACCAGGTATCCAGCACGTCGGGGTCCTGTTCCCAGCCCTCCGGCGGCGTTTCGTCCGGACCGACGCACACCCGTTCGCCGCCCGGCCCATACCAGATCGGGATGCGATGACCCCACCACAGCTGCCGCGAGATGCACCAGTCGTGCATGTCGTCGACCCACGCGAACCAGCGGGGTTCCAGGCTCGCCGGATGAATCACCGTGTGGCCGTTGCGAACCGCATCGCCGGCAGCCTTGGCCAGCGATTGCACCCGCACCCACCATTGCAGCGACAGCCGCGGCTCGATCGGCTCGCCGCTGCGCTCGGAATGCCCGACGCTGTGCAGGTAAGGGCGCTTTTCCGCGACGATCCGGCCCTGGTCGGCCAACGCCTCGCGCACCGCCACGCGCGCCTCGAAACGGTCCATGCCATCGAAATGCGTTCCGGTGTCGATGATCCGGCCCCTGGCGTCCAGGATTGAGATCATCGGCAACTGGTGGCGCAGCCCGATCTCGAAGTCGTTGGGGTCGTGTGCGGGCGTGACTTTGACCGCGCCGGTGCCGAATTCGGGGTCCACGTGCTCGTCGGCGACCACGACGAGTTCCCGATCCACGAACGGGTGCGGCAGGGTGGTGCCGACCAGGGCGCGGTAGCGCTCGTCGTCGGGGTGGACCGCGATCGCGGTATCGCCCAGCATGGTCTCGACCCGGGTGGTGGCGACCACGATGTGGGGCTGCGAGTCGTCCAGCGAGCCGTACCGGAACGACACCAGCTCGCCCTCGACGTCGAGATAGTTGACCTCGAGGTCCGAGATCGCCGTCTGCAGCACCGGCGACCAGTTGACCAGCCGCTCGGCCTGATAGATCAGCCCGGCGTCATAGAGCCGTTTGAAGATGGTGCGCACCGCCCGCGACAGGCCCTCGTCCATGGTGAACCGGTCGCGGGTCCAGTCCACGCCGTCCCCGAGCCGGCGCATCTGGCCGCCGATGGCGCCACCGGACTCCCGCTTCCAATCCCAGACCTTCTCGACGAACAGCTCGCGGCCGAAGTCTTCCTTGGTCTTGCCGTCGGCCGCCAGTTGCTTTTCCACCACGCTCTGGGTGGCGATGCCCGCGTGGTCCATGCCCGGCTGCCACAGCACCTCATAGCCCTGCATGCGCTTGCGGCGGGTCAGGGCGTCCATCATGGTGTGCTCCAGCGCGTGGCCCATGTGCAGGCTGCCGGTCACGTTCGGCGGCGGCAGCACGATCGAATACCCGGGCTTGGCACTGGAGGCGTCCGCCGCGAAGTAGCCGGCATCCAGCCACCGCTGGTAGATCACGCCCTCCAGCGCACCGGGATCCCACGACTTGGGCAGGTCGGTGGCGGAGCTGCGGCTGGCGGTCACCCGTCAATTCTAGGAAGCGCCGCGCGCGGGCGTGTAAGCGCCCAAATCGGCTGTGCTCGGCCTGCCGTCGGCGATCACGGGATGATGAGCACCTGCCCGGGGTGGATCAGGTCGGGATCGGGGATGCCGTTGGCCTCGGCGATCGCCTGGTCCTTGCTGCCGTCGCCGTAGAAGCGCGCGGCGATGGCCGACAGGGTGTCACCGTGGATGACGGTGTAGGTGCGTTCGGCCGAACCCTCCGAGCCCGGCTCCGCGCCGGGCTCGCCAGCGGTGGCGTCTGCCACATCCGGGGCTCCGGAACCCCCGGCCGGTGCCGGGGAATCGTCGGTCCGCGTGTGGCTGGCCCACACGGGCCCGCCGCCGGCGTAGAGCACCAGGTTGCCGTCGTCCTGCGGCACCAGCCGGGCGTTTGCGCTGCCCCCGGTGTCGGTGCGCCAGACCAGATGCTCGCGGGTGTGCAACACGAAGTTGCCGTCGTGCTGCAGTTCAGCGCGCACCACATCGTGGCCGTCGGTCGCCGTGGCCCACAGCACCCGGCCGCGCGCCGCCAGCACCAGGTCGCCGTCATCCTGCAGCGTCAGGGTGTAGGTCCCGTTGCCGGAGGCCAGCGAGTCGCCCCGCTCGAGCCGCTGTCCTTCAAAAAGCGTGTCTGACATGGCTTTACCTCTCGTCGCCCGCTCGTCGTCTCCTCGTTGTGGCCCGACGGGTAGGCATACCTCCCCCGGGGCGATCGAAACCGGGAAATCGCGGGGAACGAAAGCCGTTGCGGCGAAACGATCTAGAGTCGGTCGGTGCGTAGCGACACACCCGCGGCCGGGAACCGCGCCAGCAGCGCCTCCCCCATGGCCGCCGCGGGCGTCAGGACGCCACGCAGCTCGGAGAGCTTGTCGCGGTCGGTGGCCAGGGCCAGGCCGCACTCCCCCAGCAGCACCGACGTCGCTTTGTAGCCGGGATCGCCCCGCTGCTCCATGCGCGCCACGTACCGGGCTCCGGTGCTCGTGGTGGTGTAGGTCTCGATGCGGTAGAAACCCCGCTCGCGCGCGGCTGCGCTGGGGCCGGTGCCGGGCTTGGGCACGATGCGCTCCAGCAGGCGGCGCGGCAGCAGCCGGAAATAGCGGCTGCCCAGCCCGAACGTGGCGCCGGCGATGCCGGTGACGGCGGCGGACGCCAGCGGCGCCACCGGCGACGAACCCACGCTCATGGTCTCGCTGTAGCGGAACCGATGGCCGTAGGCCCAGTCCAGCAACGCGTTGCTGCGGCGCACGATCCGCGTGTTGTAGGGCGCCATGACGAACCCGGCCGTCCACAGCCCGGTTAGCTCGGGCGCGATCTGGCGGCCGCGTCGCCACGGCAGGTCGGGCTGGGGGCCGAGCTCGGGCTCGGCGTGGCGGTCGGGGCTCAGCGTGTAGGGGTCGGCGAGCTGGCGGCGCGCGTCGGGATCGTGGGAGGCGGTGTTGAGCACTTCCATCATCGACGCAATGGTGCCGCCGGAGAAGCCGCCGGAGAAGGACTTCACGACGAGGTCGGTGCCGGTGAGCTCGCCGGCGCCCGCGTCCTTGGCCGCGCGGTAGAGCGCATACACGCTCAGGTCCGACGGAACGGAATCGAAGCCGCAGGCGTGCACGATGCGGGCGCCGGTGTCGGCGGCCTGCTTGTGGAACTGGTCGATGCTGTCGCGGACGAACATCGCCTCGCCGGTGAGGTCGGCGTAGTCGGTGCCCGCCGCGGCGCAGGCGGCCACGAGCGGCAGTCCGTAGCGGGTGTAGGGCCCGACCGTAGTGATCACGACCTGCGTGCGCGCGGCCATCTCGTCGAGCGTCGACGGCGACGACGCATCGGCGACCAGCACCGGCCAGGACTGCGCGGCCTCCCCCAGGGTGTCGCGAACGGCGCACAGGCGTTCGGCCGACCGGCCGGCGAGCGCGATGCGCGCGTGCGCGCCCGCCCGCGCCAGGTATTCGGCGGTCAGCTTCCCCACGAAGCCGGTCGCCCCGTAGACGACGATGTCGAATTCGCGCGGCGTTGCGGTCACAGGTCCCGACGCTACCCGCCGATGAGTAATGCCGGGCCTGCAGGCCCGGCATTACTCATCGCGCGCTTGCGACGGCCGTCAGGTGCTCGAGCCGCCGGTCAGGGCGGTCGTCAGCCTGTTCGTCAGCCGCGCCGACCGCAGACCGGCCAGGCGCCGATGCCCTGGCTGGCCAACACGTTTTCGGCAACGCGGATCTGCTCCTCGCGGCTGGCGTTGGCCGCCGATCCCGAACCACCGTTGGCGTGCCAGGTGCCGGGGGTGAACTGCAGACCGCCGTAGTAGCCGTTGCCGGTGTTGATGCCCCAGTTACCGCCCGATTCGCACCGGGCGATCGCGTCCCAGTCCACGCTGTAGGCCTGCTGCGGCGGGGGCGGGGGTTCGGGGGCCGGCGCGCCCCACGGCGGCGGTGGTGGGGGTGGCGGCGCGTCCGGCGGCGGGGGCAGGTTGGGGTCGAAGCCCGCGGGCGCCGGAGGCGGCGGCGGTACGTCCGGAGCCGGCGCGGCCCACGGGGCGGGCGGCGGCGGCGCGTCCGGGGGCGGAGGCACGTTCGGGTCGAAACCCACGGGGGCGGGAGGGGGCCCGTTCGGGTCCAGGCCGGCCGGATCCGCGGTCGCGGTGGCGGCCGACGGCACGCTCACCAGCATCCCGGTGATCGCGGCGGCAATAAGCCTCTTGCGGACGTTCTTCAACGATGTTCCTTTCGCGGTTTGCGCGCGCCAAAGCAAGCCCACCGAGGTGGGCCGGTGCCATGTCTTGTGCGGAAGGGCGCTTTGGGGCGTGCCGTCACGTTTCGGCACGACAGCGGGGGTTCGCATGCGCCAGGCGGGGCTGGTGGCCGCCGGCCGGGGATCGGCTGGCGCCGTCCCCGCCCCCCGCTCACACGCGGGGCCGTGGATTCAATTGTGTTTGCCCGTCGCGGGCCACCTGGGACGGTACGAGAATCGGCAATGTTTTTCATCCGCAGAGAATGGATATCTCGTTCCTATAACGAACCGATCACAGAGCAGGCCGCCAAATATCTCTGCAGGTCAACGGCGGGATTTGCGCTGGCGCCACCGGGCGTATACGACGAAGCAATAGTGAGCCGAATCACGCCCAAATTGTGAGCTAGGACACAGCTGTGCGGCGTTTGGCCTCGTGGGCGCCACGCACTACCAGCCGAAGTGCCCGCAACGCAAGGCGACGCCCCGGCGCAAGCGATTCAAAGATGCTGCCGAGCATCGTCTTTCACATCAGCGTATTACCAACGCTGAGAACACCTTCCGAAGTGGCTGATCGAATTTTGCATGTGTACAACCTCTTTCATCAGGCACATGGCCAATGACAGACGGGTCGCCAGCGGCCACGCCTTGCTCGGCGCGGGGACCCTCCGCATATCGCCCCGCACGGTAAGGGACGGCCCCCGTTTTGCCGCAAACGGCGAATTTCGGCCCCGCGCCGGAACGCAGTGCCATCGACGTGTGAGCCCTCTCAACGACCCGAAATCCACGTCCCCACAACGGACTACATCAACACCGTGGGCGCTGCACACCCATATGTAGCTTCGATAAAGTTCCGGAAATGATGGCGAATGATCCGGACGGTACCGGATTGCCGATAAATTGCTAAATGGGATTAGCCGTCGACTAAATAGGACATAAAACCGGTTAACCGCAATCGGGCAGCCGCAGCGGGCGCGGTGCACGGGAAGTGCGGGCGGCGAGGTGGCCGAGGCTACGCCAGCGCCCGCAGGTCGGCTTCGGTGTTGACGTTGGTCAGCGAGCGCGCATCGGACAGTACGATGCGCTGCGTGTCCGAAGCGTCGACCAGGGCGCGCATCTTGCGCTCACCGGCGGCGACCAGCGCGTCGGCCCGCTCGGCCAGGTCCGTCCGGTACACCGCGGCCAGGTAGTGGTCCCGCCCATCCCAGGGCAGCACCACGTCGGCGTTGGTCTCGTTGGCGCGGCGAACGAGATCGTCGATGACGTCGGCGGCCAGCAGCGGCATGTCGACCGCGCAGACGAAGGCGAGCCGGGCGCCCGCTTCCGCCGCCGCGCGCAACGCGCGGGCGGTCGCCGGCAAGGGCCCCATACCCCGTAGCTCGTCGCGCACGATGCGCGCCGGCAGCGCGGGCAGCGGTTGGCCTTGGGCGGCCATGACGAACACCGGGTCGCAGCGCTGTGCGACGACGTCGACCACCCGCTCGATCATCGTGCGGGCGCCGGGGCCACCCGCCGGCTCGGGGATGGTCAGATTGGCCTTGTCGCGGCCCATGCGCTGCGATGCCCCACCGGCAAGTACCACCCCGGCCAGCAACACTGCGTCCGGCACTCGCTTTGCCCTCTCTAGTCCACGGTCCAGGTGTCGCGCCCCCGCAGTAGCGACTGCAACGCGACGCGGTCGAACGGGGTCGAATCCTGGGCGGCACGGACCTGGGAGCGGGCCGCGTCGTCGTAGGTGGGCCGGCTGACATCGCGGAAGATGCCCAGCACGGTGTGGTCGAGGTTCTGGTCGGACAGCCGCGACAGCGCGAACGCGTAGGCGGAGTCGTCGGAGTGCGCGTCGTGCACGACGATCTCGTCGGCGGCCACGTCGGCGGTCTTGGCGACGTCGAGGCCGAAGCCCGACTTCACCGCGCAGTACTCGCCGTTGGCGCCGAACACGATCGGCTCCCCGTGGCGGACGTTGATGACCCGCTCCTCGGAGCCCTCCTTGCGCAGCGCGTCGAACGAGCCGTCGTTGAAGATCGGGCAGTCCTGCAGGATTTCGACCACCGCGGCGCCACGGTGCTCGGCGGCGGCGCGCAGGACCTCGGTCAGCCCGTTGCGGTCGGAGTCCAGCGCGCGGCCGACGAAGGTCGCCTCCGCGCCGAGCGCCAGCGACACCGGGTTGAACGGCTGGTCCAGCGATCCCATGGGCGTCGACTTGGTGATCTTGCCGACCTCCGAGGTCGGCGAGTACTGGCCCTTGGTCAGCCCGTAGATCCGGTTGTTGAACAGCAGGATCGTGATGTTGACGTTGCGGCGCAGCGCGTGGATCAGGTGGTTCCCGCCGATCGAGAGCGCATCGCCGTCGCCGGTGACCACCCATACCGACAGGTCCTCGCGGGCGAGCGCCAGACCGGTCGCGATGGCCGGGGCACGGCCGTGGATCGAGTGGAAGCCGTAGGTCTCCAGGTAGTACGGGAACCGGCTCGAGCAGCCGATGCCGCTGATGAACACGATGTTCTCGCGGCGCAGCCCCAGATCGGGCAGGAAGTTGCGGATGGTGTTGAGGATGACGTAGTCACCGCAGCCCGGGCACCAGCGGACCTCCTGGTCGCTGGTGTAGTCCTTGGACTTTTGCGGCTGGTCGGTGGTGGGCACATGCGTGTTCTTGGTCGGCCTCGGGGCAACCCCGAGGTCGGTACCCACCAGGTTGTCGATCACGTCAGTCACGAGCGCCGCTCCTCCTCATCGCTTCGCTCTGCATCGTCGCTGCGCATGTCACGAGCGCCAATGCTCCTCCTCATCGGTTCGCTTTGCATCGTCGCTGCGCATGTCACGCGCCCGCGCCAACCGTTGCTGCCGCCATTCTGGCGACCATCGTCTTGTCCTGCTCGATTTCGGCCAATGTTCCGCCCAGCGCGGCGTTGATGAGTCGACTCACCTCGTCGGCCAGGAACGCGACGCCCTGAACCTTGGTAACCGATTGCACGTCGACCAGGTACTTGCCGCGCAGCACCAGCGCCAGCTGACCCAGGTTCATCTCCGGCGCCACGACCTGCGGGTAGCGCCGCAGCACGTCACCGAGGTTGGCCGGGAAGGGGCTGAGATAGCGCAGGTGCGCGTGCGCGACCTTGGTGCCCCTGCGCCGCGCCCGCCGGCAGGCTTCACCGATCGGCCCATAGGAGCTGCCCCACCCGATCAGCAGCAGCTCGGCATCCCCCGTCGGATCGTCGACCTCCAGGTCAGGCACGGAAATGCCGTCGATCTTGGCCTGGCGCAGCCGGACCATCAGGTCGTGGTTGACCGGCTCGTAGGAGATGTTGCCCGAACCGTTCGCCGCCTCCAGGCCGCCGATGCGGTGCTCGAGACCGGGCGTGCCCGGAACGGCGAACTGGCGGGCGAGCGTCTCCGGGTCGCGGGCGTAGGGCTGGAAGGGCTCGTCCGCCTTCGCGTAGGCGTGCGTGATCGGCGGCAGCGCGTCGACGTCGGGGATCCGCCAGGGCTCCGAACCGTTGGCGATCGCGCCATCGGACAACACGATCACCGGCGTGTGGTAGGAGACCGCGATGCGCACCGCCTCGAGCGCGGTCTGGAAGCAGTCGGACGGCGTGCGCGGCGCCAGCACAGCCACCGGCGATTCCCCGTTGCGGCCGTACAGCGCCTGCAGCAGGTCGGCCTGCTCGGTCTTGGTGGGCAGCCCGGTGGAGGGGCCGCCGCGCTGCACGTCGATGACGATCAACGGCAGTTCGGTCATCACGGCAAGGCCGAGCGCTTCCGACTTCAGTGAGATGCCCGGCCCCGAGGTGCTGGTCACCCCGAGCGCGCCACCGTAAGCGGCGCCGATCGCCGCGCAGATGCCGCCGATCTCGTCTTCGGCCTGGAAGGTGATGACGTCGAAGTTCTTGTGCTTGGACAGCTCGTGCAGGATGTCCGACGCGGGCGTGATCGGATAGCTGCCGAGCACGACGGGAATGTCGGCCATCCGTCCCGCGGTGACGATGCCGTAGGCCAGCGCGGTGTTGCCCGAGATCTGGCGGTATTCACCGGCCGGCAGATTCGCCCGCGACACCTCGTAGGTGGTGCCGAACGCCTCGGTCGTCTCGCCGTAGTTCCAGCCCGCCTTCAGGGCGAGCACGTTGGCCTCGGCGACGTCGGGCTTGCGGACGAACTTCTCCCGGATGAAGTTCTCGCTGGTCTGGATCGGCCGCCCGTACATCCACGACAGAAGGCCAAGGGCGAACATGTTTTTGGCGCGCTGGCCGTCCTTCTTGGAGGCGCCGATCGTCTCGACCGCACCGAGAGTCAGCGTGGTCATGGGGACCTGGTGCACCACGTACTCGGACAGCTCGCCGGACTCCAGCGGGTCGCTCACGTAGCCGACCTTGGTCAGGTTGCGTTTGGTGAACTCGTCGGTGTTGACGATCACCATGCCGCCGCGCGGCAGGTCGCCGATGTTGGCCTTGAGCGCCGCCGGGTTCATCGCGACGAGGACGTCGGGCCGGTCACCGGCGGTCAGGATGTCATGATCGGCGATCTGGATCTGGAACGACGAGACCCCGGGCAGGGTGCCTGCCGGGGCCCGGATCTCGGCGGGGTAGTTCGGCTGGGTCGCCAGGTCGTTGCCGAAAAGCGCGGCCTCCGAGGTGAATCGGTCACCGGTCAGCTGCATGCCGTCGCCGGAGTCCCCGGCGAACCGGATCACTACTTGTTCTAGACGCTGGCGCTCGGTCCCGGCGTGCGACGCCTCGCTATGAGAATCTGATCCGGCTCCGCTGCCGTTCGGATCCACGTCTCCGCCTCCCATTTGTTCACCGGATAGGCACTCCGCCGCAGCATCACGTTACGCGCAGTCGGAGCAGTTACCGCGCCCTCGCTCATTTATGTCACTCGTAGTACCAATTATGGCACTGTATTTCGCGCCACATGGCCGTCTTTGGCGGCTGCCACGCGGCAGCTTTTCGACGAAAACCCGTAGTCAGCGGGGGGATGGCGGCAGGGCCGGCACAAAACTGTGGTATTGGTCACGTCACCCGGCTAAAGGACCGCGAACCCCCGAGACAGGGCGTTCCGGTCGTCCGATTCCCTGGATACGGATTCGGGCATCGCGACCAGATACGGCGTCTTGAGACGGGACCGGGCAAGCGGCCCGGGGCACAAGTCAGGCGCTCTTGTCGCGGCGCTCGCTGCGCGACGGCTTGCGCGGCACGATCGTGGGCAGCACGTTGTCCTGCACGGTCTCCTTGGTCACCACGACCTTGGCGACGTCGTCGCGGCTGGGGATGTCGTACATCACCGGCAGCAGGACTTCTTCCATGATGGCCCGCAGGCCCCGGGCGCCGGTGCCGCGGTGGATCGCCTGGTCGGCGATCGCATCCAGCGCATCGTCGGAGAACTCCAGCTCGACGTTGTCCATCTCGAAGAGCCGGGTGTACTGCTTGACCAACGCGTTCTTGGGCTCGGACAGGATCTTGACCAACGACTCCTGGTCCAGGTTGGTCACCGAGGCGACCACCGGCAGCCGGCCGATGAACTCTGGGATCAGGCCGAACTTGATCAAATCCTCGGGCATCACGTCGGCGAAGTGATCGGTGGTGTCGATCTCGGCCTTGGAGCGAACCTCGGCGCCGAAGCCCAGGCCACGCTTGCCGACCCGTTCATAGATGATCTTCTCCAGCCCGGCGAACGCGCCCGCGACGATGAACAACACGTTGGTGGTGTCGATCTGGATGAACTCCTGGTGCGGGTGCTTGCGGCCGCCCTGTGGGGGCACCGATGCCTGGGTGCCCTCCAATATCTTCAGCAGGGCCTGCTGCACACCCTCGCCGGACACGTCGCGGGTGATCGACGGGTTCTCGCTCTTGCGGGCGATCTTGTCGACCTCGTCGATGTAGATGATGCCGGTTTCGGCGCGCTTGACGTCGTAGTCGGCGGCCTGGATCAGCTTGAGCAGAATGTTCTCGACGTCCTCGCCGACATAGCCGGCCTCGGTCAGCGCGGTGGCATCGGCGATCGCGAACGGCACGTTGAGCATCTTGGCCAGCGTCTGGGCCAGGTAGGTCTTGCCGCAGCCGGTGGGACCCAGCATCAAGATGTTGGACTTGGTCAGCTCGACCGGCTCGGCGCGGGAGTCGCGGCTCTTCTCGCCCGCCTGAATCCGCTTGTAGTGGTTGTAGACAGCGACGGCCAGCGTGCGCTTGGCGGTGTCCTGCCCGACGACGTATCCCTCCAGGAAGTCCCGGATCTCGGCCGGCTTGGGCAGTTCGTCGAGCTTGACGTCGTCGGCGTCGGCGAGTTCCTCTTCGATGATCTCGTTACACAGGTCGATGCACTCGTCGCAGATGTACACACCGGGGCCAGCAATGAGTTTCTTGACCTGTTTCTGGCTCTTCCCGCAGAACGAGCACTTAAGCAGGTCGCCGCCGTCTCCGATGCGCGCCATGGTGCTAAGGGCCTACTTCCTGATCGCCGTTGGTCGTGCTGTGCTGCATGTAATCCCCGACGCTACCCGCTTGTTCGGGCCCCACGCGACAAATAGCGCGAATCGCGTCGGTGGTATTCGTGTCCGTCCTTCTGAATGCAACATATAAGCAGACGGTGCCCGTCGCTCGCCGGGACGCGCCAGGCGTGTCGTTGGCGTATTGCGGTCGTTACCCGACCGAGGCTCCCACGCTTGCCGGACCCTCCTGCGGGGTAGTGCCCACCCTACAGTGGCCCTGTGGGAGTGGCTGTCGGATTCCACGGGCTCGGCGAAGCCGTACTGATCAGCGACGGCGGCTTGGCCACCGAGCTGGAGGCGCGCGGTCACAACCTCTCCGACCCGTTGTGGTCGGCGCGGGTGCTGACCGACGCCCCGCAGGAAATCGCCGCGGTGCACGCGGCGTACTTTCGCGCCGGCGCCGCCGTCGCGACGACCGCCAGCTATCAGGCCTCCTTCGAGGGATTCGCCGCTCGCGGGATCTCCCGGGACGATGCCATCGGGCTGCTGCGCCGCAGCGTCGAACTCGCCGGGTCCGCTCGCGACGGGGCGGGCGCGCCCGGCCGCGTCGTCGCCGCCTCGGTCGGTCCGTACGGGGCGGCGTTGGCCGACGGCTCCGAATACCGTGGGCGCTACGGACTCTCGGTCGCCGCCCTGGCGCGCTGGCATCGACCGCGGCTGGAGGTCCTGGCCGACGCCGGCGCCGACGTGCTGGCCCTCGAGACCGTGCCCGACGTCGACGAGGCCGAAGCGCTGGTCGGCCTGGTGCGCTCGGTGGGCGTGCCGGCCTGGCTCAGCTACACGATCGAGGGAACTCGGACCCGCGCCGGGCAACCGCTGGCCGACGCGTTCGCCGTGGCTGCCGGGGTTCCCGAGATCGTCGCGGTCGGCGTCAACTGCTGCGCACCCGAGGACGTGCTGCCCGCGATCGCCCTTGCCGCC
>Ga0307441_1000652_pt1 | contig 12328 bp, 10 predicted proteins | sample SalMarWE160420MG_FD_202149 | JGI IMG/M metagenome (GOLD analysis project Ga0307441, IMG submission 202149) | Salt marsh sediment microbial communities from the Plum Island Ecosystem LTER, Massachusetts, United States - WE1604-20 | ecosystem: Environmental > Aquatic > Marine > Intertidal zone >... | reverse complement strand
TGGAATCTATCAGGTAAAGAAACAGATGTCTGCACATAATATCAGCAGTTATAAGAATATATGAATATATGGAAACTGAACCGCTCAACAAGTAAAATGTGATAAGTTGAAGAAGTGTGGTACGTCCCTGCGGGGCGGATACCCGCCCCGCAGCGGTACAGCTTATCTAAGTATTACGAACTCACTCTTGAAGGTATGACCATTTCCCTTCAGCAGGATGTAATACTCTCCAGATGGCAGCCCATTGCAATTCCAGGAAATGGATTCATTTTCCATCAGCGTTTCGGGATTCTGTATGACGGCAACCTGCCTTCCATACAGATCATGAACGGTAAGAGAGATACCGTTCTCAAATGGAAGATTCAGAGGAATCACAATCTCAGAACGGGCAGGGTTCGGAAAAGGTGTTCCAAGAGTTAACTGCCGACTGCTTCCCGGGATTCCCATAGGATCCCATTCTATGGAAAGGTCGCTGAAAACAGGTGTTGATGTGCCCGAAGCTGCTGTAAGATCTATCCTGTACTGGAAGAACCATGAATTGTCAGGAATGTATGCTGAAAGGTCATCACCGGATGAAAGCACCGGCACCCATTCACCCAGGCTGTCCGGAAAATCTCCTGCCCGGACGCTGACCTGAACTTCAGTTCCAGCCGGTGTGTCTTCAACCCAGGTGATAGTACCCCACTGGGCATCCTGTCCCATATCCAGTATTGAAGATTCCAGAAAGCCGTTATCTTCGTAAACATCAGTAAGTTTCCACCAGTAGATCGAATTGTCCCCGCCGAAAGTCGCAATTGGATCCGGATAACCGTCTCCATCAAGATCAGCGGCATTTACGTCATTGGACATGTCGGTACCATCATCCAGAAGCCATCTCATCCAGAGAGTTCCTTCTGAATCGAGGTTCTCGTACCAGTAGACATGGTCTCCGGCTCTGTCGTTGCCTATCAGATCCTGATCTCCATCGTTATCCATGTCCTCCGCCCAGAGAGACCATGATCCAACCAGGTTACTGTCAACCGTATGCTGAATCCATTGTAATCCTGAATTGCTGTTCTCCCACCAGGCGATCATCGGACCACTGGATGATGCAGCAATATCAGGAGCACCGTCACCGTTCAAATCACAGTTCCTTATAGTTGTACAAAGTGAGTAACCTGTTGTAATCGGATGCTCGGTCCAGCTGTTGCCGGTTCCGTCGTTTTCCCACCAGAAGATATCTCCTCCATGTCTTGCTCCAGCGATATCCGGAATACTGTCTCCATTGAAATCATCTGGAACCGCCCACCAGACCTGGGGGAACGCGTCCTTAACAATCCTTTTTTTCCAGACCGTGCCGATACTGTCTTGATTTGAATACCAGGCTATCTCACCTCTGCCATAAAGGGCTGCGCATAGGTCGATATCGCCATCACAGTCAAAATCGGCAGGCTCGATCGAGAAAGGATAGTTGCAATTCGGGTCAACGGTATGTTTCGTCCATGAATCGGCCCAGTTCTCGTTGGACCACCAGCATACTCCATCACCGCCCTCCGATGCACACATTAGATCAGGGTCTCCATCCTTATCAATGTCACCCGTGCTGATTACACAGGCAGCGGGAAGGTACGGTTCAACCGGATGCTCGATCCAGTTGAGCCCAGTTCCATCGTTCTCGAACCAGAACAGTTTGTCACCATCGTAACTTGCGCATGCAACGTCCATTATGGAATCATTGTTGAAATCAGCCGTTGCCAGAAATGCGGGGTTTAGGTAGTCAGCAATAAGATGCTCGATGCATCCTGTCTGCAGCAGAAGTTGTCCTGGAGAAAGAGCCCAGTCCATGAATTCGGAGACATCGAAAGTCTCTTCCCACTGGGATACCGGACCGGGTATTCCAGGTCCAGATGACCAGTCGGTCTGAACGGCTATCTCGGCTGATGCGGTCAGGAAAATGGTGAATAGAAGCGTTATGAATCTGTATCCGGGCATGATAATCCTCCTCCCGGAGATGTCTTCTCCTGGTACTGTTCAAGTCTCTTCACAGAATCTTCACTCCATTCGAGAAGAGACTTCGTGAACCTGTACCAGAAGCTGGACGTAAGGCGATTCATCTCATACTCAAGACCGGATTCCTCTGAATTCTGGACTTCTGAGAACCACTTTTCAAACATCGGGTGGTTTCTTACGCAGAAATCACGGTATTCCTGGAGATGATCCAGCATTACATCAATACCCAGCTTGTAACCGAATCTGAGTTTGAAGAGAAGTTCCATTTTGACCGGGGTTCTCTGTGCTGGTGCACGGAGCCAGTCGTTCAGGAGTTCTCTTCCAGTTTCAGTCAGGGAGTAATAGATGCGTTTCCTGCCTTTGAAGTCATCGCGCTTTTTTTCTGCAATCCCCAGTTCAACCAGTTTCTTCAGGTTCGGGTAGATATTCCCGAAACTGTCTCTCCAACTGGAGAGATCCTCGTTTTCGACCTCGGTGCTTATGTCGTAACCGGATTTCGGCCCGTTGCTGAGCAGCGCCATAAGCCTGAACAGAGAAACTGGCAACTGTTTACCGAGATTTTCAAGTTCCTTCTTTGACAGTTTGCCGGGATCCTTAGTACTATTGCCTTTGTCCATGATTAACCTTTCTACTGGCGCGATACCTGTATTATACAGGTATCATACATGTATTGTCAATATATATGTATTACACATATACAACAGAATCATCAAATCAGTTAATTACATATATATGATATACAGGTTAACGAGACCATATGTATCGAATTCATTTGCAGTTCAGCTGACCCTTTTCTTATTTCATATCCTTGGAAAATGATTGCGGATTCACTATTGTCTTTCAAAGAGTTCTGAAAGGAGATATCATGACCCGTTGTTCGTTTTCCGGTTCTTGTGCGCTTCCGGCAGTTATTGCACTGTTCTTTTCCATACCGGTTTTTTCGGATGATTACAGCGCATACATAGATGCCTGGGAGGCCGGGAACAGAGCTTTCAGAGTTCTTGGCGTTCCATCGGAGATTCTACCGGAAGGAATAGACAACCTGGATCTGCTGATCATTGGAGACAGTCTTGATAACGGTTCCGACCTTGCGATTATTGGTTTCGGGCGGGATACGCTCTGCTTCGGAACCGTGCCATTCGATATGTTCCTTAATTACGCCAAAACCTACGCTTCCTTCAACAGTGCCGACAGTCTGATAGTTGTTTCCTCCGAATACCCTTCCAGGGCTACACGGTGCAATGCGTCCTATGCCTGGGTCAGGGAAGAACAGGCTCTCGTTCCGATAGAAACCTGGATAAGCGACCGCTCTTCAGACCTTCTTGCATCTGCGGATTCCCTGCTCGAGATCGGTGAAATTCGACAGGCTGCGGACAGTATTCTTGCTATGATGTACGGCTGGGCGTACTACGATACAGCGGAACTCAGCTGCCGGTTTCTCCGGGCGGCTATTCAGGCTTCGAAGGACGCTCCGGATGAGGAAGCGCTCGGCTTTTATGATGATGCTGTTTACGCCTTTGATATTATCCAGTACGATGATACATGGTTCATTTCATTTGATTCGCTTGATGAATTTCTGCAAAGTGAATATTCAGAATACATTGAAGCTGATGAACTTGCAGATATACTGCATGACTACGCGAAGATTTTCAGAGAGAACGACTATGTAGTCGAATCAGTTTTTGACAGAGTCGCTGATATTCTTGAGGGTAAAGAGCTGGAGTAAGAGCATATCACCATCTGTCGTAATGTGCTTTTTCCGGGACGTACCTGTCCTGTATACCAGGCATTTCAGCAGGATACCCGATTGAAACAAGCGCTACAGGAATGATATTGTCCGGAAGGCTGAACAGTTCCGTCATAGCCTCCATTCGCTCTTCTCTGGGGTACACTCCAAGCCAGACTGCGCCAAGATCCTGATTTACCGCTTCAAGAAGAAGGTTCTGTACTGCTGCCGAGCAGTCCTGGACAATGTATCCGGGGTTTTCCTGAAGATCCTTATTGCCGCAAACGAGTATTGCCAGCCCGGCACTGGGAACCATCGAAGAATAAGGGTGATAATCGGGAATTCTTTTCAGAGTATCCCTGTCCCTGATAATCAGGAATTCCCATGGCTGCAGATTCCTGGCCGATGGAGCCTGCATGGCCGACCTTAGCAGGGATTCCACCTTATCCCCTGAAACTGGTTTGTTTTCGTACTTTCTTACGCTTCTCCTTTCATATCAGTGATCTTTTGATACGTATTTAACCGAGCAGGTTTCTGTAACAATCATAGTTTCGTTAAGAATGGAGATAATTAAAATACATACAAATGAAAAGGGTGGTTGACTCCATCTGCACTTTTCCACATGAGTATCAAGGCTGGTATATTGCTCCTTTACAGGAGGTTGTACAGATGATTCCATTGCTTGTGTTTGCGATTATCGCTGACGCTGGTTACCCGGGTTCCGAAAGCAGGGCGGACTACTTTATGAACGCGCAGCTCCTGCCTGATTCGGGTATGATCATCGGAGCTTCCGAAATCAAATTTACTAACGGGGCAGGCTTTCCTGTTGATACTCTCTGGCTGCACCTTTACGCGAATGCCTATCGCGATTATCAGACTCCTTTCGGCCAGGACCTCGATGCCGTGGGCCGCTACTGTTTCAGGGCGGCGGATGTTTCCGAAAGGGGCTGGATAGATCTTTCAGACTGGAATCTGAACGGGAATCCCGTAGACATTGAAGTAGACGACTGCCTGGGCTTTATTATCCTCGATCATTCCCTGGAGTCGGGAGAGACTGTAACACTGCAGGGCCGTTTCCAGGTGAAGGTGCCCCGGTTCTGGAGCAGGATGGGGCATCTTGGAGATACTTACCAGATAACTCAGTGGTATCCCAAAATGTGTGTTCTTGACGATAGAGGGTGGCACAGGGGAAGATACAGATGGAGAGGCGAATTCTACAGCGATTACGGTGATTATACCGTAATACTCGATATCCCGGGGAACTTCATCACTGCTGCAACCGGATCTGCCGAAACTGTAACGATGGCTGAAGATTCACTCAGAAGAATTGAAACATGGGAAGCGTTCCACGTTCATGACTTCGTCTGGTCAGCAAGCCCTGACTACAAAGTACGGGAACATACTTACGTTTATCCCGAGAGCCTGGGTGCCTGTTCCGTTGATGTTCACCTTGTTCTTCTGGACGATGACGAAGAGCACTGGTCGGATGTACCGGCAATCATCGATTCGACGCTGCTGTATTACGGTGAGTGGTATGTACCTTATCCGTACGAAGATTTATGGGTTGTTGAACCGGCCGTTCTTATGGCGGGAGGTATGGAATACCCGCAGTTCGTATTTTCCGGTGCTGATATACCGCTGACGAGGGCTCTTGAGATGGTTACATCACACGAGATAGGTCATCAGTGGTTTTATGGAATGCTTGGAAACGATGAAGTTGATGAAGCATGGCTGGATGAAGGAATGAATACCTTCAGCGAACTCCGTTACATGCAGAGGCGTCATGGCTTTTCAGGAAATATGTCAACAACACCTGGCTGGATATTGGAGATAAGCGACCAGGACATGACCCTGTTATCTTACGCTGCAGGTGCTGCCGGTGGAGAAGAGGTTCCGGTACTCAGCGATGCCACATCGGCAGGTGACGGAAGCCATCCAACCGGATTTACCTACTACTCCAAACCGACATTGTTTCTCAGAATGCTGCAGAGACAGATCGGCGAGGAGGATTTCAACAGGATAATGTCCATATACTTCAACCGTTTCATGTACCATCATCCGCATACGGATGACTTTCAGGCGATTGTCGAGGAAGTTACGGGAAGATCATGGGAGACAGAGTTCGATTACTGGCTCAGAGGAACATCAAGTATTGACGTAAAAGTAACGAGCATCGAAGGTGCTGAAGATTCAACTACAGTAATTATAACGGGTGATGTTCCGCACGATGTAGTGACTGACCTGCTTTTTCTTGCGGGAAGTGATTCTCTTCTGACGGAATTCATCCTGATCCCGGATAGAGATGATACGGTAACCGTATCCGGTTGCTGGAATACGGCTGTTGCCGATCCCTTCCTGTGTATTCCGGACAGGGCTCCCTGGAATAATGCCCTGCCGCCACTTGGACAGATCAAACCGATGCTGCTGCCCTACCCGAGGCCGACTCACCACAGCCTGTGGTTGCTGCCGTTTCCGTCGTATGCCGCGGGATCATGGAGGGGGGAAATTCTTTGCATGTCAGCTCCCATCCCTTCCTATATGGGAGGTCCCTACACATGGTCAGCTTACGCTTCCGTTCCCTTTAAGAGCGAAAACTATTCAGCCTGGGGTGCTTTTTACCATGCGCCTCTTTTCAGACGGTATCGCAGGAGCCTTTATATGTCTCTTGGAGTGGAGAGGGGTTACGGAACCGGAAACGCTTTAATAGGTGTAGACTATCTCATGGGGGGAAGGGTCGCTGCCGATACGCACTACCGCCTGTCATGTCAGGCGAACCTTTTCAGCGTTGAAGATACAGCAGTGTACGGAGGAGCAAATACAGAAGAGGGTAACGGGGTGGAATTCACAGGAGAAGTATCGATTGCTGATCTCAGCTACTTATTTTCGTGGGAGGGAAGCCTGAGCGGTATGGTTTCTCCCGGATGGAACGATGGCCCGTATGTCCGGATGGATGGTGAGTTCGATATTACATCGAGAATCACGGGCAGCTTCCTTGCCAGAACAAGGATATACGTGGGTAGAATAGCTGGTGATGCTCCCGTTCACGCTTTCCTGCGTCCCGGTGGAGGTCTTTTTGCTCAAGGGATAATAGGGGCTTTTCTGCCTCCCGACGGCTTACTTTCTCCTCAGGAACACTATTACGTACGTTCCGGCCCTGCGTTGCCCGGTTACTGGAACAGCCCCATTCGAGGAAGGGCAGCCTTTACCGCTGAACAGAGGTTTCCGCTGCCGTTCCCGCTGCTGCCAGTTGAAATGTACGGGAGCGCAGGCTGGATAGCAGATGGCTTCCAGGACTTCTCAGAAGACAATTTCATTGCTGATGCAGGTTTCGCGGTGAGGTTCGCAATGCTGGAAGCGATTTTTCCGATATGGGTATCCGATCCTGTTGATGGAGAGGATAACTGGAAATTCAGGTGGCGTATCGGGCTTTCACCGGCAGGATTTCCGGACCTTTACTGATTTAGGGAGGGTAATGAACACAGTACTTGCGATCGTTCTGCTTCTGGCCGCTTCAGTTCTATCAGGTGGTGATGAATCACCTTCTGCAGGGGACATAACCGATTCATGGCTGTTCGATATTATTACGGATATATCCTCCGATGAAGAGCGTTCATGGGCTAAACCGATAAAGTCTGTGGATATGGACAGAATGCTGGAACTGATGGAAACAGGGCTTCTTACTTTCCATAAGGCAGACTGGTTTGCGGAAGTTGATGATGAGTAATTCCGTTCAATGCGTTCTCTGCCCGCATCTGTGTACCCTGGCTCCGGGTGAACGGGGGAGGTGCGGTGTCAGGCTTAATGTGGAAGGCGAACTGGTAAGCCTTGTTTACGGCCGGCCTGTTGCAGTTCATATCGATCCTGTTGAAAAGAAGCCTCTGTTTCATTTCCTGCCGGGAATCGATGTATTTTCCATCGCGACCGCTGGCTGCAACCTGAAGTGCGAGTTCTGCCAGAACTGGGAGATATCACAGGCTGTTCCTGAGGACATGACTCCTTACGACATGCCGCCTGAAGCGGTTATAGAAAACGCTCTGGATTTCAGCTGCAGGGCTATCGCATACACGTATACAGAGCCGGTGGTCTATTTTGAATACACCAGGGATTGCGCCAGGCTTGCCCGTGAAGCTGGTATCAAGAATATCCTGGTAACTGCCGGATACATTAATCCCGGACCGCTGTCTGAGCTCGCGCAATATATAGATGCTGCTAACGTAGACCTCAAAGCGATGTCAGATGATTATTACAGGAATATTTGCGGAGGCACACTCCAGCCTGTTCTTGATACGATAACGTACCTTAAGGAATCGGGCACATGGGTAGAAGTGACAAATCTTGTTGTACCAACACTGAACGATGATCCGGATGAAATCGATTCGCTTTCGAGATGGGTTCTCGAAAATACAGGTGAGGATACGCCGCTTCATTTTTCAAGGTTCTTTCCCATGTACAGGCTTACCGACCTTCCTCCGACATCCATTGATACACTGCGGGGGGCGAGGGAAAGGGCTATGGAAATCGGGCTTAACCATGTGTATGTAGGAAATGCTGTTACTCAGGATGGCATGACAACAGAATGCCCCGAATGCGGTGAAACACTGGTAGTCAGACAGGGATTCATGATAACCGAGAATAACATCCTGAATGGAAAATGTGGAAACTGCTCGGCCCCGATTGCAGGGGTCTGGGATGGAATGGAGGAGGAATGAAGAAAAAAATCAGCAGGAGGAAATTTCTTTCAAGTGCTGTAATGCTGCTGTTTTCAGCGGCAGCATCCGGTGTAAAACTGAACAGCAGAGAGAGCAGGGAAAAACCTGTAATCCAGCGCACATCAAGGAAAAAAGCGGATTACTACAAGGAGCTGGCGGGATGAGGAATATTGCCATTGTGATCTTTTTTCTGGTCGCCTGCGGAAGCAGTTCCCCTGCTCTTGAAGAAGCTGATGCTGAAGGCGGCATGCTGAGACCCCCGGTTGTTGCTGGAGGGTTCTATCCTCTCGACCCCATAGCACTGAGTGCAATGGTTGACAGCCTCCTTGATATATCTTCGGTACAGCTTCCTGTTGTAGATGTAATAGCTGGTGTGGTTCCGCACGCCGGGTACGTATTCAGCGGCGCAACCGCTGCCGATTTCTACAGATCCATCGAAGGTGATTATTACGACGTAATTGTAATCGCTGGGCCGTCTCACAGCGTATCATTTCATGGTTTTTCGATCTTCTCGGGTAACGGGTACCTCACTCCAATCGGTGAAATTGCTGTTGCAACCGACGTTGCTGAACGTCTGAGAGAATCTCACCCATCGGCTTCTTTCATTCCGGAAGCTCATGAATACGAGCACAGTATCGAAGTGCAGCTACCTTTCCTTCAGAGGGCGCTTCAGCCCGGTTTCCGGATTGTACCGATTGTAATTGGAGATGCCGGTCCGGATGAGCTGAAATACATGGCAGAACTGATTCTGGCAGAGGCTTACGATCAAAAAGTGCTTTTACTGGCAAGCAGTGATCTTTCGCATTACCCATCCAGAGAACTGGCAGAAGAGGTAGATTCCCTTACTGTTTCAGCCATTCTGGATGGAGACGTTGATAACTTTCTTGCTGCTACATCTGCAGACAGGCTGCCTTACGGTCTCAGCACCTTTGCATGCGGAAGACTTCCCATTGCATTAGTCATGACCTACGCGGAACTCTATCCCGATGTAACTGCCGAACTGCTGTCATTAACAACAAGTGCCGATTATTCGGGAGATGATTCACGTGTAGTGGGGTACACCTCGATAGCGTTTGAAACAAGGGAGTCAGAACCTTCCGAATGGAGTATTACACCGGATGGCAGGGAGATGCTTCTGGAGATTGCATCCTCTTCCGTCCGCTGTGCTGTTGAAGGGGAAAGCTACAGTCTGCCTGATTCACTCCCGGATGAGCTGGAGCTTCCACGGGGAGCATTCGTAACACTGAAACGGAACGGTCAGCTTAGAGGATGCATAGGGTCGATCCGACCTGCCGGCCCCCTTGCTGAAACGGTGATGCACATGGCCCGTTCAGCTGCAGTTGAGGATCCCCGCTTCATCCCGGTTGCTGAAATAGAGCTTCGGGAGCTGGAGTACGAAATATCAGTCCTTACTCCGCTGCAGATCCTTGAAGACTGGCGCGATGTGCAGGTAGGTGCGGACGGCCTCATTATCATTGGCTCGGGAGGAAGGTCTGGTGTGCTGCTACCGCAGGTTCCTGTGGAACAGGGATGGACAAGGGAGGAATTTCTGGAAGGTGTTTGCCGGAAGGCCGGGCTGAGCGATGATGCTTACCTGGGTAATGTAACATTGTACCGTTTCCAGGCACAGGTATTTGGAGAAGATGAAAGAGCTTCGGAGGAATAGGGCGCAATCACTGTCCGGGGTATCGATTTTTACGGGTGGTCTTCTTTCTATACTTGTCCAGGCGGTTGTCCTCAGGGAATCGCTTTTTGGCCGTCACCAGGCAGAACTCGCATCCGGTATCGTTCTTGCTGCCTGGATCATTGGGTCAGGTCTCGGAGCTGCAGCTGGAGGAAGAACTGACAGGCACAGGCTTATCTGGATGATCGGTATAGTCATTCTGCCATTTCTGGGATTTCTTCAGGTTGCCGCATCAAGGACAGGCATGCTGCCACTGGCAGTGAGTGTTTTTCCTGCTGGATTCGTGGCAGGTCTCGTATTTATACAGCCTTTCGCGTTTGGCAGACCCGGCAGGATCTATGCGCTGGAAGCTCTTGGTGCAGCTGCCGGGGGAGGGATCTTCGTGCTGATGTCTCCTCATCTTCTTGCCGGCGAAATGCTTTCGGTAACACTTCTGTTTTCGGTAGCTGGCCTTCTGTCATGCAGAAGTACAATCCCCGGCCTGGTTCTTGCTCTCTTTCTTTTTACCTCTCAGCTGTTTTCCATTCCGCAGGGTTTCAGCAGAATGCTTGGGGGCATTGCTTTCAAGAATTACGGGGATCTGCATATTTACCCGTCTCCCTACGGGGAAGTGGTTACAACTTCAAGGGATGGGCAGATTGCGGTTTTCAGAAGCGGATTGCTCGAAGCTACATGGCCCGCTCTTGAATCGGCAGAGGAGGCTGTTACCGTTCCGCTTGCAGCGGCACTGCCAGAAACAGTTCTTTATATCGGCTCCTCTCCGGAAGAAGCAGGAATCATTTGCGCATGGCCCACTGTGGATCTTTGTGTTTCGGTAATTCCAGAACGGACATTGATTGATGTAATTGACTATCCCGGTGATGTCAGAACCGGAGACGGACGGGAATACCTTACTCACGACCTGCTGTCGTACGATCTCATTATCGTTTCGGCTGGACAGCCACTGACACTCCTTGCTAACCGATTTTACACCGTTCAGTTTATGAATCTCCTAGCTGAAAGGCTTTCGAGTGAAGGCATAGCAGCAATTCGCCTGCCAGGAGGCTTGAACAGGCTTCATCCTCTGGAGGCTGAACTTGCCACTTCGGTTGCTCTGGCATCTGAAACCTGCTTCAGATGGAACAGAATCCTTCCCGTATCGGGTCTTACTCTGTTTGCAGGAAACGGCCCGGAACTGACCTTTGAAGGAGATGTGCTTGCGGATAGAATGGATTCACTTGGAGTTTCGGGAGTGTACGTTAATTCCGGGACTCTTCCATACGATCTTTCCGGGTTCAGAACAGCCACTTTTGCTGAACAGTTATCCCGTTCTCTTGCAGAAGTGAACCGGGATCTTCATCCTGCAGGTTTCAGGATAGCCCGAGAACTCTGGAGCTTCAGATCTGGGGATGATGAAAATACTGACCTTACCTTACCGGCAGTCTGCTTATTCCTGCTGATAATGTTTTCAGCTGCGATGTTTACAGGTAAACCACTTATTTCAATTGGAGTAGCCGCAGCGGGTTTTTCGGGATTATCAGTCGAGGTGATATCTCTGGTTGCAGTGCAGGCCTCAACTGGATATTCGTGGATGCTTGTTGGCGCTGTTACTGGACTGTTTATGACCGGCAGCGCTCTTGGCGCCTACTGGACACACAAGGGGATACTGAAGAATACGGTTAATATCATTGCATTATCGGGAATCGCAGCTCTTTTCAGCGCTGCAGCATTGCGTATTTACAGCATCGGTCTGTTCAGCGGGTTATACCTTACCGCCTGTCTTTTCATTGGAACTTTCGTCTGCGGAATCTCCAGCGGAGGAGCATTCCCTTCCGCTGTCCGCATACTTGGGAACGGCAATACGCGAAAGATAGGACTTCTTGATCTTGCAGAGCACGGGGGAAGTGCGGCAGCAGCTCTTATCATGCCGATTGTTCTGTTTCCCCTGTTCGGGGCGGAAACAGCTCTTTTAATAGCTGCTGCATGGGTAGCTGTCTCGGCTGCGTTACTCAAACTCCTGTGACATAAAGTATTGGTTTTATGCCTGCTTTCGTACATATGCAAGAAATTCGGAGTATCAGACTATTTTCACGCAGTGATTCCAGCTTTATGACAGTTTGTATATCATCAGCTCACTCTGCAGAAACTGTAGGTATTGAAAAACTCCTAAATAAGCTGTCCACTCAATCAGCCATCCTATAGAAGAAAAGGCCGTCTTTAAGGCTAACCTTAAGTGACGGC
>Ga0307441_1000651_pt1 | contig 12333 bp, 13 predicted proteins | sample SalMarWE160420MG_FD_202149 | JGI IMG/M metagenome (GOLD analysis project Ga0307441, IMG submission 202149) | Salt marsh sediment microbial communities from the Plum Island Ecosystem LTER, Massachusetts, United States - WE1604-20 | ecosystem: Environmental > Aquatic > Marine > Intertidal zone >... | reverse complement strand
GCGCCGCGCTTTCGGGCGCGCTCGTACTCCTCGAGCACCAGGATGCCCGCGCCCTCGCCGGTGACGAAGCCGTCGCGGGAGGCGGTGAACGGCCGGCTGGCGGTCTCGGGGCTGTCGTTGCGGGTCGAGAGCGCCTTCATGACCGCGAAGCCGGCGATGCCCATGGGCGTGATCGGCGCCTCGGTGCCGCCGCTGAGCATGACGTCGGCCTCGCCGCGCTGGATGATGCGGTAGGCGTCGCCGATGTTGCCCGAGCCGGTGGCGCAGGCGGTGACCACGGTGGAGCTGGGGCCGGTCAGGCCGTAGCGCATGGCGACGTGCCCGCTGGCCATGTTGGCGATCAGCATCGGGATGAAGAACGGGCTCATGCGCATGGGGTTGCGGTCGAAGCGGACCCTCGACTGCGATTCCCAGGTGGTCAGCCCGCCGATGCCCGAGCCGATGCAGGTGCCCGCGTGATCGCCGGCCACGTCCGCCTCGCTTAGGCCGGCGTCCTCGAGCGCCAGCGCGCTGCCGATTAGGGCAAGCTGCACGAAGCGGTCGACGCGCTTGGCCTCCTTGCGCTCGACGTAGTCCTCCACGGCCACGTCGACCTCGCCCGCGATTCGCACGCTCAGCTCGGAGGCGTCGAAGTTGGTGATCTCGCGGATGCCGTTACGGCCCTCGCGCTGTGCCTGGAGGAACGTCTCGGCACCATTCCCGATCGGTGTGACCGGGCCCAGGCCGGTTACCACGACTCGTCTCATACGTTCGACCACGATACCGGAGCCCCTACGGCCGGCGCGTCACGTGTAGCGATCGACGCCGTGCCCGGCCCGAGTGAGCCCACCCTCGCCCTTCACGTCGTCCCGACGGCCGGCCGGCCGCCGGGACGACGAAACTCACTGCTTGTCGGAGATGAACTTGACCGCGTCGCCGACGGTGCGGATGTTCTCCGCTTCCTCGTCGCTTATCTCGATGCCGAACTCGTCCTCGAGCCCCATGATGAGCTCCACCACGTCGAGCGAGTCGGCGCCCAGGTCGTCGACGAACGAGGCGCTCTCGGTCACATCGCCGGGATCGGCGTCCAGCTTGTCGGCGACGACCTCTTTGATCTTCTCGAGGATCTCCTGCTCGTCCATCGTTCGCTCCTCCTCACGCAGGCGTGGGTTGCCGACCGAAGAATCTGGGCGATTCTAGCACGGCGCCTGCGCGGATCTTCCTTCGATGCGTGCGCCCACGCGGACATCTCTCGCGGGCGATCTGGGGCGATGCGGTGCGGCCTCCGGCGCCGGCTCCCGGCGCGCCCGGCCGAAGGCTGCTCGGCGCGGCAGCCCGCGGGGTGACGCGGCACCCTCGGGGCCGGTCGTCAGCCTGCAAAACATTACGGCATGACCATGCCACCGTCAACTGGCAGCGTCTGCCCGTTGATGTAGGCGGCGTCCTCGCTGGCAAGGAAGGCGACGGCGGCTGCGACATCCTCGGGCCGCCCGAAGCGGCCCGCGGGGATCTCGCGCAGGTAGGCCTGCTTGAGCTCGTCAGGGAGGGCGGCGGTCATGTCGGACTCGATGAAGCCCGGGGCGACGGCGTTCACGGTCACGCCGCGCGCGCCGTACTCGCGCGCCAGCGCCTTGGTGAGCCCGATCATGCCGGCCTTGGCGGCGACGTAGTTGGCCTGGCCGACGTTGCCGCGGATGCCAACGATCGAGGCGATGTTGATGATGCGGCCGAAGCCGCCCCTGAGCATGCCGCGCAGCGCCGCCTTGGAGAGGTAGAAGGCGCTGGAGAGGTTGGTGTCGATCACGCGTTGCCAGTCCTCGGCCTTCATGCGCAGCGCCAGCGTGTCGCGCGCGATGCCGGCGTTGTTGACCAGCACCTCCAGCGAGCCGAAGGCGTCGGTGACGTTCTTGACGAGCGCCTGGCAGGCCTCGGGGTCGGCGACGTCGGCCGCGAAGGTGTTGGCCTCCCCGCCGGCGTACACGATCTCCTGCGTGACCTCCTCGGCGGCCTCCCGGCTGTTGACGTAGTGCACCGCCACGCGCAGGCCCTGGCGGCCGAAGGCGAGCGCCATGGCCCTTCCCAGGCCGCGACTGGAGCCGGTGACGAGGACGGTGCGGGGCGCAGCAGGGGCGCCGGACGCCGCCTTGCCGCCCGTGGCGGGGGCGTCCGGGTTCACCACGCCGCGGGCTCCCCGCAGGGTCCGCGCCGTGCGCCGCACCCCGGGCGCCGGGACCCTGCGCGCCGGGCCCGCGGACGGCGGGGCGCCTGGGGCCGCCTCACGCCGCCGCCTCCAGCGCCGCGTGCAGGCTGGCCTTGTCGACCACGCTGCGGGCGTCGGCGCCTTCCGCGATGCGCTGGATCAGGCCGGTGAGCACCTTGCCGGCGCCGAACTCCAGGAAGCGCCGGGCGCCGAGCGCGCGCAGCGTCTCCACGGACTCCACCCAGCGCACCGGCGAGGTCACCTGGCGCTGCAGCAGCTCGCTGGCGTCGGCGCTGTCCTGCAACACGTCGGCGGTCACGTTGCACACGATACCGAATGCCGGCCGGCCGAAGCGCACGCGCGCCAGGTCCGCGCCCAGGCGCTCCGCGGCCGGGCGCATCAGGCTGCAGTGGAAGGGCGCGGACACCTTCAGCGGCACCACCCGCGCGCCCTCGCTCTTGAGCCGCTCGCCGGCGGTGGCCACCGCCTCGACCTGCCCGGAGATCACCGTCTGTCCGGGGGCGTTGAGGTTGGCCACCTCGACCACGCCGGCCACCTGCGCGCAGGCGTTGCGGATGGCGGCCGGGTCGAGCTTCATCACCGCCGCCATGGCGCCTTCGCCCGGCGGCACGGCTTCCTGCATGTAGCTACCGCGCGCGCGTACCAGCCGCACCGCGTCGGCCACGGCCAGCGAGCCGGCCGCGACGTGCGCGGTGTACTCGCCGAGGCTGTGCCCCGCGCCGTACGCTGGCAGGGCGCCGCCCGCCTCCCGATAGGCGGCGAACGCGGCGGCCCCCGCCGCGACCAGCGCCGGCTGCTGGTTGGCGGTGAGCCGGAGGGTCTCGGCGGGACCTTCCCACATCAGCTTCAGCAGGCCCGGCAGCGCCGCCTCGGCATCGTCGAGGACGCGTCGGGCGGCGTCGCTGGCGTCGTAGAGGTCCTTCCCCATGCCCACGAACTGCGAGCCCTGGCCGGGGAAGACGGCGGCGAGGTGCCGATCGGTTGGCGCGCCCGGGCTGCCGCTCGGCCGCCCCGCGCTCACGCCGTGCCGCCCCAGGTAAGCACGCAGGCGGCCCAGGTGAGGCCGGCGCCGAAGCTCACCAGCAGCAGGTTGTCGCCTTCCTGGACGCGGCCGCCGTCGAGCGCCTTGCTCAGCGCCAGCGGGATGCTGGCCGTGGAGTTGTTGCCGTACTCGTCGACGGTGACCACCACTCGCTCGCGCGGCAGCTCCAGCCGCTCGCGAGCGGCCTCGATGATGCGCAGGTTGGCCTGGTGCGGCACGAACAGGCTGATGTCGTCCGAGTGCAGGCCGGCCTTGTCGAGCGCCTCGATGGTGGCCGTGTTCATCACCCGCACGGCGAACTTGAACACCTCGCGGCCGTTCATGTAGAGGGTCTCGGCCAGAGGCTCGCCGTTCGGCAGGCAGCGGCCCACGGAGCGCTTGTGCAGGTGCTGCGCGCCGCCGCCGTCGGCGCCCATCACCACCGACTTGAGCCCGTACGCCTCGGGCACCTGCTCGACCACCACCGCCCCGGCGCCGTCACCGAACAGCACCGCTGTGGTGCGGTCCGACCAGTCGATGATCTTGGTGAGCGCCTCGGCGCCGATGGCCAGCACCTTGCGGCACTGCCCCGACTCGACGAGTCCCTTGGCCATGCCGAGCGCGTAGATCCAGCCCGGGCAGGCGGCGAGCAGGTCGAAGGCGCCGGCCGAGAGCTTGAAGTGGTCCTGCACCAGCGCGGCGGTCGCCGGGAAGAGCGCGTCGGGCGTGTTCGTCGCCACGATCACCATGTCCACGCCCGCCAGCGCGTCGTCACCGTGACGGGCGAGCAGGTCGTCGACTGCACGGAACGCGAGGTCGCTGGTGAACTCGTCGTCGGCGGCCAGGTGGCGCCGCTTGATCCCCGTGCGAGTGGTGATCCAATCGTCCGAGGTGTCCATCATGGCCTCGAGGTCGTGGTTGGTGAGGACGCGCGCGGGCGCGTACGCCCCCAGGGCCGTCACTCCGGCACGTCGTCCAGCGCTCGTGTTCACGCCACCAAAGCTCCATCCCCGTCACCGCGCGGCATTCCGGCCGAGTGCACGGCGACCGACGTCACCGCCCGGGCCGCAGCGCGGACGCGGGGACCCGAGACGCCAGCGTTGCCGGGCCGGGTCGAACCGGCGCGGCGACGACGCTGCATCAGGCCTCTTCGACCACCTGTCGACCGGCGTAGCTGCCGCACTCCGGGCATACCACATGAGGCGGCTTCATCGTCTTGCACTCGGGGCATTCGACCAGGTTGGGGGCCGACAGCGCATGGTGGCTGCGGCGCCGGTCGCGGCGGGAGCTCGAGGCCCGCTTCTTGGGGACAGGGTGTTTCGCCATGGCAAGTACGACTCCTTCTGTGGGCTTGCGCCCCGGGCCGCCGAGCGGCCGGAGCGGTCACGTCACGACGTGAGGTCGAGATCCTTGAGGACCTCGAAGGGGGAGGATGGCCGGTCGCCCTCGCGGATCTCGTCCTGGGCCTCCGGATGCTCGTTGAGGTCGACGCCGTCGAGCGACAGCCCGCGGCAGTCCTCGCTGCACACCACCGTGAGCGGCAGCTCGATCGCGAAGAGCTGGGTCAGCAGGCCGGCGAAGTCCACCTCGGGGTGGCCGAAGAGCAGCAGCTCCTCGTCGTCCTCGGCGACCTCGTCGAGGCGCAGGTCGGCCTCGCCGGCGCGGTAGGCCATCGGCAGCAGGAACGTGGCTCGAGCCGAGGTGGGCACCTCGTCGAGGCAGCGGCGGCACTCCAGCACCGCCGTTCCGGATACGGCGCCCTCGACGATGAAGTCGTCGTCGCCGCCGGCGTTGCGCACGGTGACCTGCCACTCGAGCGGCCCGCCGAGCATCAGACCGTCCTCGGCCAGAAGCGCCTCCTCGGGCTCCAACAGACCCGAGCCCGATACCTCGTCCGCCGCGCCGGGGGCGCGGTTCAAGAGGGGGGCCAGGTTGAGAAGAGCGTCCCGGCGAGAGACCATCCCTTAAAAGTATAGGTGAGCGCCGAAGCGTGTCAAGGCGCCGGCTGACCGCCCACGTCGGCAGCCACCGCTCGCCACCGCCCGCCTCGGCCCGCCACCGCCCGCCTCGGCCGGCGCCGCGCCTTCGGCGCGCGCCGCCTGGCGGGGGGTGCCGAACGTGTGAAGATTTATCGTGCCGGAGCCTCCGCGTGCCCGACAATGGTGGCGTGGCGTGTGTTGAACGCGCGGCGCACGGACGCGCCGCGTGATGCAGGGGGAGGGCCAGGTGGGCGTTCGCAATGGGTGACGAACGTCGGGACGATGTGACGGATGCAGCCGAGAGCAACAAAGGCGCGGCGGAGGACGCCGGTGCAGGGCGCGATGGTACAGCCCGCGACGGCGCCGGCGACGATGCTGCGCGAGATGTCGCGACGAAGGCCCGGGGCCGAGGGGCCGACCCGGTGACGGTGGCGGTCGTCGACGACGACGCCTCGGTGCTGACGCTGGTGGCGTCGGTGCTGTCCGGCTACGACGTGGTGGTGTTCGACCGGCCGCAGCGCGCGCTCGAGGCGCTGCGCAACGGCCTCCATCCGGAACTGATCGTCAGCGACGTGATCATGCCGGGCATGACGGGCTTCGAGCTGCACGAGGCGGTGCGCGGCGTCACGCCGCTCCGGAGCGTGCCGTTCATCTACCTGACGTCGATGACCGATCGCGAGCACATCCGCCGCGGCATGGCGCAGGGCGCCGACGACTACCTGACCAAGCCGTTCACGCCCGGCGAGCTTCGCGAAGCGGTGCACACGCGCCTGGAGCGCGCCGGAGCGCTGCGCGACGCCGAAGAGGACGAGCTGGTCATCACCAGCCTGGGCGGCCTGGGCGTCGCCTTCGGCGCCATGCGCCTGCGCTGGGAGGCGCGCAAGGCCGTCGAGCTGCTGATGTTCCTTCTGGCGAGCGGCTTCAGCTGCACGGTGCACGAGGCGCGCGCCGAGATGTGGTGGGGGCCGTCCGCCGACAACCATTTGCACGTGCTGATCAGCCGCCTGCGCAAGATGCTCGCGGACGTGGCGGTGGTGACGCTGGACGGCGATCGCCTGGAGCTCAAGTTCCCCGGCAAGGTGCGCTGGGACGCCGAGACCTTCGAGCACGCCGCCGAGGCGGCGCTGCAGGGGAACGACGCGGCCGCCGTCGAGCGCGCGGCGCACCTGTATGGCGGGGACTTCCTCCCCGGCTTCGACTCGCCCTGGGCCGAGCGCAAGCAGGCGAATCTGGAGGAGCTCTACGTGCGGCTGCTGGAGGCGGCCGTCGAGCGCGCAGACGGCGACGCCGAGCGGCAGCGCGCGCAGGACCGCCTCGACGCCTTCATCGACGTGGAAGACTAGCCCGGACGACCAACCCGGACGATTGACTTGAAGCGCTGCCGGGTCGCCGGCGCGCTATGCTCGCTGGAGCGATGTTCGATGTGATCCCGGCTGTGGACATTCAGCGCGGGCGCGCCGTGCGGCTGTTCGAGGGCGATCCCGAGCGCGAGACCGTGTACTTCGAGGCGCCCATCGACGCCGCCCGCCACTGGGCGGGCCTCGGCGCCGCCTGGCTGCACGTCGTCGACCTGGATGCGGCCCTCGGCCGCAGCAACAACGCCGAGCTCATCCGCGGCCTCGCCGCGGGGGTAGGTGCACGCGTCGAGCTGGGCGGCGGCGTGCGCAGCGTGGAGTCGGCGGCCGAGTGGCTGGAGCACGTCGAGCGCGTGGTGCTGGGCACGGTCGCCATCTACGAGCCGGAGGTGGTGGAGGCGCTGGTGGCCGAGTTCGGAGCGGAGCGCGTGGCCGTGTCCATCGACGCCCGCGAGGGCCTGGTGGCCGTGCACGGCTGGTCGGAGGTCACCGACGTGGAGGCGACCGATCTCGCCGGCCGGGTCGCCGGCCTGGGGGTGCGCCACCTCATCTACACCGACATCGCTCGCGACGGCACCCTGCGCGGCGTCGACGAGGCGCCGGTGGCGCGCATGCGCGGCGCCTTCCCGCACCGGCTGGTGGCGGGCGGCGGGGTGGCCACCGACGCCGACCTGGAGCTCTTCGAGCGCCTCGGGCTCGACGGCGCGGTGGTGGGCCGCGCTCTGTACGAGGGCGGCATCACCTACCCGCGAAGCGCCTGAGCGCGCGGCCGGCCGGTGCCCGAGCTGCCCGAGGTCGAGACCGTCCGTCGCGAGCTGGCGCCGTGGCTCGGCGGTCGCACCGTGCTGGCGGCGGAGCGACTGGCGCCGCCCGGGCCCAAGTACCGCGACCTGGAGCGCAGCGTGGGGCAGACCATCTGCGCGGTGACGCGGCGAGGCAAGTTCCTCGTGCTGCCGCTGTCGCGCGGCGACGAGTTGATCGTGCACCTGGGCATGACCGGGGTGGTGTCGCAGGCGGCGCCGGCGGCCGGCGAGGCGGTCTACGAGCGCGTGCGGCTGCGCCTCAGCGGTGGGCCGCCCGACACCCTGCACTTCCGCGACGCCCGTCGTTTCGGGCGCTTCCTGGTGGTGCCGGCCGGGGACTACGCCGGCCTGCCCACGCTCGCCGCGATGGGCCCGGAGCCGCTGTCGGACGCCTTCACGCCGACGGGCTTCCGGCGCGCCCTGGCCCGCTCGACGGTGGCGGTGAAGGCCTACCTGCTGAGCCAGCGCCCGGTCGCCGGGGTGGGCAACATCTACGCCGACGAGGCGCTGTGGCGCGCCCGCATCCATCCGGAGACGCCGGCCAAGCAGGTGTCGGCCGCCAAGGCGGCGGCCCTGCACGCCGCCATCCGCGAGGTGCTGGAGGCCAGCCTGGAGGCGCAGGGGACCACCCTCAACGACTACCGCACGGTCAACGGCGAGGTCGGCGCCTACCTCGAGCAGCTCGCGGCATACGGCCACGCCGAGGAGCCCTGCCCGCGCTGCGGCACGCCGCTCAGGCGCATCGTGGTGGGGCAGCGGGGGACGGTGTACTGCCCGCGCTGCCAGCGGCGCCGGCGCCCGCTCCGGCCGGCCTAGGCCTCGACGCGCACGCCGAGCGCGGCCAGCAGGCCGATCGCCTCGGGCAGGTCGACACGCAGACCCTTCAGCTTGTTGTCGCACGGCGGGATCAGGTAGTTGCGCGCGCCGCGAAGGTCGGCACCCGAGACGTCGTTGCGCCGGAAGACCGCGCCGGCGAAGTCGCTGCCGGTGAGGTCGGCGCCGCGCAGATCGCAGCCCGTGAACTCCGCCTCGCGGGCCTGGCAGGCCCGCAGCGCGCAGTGACGGAGGTCGAGGTCCTGGAAGCTCGCCAGCGTCAGGTCGCAGTCCTCGAGCGTGACCGCCAGGCCGAGCGCGTCGCGGCGGACCTCACCGAAGCGCACGCCGGTCAGGCGACAGTTGCGGAAGGTCGTGGCGTGCGCCGACGCGTCGGCGAGGTCGACCAGCGCGAGCTCGCAGCCGTCGAACAGGCACTCGCTCAGGCGCGCGCTCCGGAACGACGCCTCCGAGAAGTCGCAGTCGCGGAACGTGCACTCGATGACGATGGCGTCCGCGAGCGACATGGCGCCCGGTTCCAGGCCCGTGAACGTCATGCCCTCGTGTCGCGGAGCATCGGCTTGTGACACGGCGCAGAGTATAGCCCTTGGGCCCGGCGGCCCGGAACGCCGGCACCCCTGCGGTAGACTTCCGATCGTGCCGCCGCCAGCGCCGCAGATGGCCGGGCAGCTGGGAGGAGCCACACGATGACGCCAGAGGACCCCACGCCGAACGCCCACGGCCGTTCCGACGAGCCTGCCGACGAGCTGGCGCCCGGGCCGGCGGTGCGCCGCGAGCTGGAGGTTCAGGTGCGCTTCGAGGACACCAACGCGGCGGGCCACGTCAGCAACATCGCTTTCGCCGGCTACGCCGAGCTCGGGCGCGTCGACCTGATGCGCCTGACGAGCCGGGATCGCGACGGGCCGGTCCTGGCGCGCACCGCCATCGACTTCCACGACCAGATCCTGTTCGGAATGCGCGTCGTGGTGGTGTCGGAGGCGGCGCGCATCGGGCGCAGCAGCATCGACCTGCGTCAGGAGATCCTGGCCGACGGCCGCAAGGTCGCGACCGTGGAGTCGGTCGTGGTGTGGTTCGACTTCCAGTCGCAGCGGCCGGTGCCGGTACCCGACGAGGTGCGGCGTGCGCTGTTCGGGGGCGAGTGACGGGCGGTCGGGAGGCGACCCCGCGAGGCCACCGCGCCAGGCGATCGTGCGCGGCGACCGTGCGCGGCGACCGTGCGCCGTGCCGGCGGGCGCAGCCGCAGGTCCTTTGTCCGGCAGGGGATGACGCGACCGGCAGAGGACTTTCGTCCCTGGTTGCGTTCGTGGCGTCGTCCCTACGATGGATTCGTATTCGAGGGCGGGCGCTGAGTAGGCCGCTCCACGAGACCGACAAGGACTGAAAAGGCGTTCGATCTCGGGTACACGTGCTTCCGGGCCTCAATCGAGGCAAACGAGTTAGGGTGAACGTACTGTCGCCGGGATGGTCCCGGCATTGGGGATCCGGAAGCACACTCTCTCCTTCACGGCTTTCGGCCGGTAGCCCACGGGGATTCGTCCCCGTGGGTTGCTTTTGGCCCCAGGCGAGCCGGACGTGGCGACACCGTAAGATGGCTGGGTGCAGATCGCTTCGGAGGGGGACACACCGCCCGCGGTGCTGGTCACCGGCGCGTCGACCGGGATCGGCAGGGCGATCGCATTGGACCTGGCCCGGCGGGGCTTCCAGGTCTTCGCGGGCGTGCGACGCGAGGCGTCGGCCGAGGGCCTGCGGCGCGACGCGACGGCGGTGGGCACGGCAAAGGGCGGCGGCCTCACCCCCGTGCTGTTCGACGTCACCGACAAGGCGGCCATCGACGGCGCGGCGAGCGTCATCGAGGACCGCACCGGCGCGGCGGGGCTGCATGCGGTGGTGAACAACGCCGGCGTGGTGGTGGCGGGGCCGCTGGAGTTCCTGCCGCTCGAGGACCTGCGGCTACAGTTGGAGGTCAACGTCGTCGGGCAGATCGCCGTGACGCAGGCCATGCTGCCGCTGCTGCGGCGCGCGCGTGAGGTCCAGCTTGGTGCCGAGCCGGCCAGCGGGATCGCCCAATCGCCGGTCGTCGGCGTCGTCGAGGCCGCCGCCGCGGGGCCGCGCCCGCCGGCGCCGCTGTTCAGCGGCTCCACCGGCCGGATCGTGTTCGTCGGCTCGATCTCGGGCCTGGTGTCGTCGCGCCTGTTGGGCGCCTACGCTGCCTCCAAGTTCGCCATCGAGGCCCTCGGGGACGCCTTCCGGCTGGAGCTCGAGCCGTGGGGGCTGCAGGTGTCGATCGTAGAGCCGGGCCGGGTGCGCACGCCCATCTGGCGCAAGTCGCTGGGTGCCGGCGAGGCGCGCCTGGCGCGCATGCCCGACGAAGCGCGCGAGCTCTATGCCGACACCATCCGCGTGGTCGCCCACGGTGTGAGCGACGTCGACTCCGCGGGCATCGCGCCGGACGGGGTGGCGCGCGCGGTGGCGCACGCGCTGACCGCGGCGCGGGCACGCACGCGCTACCGCGTGGGCATCGACGCGCGCGTGGTGGCGTGGATGCGCGGCGTGCTTCCCGACGGCGTGATGGACCGCTTCCTGATCAGCGTGCGGCGCTGACGCCCGCGTTCCGGGCGCGGGCGCCGGCGGGCCCGCAGCGCCCCGGGTGTGTCGAGGGCGGTGCCGGGCCGCCGACGCCCCGCGAGTCGACCCCGGGATATCCTTGGCCGCATGGACCGTGACGAGCCCTCCGAGACCTCCTCCGGCGCCGTCGCGGCAGGGCCCGCGGGCGACGCGCCGGCGGCCGTGCCTGCGGCGTCCGCCCAGACCGCGAGCGCCGAGACGTCCGCCGACGGCGCTGCGGCCGTCGAGGCCGAAGGCGCGCAGGGCGGGGCGGTCGCCGGCGTCGAGCGCTTCCGGACGGGTGACGTTGCCACGGTGGCCGGCGCTCACTTCGCCCACGACAGCTTCACGGCCTTCGTGGCGCCGCTACTGCCGGTACTGCAGCAGAAGCTGAGCACGGACTACGCCATGACCGGCGGGTTGGCGGTCTTCCTGCAGCTCCCCAACCTGCTCAATCCGTTCATCGGCTACCTGGCCGACAAGGTCAGCCTGCGCTACTTCGTGATCCTGGCGCCGGCGGTCACCGCCACGCTCATCACCCTGCTCGGGCGCGCACCGAACTACGTGTCGCTCGTGCTGTTGCTGGTGGCAGCCGGCTTGAGCGTGGCGTCGTTCCACGCACCGGCGCCGCCGATGATCGCGCACGTGTCCGGCCGGCGCGTGGGCATGGGCATGAGCCTGTTCATGGCGGGCGGCGAGCTCGGGCGCACGCTGGGTCCGCTTCTGGCGGTAGCCGCCGTCGGCTGGTTCGGCCTGGAGGGTCTGTGGCGGTTGATGTTCATCGGCTGGGCGGTGAGTGGGCTGCTGTACTTCCGGCTGCGCAACGTGTCGGCGCGCGGCACCGCGAGGCGGACGGGGCTGTTGCCCTGGAAGACGGCCCGCAGGGTGTTTCCCGCCATCGGGCTGCTGATCGCCACCCGCGTGATGCTGCTGGTTGCCGCCACCACCTACCTGCCGCTGTTCATGAAGAACGTCGTCGGTAGCGGCCTGTGGCTGGCAGGCGCGTCGCTGTCGATCCTGGAGGCGGCGGGGGTCGTCGGCGCGCTGTCGGCCGGCACCATCTCCGACCGCATCGGCCGCGGCAGCGTGCTGATGACCGTCGCGGTCGCCGCGCCCCTTGTGATGATCGCCTTCCTGTACGCCCCATCGGGTTTGGCCGCGCCGCTGCTGGTCCTGCTGGGGCTGTCGGCGGTGAGCGCCACGCCGGTGATTCTGGCGTCTGTGCAGGACGCCTTCCCCGACAACCGGGCGTTGGCGAACGGCACCTTCATGGCGATGAACTTCATGGTCCGCGCGGCCGGCATCTACATCATCGGCCTCATCGCCGACGGTGCGGGGCTCGAGCGGGCCTTCCTGGTGGCGGCGCTGGTCGCCTTCCTCGGCATCCCTGCCGTGCCGCTGCTGTTCCGCCGGCCGCTTCCCGCCTGAGTGGATGCGTGAAGGGTGAACGCGTGAAGGGTGAATGCGTGAAGGGTGAATGCGTGAAGGCCGAGGATCGCGCCCGGCTGGCGGCGGTCCTCGGCCCGCTACGCGGAGC
>Ga0307441_1000650_pt1 | contig 12354 bp, 30 predicted proteins | sample SalMarWE160420MG_FD_202149 | JGI IMG/M metagenome (GOLD analysis project Ga0307441, IMG submission 202149) | Salt marsh sediment microbial communities from the Plum Island Ecosystem LTER, Massachusetts, United States - WE1604-20 | ecosystem: Environmental > Aquatic > Marine > Intertidal zone >... | reverse complement strand
GATGAATCAATTAAATTATTAGAGGAAATGAAAGAAAAGACACTTGATAAATTAGTTATTGATTATGTTCCTGATAATATTTTAGAATATATTATGTTTATTGAATTAGCAAGAACAGATATGAATAAAAAATTGTTAGTAAGGTTTAAGATAAATGGTAAAGAATATAAGCTAATAATTAAATTATATGAACGATTAGCAATAAGAAGTAGAGAAGAAATTATGCAAGAAATACATATGGAGTTATCAAAAATAATTGCTAAAGAATTATTTGAAAAAGCTTATGAAGAAAGTATGAAAAATAAAGATAGTTTTACTAAGAACGTATTTACTGCATTAGATATATAGAATAATAATATAGGAGTAAATTATGGAAGGAACAATGAGCAAAGAATTTGCTGATAAATTATTAGAAGATTATTATTTTGGGACTAATAATGCTGAAGATAATATGAAAGTAATGTATAATAGATGGGTAGATAATGGTTATATAAAACAATCAAGAAAGGAATGTATAGAACAACAATTAGAAAATTTATATAAAATATATGAAGGTTCTTATGCAGGGAAATCTCCTAAAGATATTGATCATTATATCTTGACTATGACGAATATAAAAAATTTACAAAAAGAACTTATTGAGATTTTTGAAAATAAGGATAAATAATATATGAGTGAACAGAGAAGAATAAGAAATATACTACGTAGATTAAAACATTTAAAAATAAAAATACTTATTATATATGAACAAAATAATTCTCAAGGCTATCATAGAGAATATGAAGCTAAAGGAATAATAAAAGAAATAAAAAGAACTGTAGAGTATGAGGGGATGATTAATTATATTTTAAAGTTTAAAAATGGAAAAGAAATTACTTTTGATATAACAAGTGATGTGGATATTTGTTATTATGATATAAAATGGAAAATGAGATTTATGATGAACAATGGGGACGGTACTTATAATAATGTATGGATAATAGATTTAAAACAAAAGAAAACTAATAAAGAAATACATAAAACATATTAAAAAAATAAGGAGATTAAAAATGAAAATTGATAAAACCTTATAGATATATAGAAGAAACAATATATAATTATATAAAAATAGAAATAAGGAGATTTTAGTGACTAAGATCGAGGTCAATGAAAAAGTTAATAAGAAAATAAAATTAAAAAAGAAAGTTTTGAAAAAACTTTTTAAAAAATATGAAGATAGAAAAAGCACAAAGAAAGCACTTCTTTTAAGATCAAAATATAAATGGGAAGATTTTAATATAACAAAAAGCGGTCGAGTATTTATTCGATGCCAATCAAAATTAAATTCAATCGAAAAAATAAAACAATGCAGAGCAAGTGCATCAAAGGATAAATTATTTTGTAGAGTACACGGAGGTAGAGGTAAAAAAGATCAAAAGAAATTCGATGAATTAAAATCAGTTTATACAGGGGATAAATTTAAAGGACTGCAATCAGAATTAAAACAGATAGAAAATATATCTCCAGAAGAACTTCAGGATACTACTTCAGAATTAAAAGTAGCAATTTCTTTGTTACGAGCATATCTAAAAAAAACACCAGACGATTCTATAACAAAAAATCCCGGACAACTTATGTATATCATAGGGGAAATTGCAAGACTTAAAAAAGAACATTATGAAATAAAGCATGCAAAAAACTTTTCCTTTACAAGAGAACAAGTACTGATGATGTTTATTCATTTTCAAACAGCTTTAGTAGAAGTAATAAAAGATACTACATTATTAGGAAAAGTATCAGATAAAATAAAAGAAGTGGGAAAATATATAGAAGGTGAAGGATTCACTCAAAAATAATTTTTTATAAATCAATGTTTCATATATATAATTAATTAAAGGATAAACAAATGAAAAGAAAGGATTTTATAATTATATGTATACTCTACACTTTAGTAGGGGTAGCATCTTTAATTCTTTTGTTCATGTTTTTATGGATTCTCAAAATTACTATTGATGAAGGCGATATGATGCGAATAGTGTTTGTTAGTTGTACGATTTTTTGTTGGATTTTTGTACTTATTTCTTTTACTATTAGAATTATTAAATTATTTAAAAGATTGAGAATTAAGGAGATCAAATGATACCACAAATAATTATTTTAAGTTTAACTTTTATCTCATTATTATTAGCAGCTTATTATCATGGCAAGCCAAGACCTAATTATAATTTTTGGTCAATATTTATTGGTGTTATAATACAATTATTTTTATTATGGTGGGGTGGGTTTTTTAAAGTATTTTTTAATTAAGGAGACTAAGTGAAATAATTATTAAAGGATAAACAAAATGGATGATTTTATTATGTTTAAGGGAAGAAAAATAAAGCTTCCTAAAATTGTTTATTTATATAGAAAATATAAAGAATCTCCGACAGAAGAAAATAAAGAAGAGTTAAGAATTGCTTATGAAAAAATTCCAGAAGATGAAAAAAAGTTTTGTTTAGGAGATCAAGATAATAAGGATATTTCTATAAGAATAATTTTATATGGAGAAGAAGAAATTAAAAACAGTATTCAATATGTTGTTGCAGGAATATTAGAAAAAATGAATATTAAAGATATTAAAGATGCTGATGGAAATATTATTATAAAGGATGTCAAATTACCAACACGAAAAGATATTTTAAATTATAATAAAAATTGAGGATAAACAAATTGGGTGATTATTTTTTAGGTTTATTTTTAATGTTTGCAATGGCTGGATGTTTTCTTCTTGGACGTGCACATAGAGAAGACGAAGAAGAAAAAGAGAAGAAAAATAAAAAAACGGAGAATGAAGATGAGTAAAAGATTTGTGTATATGAGACCGATGGCAAACGGACAAGCTTTCCCTGAAGGGATACATGATACAGTTACAGGGGAAAATATTTTTTTAGAAAATGATATTATGAAGGTAATGGCATATTTAGAGAGTGTTACAGATAAATCAAAACAATTAAGAAAAGAAATAACTAATTTGATAAATGAATATAAAGAAGTTCATGATGACAATTTATTATTAAATGAGTTAATTAAAATCTTTAACAAAGATAAGAAATAAGGTGAAGTAAATGAAATTAAGTGAAGAAATTATTTACAATAAATTTGAAAAATATATAAATTGTGGGATTGATTGTAATGAATTAGAAAGTTTAAGAGATTGGGTCATTAAAAAAGAAGAAGCATTAGAAAAACAAGTTGAAAAGCTTAAACAAGAAAAAACAGATATATTAAATGCATTAAAAACAGTAAATGAAATACGAGATAAATTGCGTGCAGAAAAAAAGGAATTGAAAGATTATATAGAATCTAAAATTGAAAGTTTATATGATGAAGATAGCTATTGTTTTATTTTTAATGAGAAAGAAAAAGAAAACATTATTGAAACAAATAAAACAACATTATTAAATATTTTAAATAAAATTAAGGAGAAAAATGATATGACAGAAAAATTAAAAGAACAGACAGTAATAGAAAATATGGAAGAGTTAATAATAGAAGATATTAACAAGCCTATTACAATGAAAATAGGAACAATGCCCTTATACGCTTATGAGATAAAAGGGTTAACAAAAGATAATAATGTTTTGAAGAAAGGACAAAAAATTGAATTTATTAGTTATTTTTCAAATGAAAAATGGCAAACTGGAATAATTTCTTATTTTAAAAATGGGATTCCCTTTGTTGAGAGATTTTAAATAAAATTAAGGAGTAAGTTATGAGCCTCGATGAAGAAGTATATAATGGAATAAATATACTAGAAACAGCTGTAGTTCTTTCCATGCAGATAGATAATAAGCATGAGAGTTATAGAAAACGATTGAGTAAAGAATTAGACAAGGGCGTTGATAATCTTTGGAAGATTAAAAAAGAGCAGGAGTAATTATGATAAAAGAAGAACTAAAAAAAGAATGTAGTTGCGGATGTGAAAATGTTATAAGAATTTATGAAGGAGAAATAAAGGAATTGGGATTAACGATAATTTTAGGACATAAAGAGCAGGGTTTACAAATACCAATATCATTACAAAAAAAGGATATTATAGATATAATAAAAATATTAACAAAATGGGTTAATAAATAAGGAGTGTTGAAGAATATTATGGTAAATCATGGAAAGAAATAATAAAGGAGAAAAAGTAATTATGGTAATAAACATTAATTATAAATATAAAATAGGACAAGTAATTTTCTTTATGTACAAAAATGAAGTCAGAAAAGGAATTGTATCACAGAGGAATATAAATGTTATTTCCAAAAGTTTAGAAACACATCTTACTAGCAAAATAATAAATAAACTTATAATAATATTTGATAAAAATTATCCGAATGATATTTCTATTGAGTATGAAGTTGATTTAGTATCAAAGTCAGGAGGTTTTGAATCTTCTCCACATATATTGAATGAGTATGAGGTGTTTGCTGATAAGAAATCTATTTTAGAGTTTTTAAGAGATAATTAGAATGAGGGATAATATATGCTAAAAGATATAATTAAGAAAATAAAAACATATAGTATAGCAACGCATTTAGATCATCGATCCATAGGTATTGTGCCCGATCCAAGAGGTAATATAATTATATTAGAAGAACTCAAATCTGAAATAAAAAAGGAAAAACAAATTGCTCCTGATATTATTTTTACTGTTAAATATATAAGAGATTGTATAAAGAGGCATGGAAAATATAAACCTCTAAAAAAAGAATTGGTTGTGAATAATTTAAATAGATTACTTAAGCATCTAGGAGAAAAAATATGAAAAACAAAATAGTAGATGGTATAGAAATATATATAAATCAATACATAAGTCGATTAGGACACAATCGTGATAAGATAGAAGTCATAGATCGGGCAAGAAAAAGACTTGCAGAATTAAAAGAGCAAATAGTAACAGAAAATACGATAGAAAAAATTAAAAACATAAAAAGAAGATCAGACGGGTCATTTATTTTTAAAAAAGAAGCAGAAGTCAGTATATCCGAATTAGAATTAGACGAGAAGAAATAAAGAAAGGAGAAATAATATGTTAAAATATGATAATAGATATGACGCTGAGTGGAATATTAAACAAATAATAAATTACATAAACAGTAAAGAAGAGAAAGAAGAATTAAAACAACACAAACAAAAGAGAAGATTAGATGAATCATTTACTTTTAAAAAAGATGTAGAAGTTGATTTGTCTGAATTAAGTGTAGATGAGAACGGGAATGTAGTACCAAAAGAACAAGTAGAAAAGAAAGCTGATAAGCTGAAAGAGGCAAAAGAATATTTTGACAAATGTTATGGTGATGTTGAAAATATAAGCAATATACCATTAGGCGATTATATTCACAGTTGTCAGTTATACGAACAAGCAATAGATCAGACAATAAAAGAGAAAGATAAGGGATTTGAACTTTTAGAAAAATTACATTTTTATTTAGCTACTAATTATAATGATGAAATAAGCATAGGACATCCATATATAAATTTTACTATAGAAAAACTTAAAGAATTAAAACAATTAAGACAATTAAAACAAGAAAAACTTGATGATGATGTTATTGAATGTTTAAAAGATATTGCAGAAAATATTATATATGGTAGTTGGAAAAATATGGCTGAAAAATTACTTAAACATTTTGGAGTAAATATATGAAAAAAAAGATACCTAAAGAAATAAAAGCATTTGATACTTTTTTATTATTCATATCAATAATTTTAGGATTATGTTGTTTATTTTTTATTGTTATTTTACTTTATTTTTTACATATGAGTTTACTTATCAATGATAAGAGATCAGCAAAATTTATATTAATGATGGTAATAGTATTTATACCTATTTTTAGTATTTTATATATTAAATTATTCAAGTCGATATTTAAATTGACTTGTAAAAATAAAAAGGAGACAAAGATGAAAAATTTATTAAACAAATTGAGAGCATGTATGATGATTTTAAGAGGAAAGTCATTTACATACAATCAAAAGATTACTTCAAAACAATTAAAGAATTGTACATTTATTAGTTGCGAGGTAAAGAAGAATGAAATTACTCGATCTAAGTTAGAGAAATGTAATGTAGAATTGAAAGGTGTTGTGAAAGTAAAGCAACAGAAAAAGAAAGAAACAATTCAGAAACCTGAAAAAGAAGTTAAAAAAGAAAAGCTAATCAAAGAAAAGAAAAAAAAGAAAAAAATTAAAAAAGAAAGAAAGCCTGAAGTAAAGTTATTAAAAATAAAAAAGAAAAATAAAAAGAAGAGGAAATAATATGAAATTATTAATTGAAGAATGTCAGGATATTCTAAACATATTAGAGTCTTTAGAAAAAGAAGCTTTGATAGAAGCAAGGGATGATCCTGAATCCGATAAGAAAGCTGAATTAAAAGTTGATCCTAGATTATTTTATGCTATAGGAAGAATAAGAAACAAGATAGTAAAAAGGATATTTTCTCCTGATGTAGGTTACCTTACTATTTTCAAGGGGTACATAACTTTTCATAATCAAATAAGAGATTTGAAAGCGAAATATACAAAAGAAGTAAAATTAAAAACAAAAACAAAGACAACTTTTGATGAAAAAGCTTTTGAAGAGGAAGGTAATAAACTGAGAGAAGAAAATAAAGAAATGTTAAAATCATATACTGAATTCCAAAAGAAAGAAATCGAATTTAATGGGGAGTTTCATAAAATAAATGTTAACTATTTACCGAAAAAGTTATCTACTAGTATAGTTCAAGCATTAGTAGATTATGAATTAGCAATGGAATAGAAGAGAAAATAAATCATAAGGAATTATTATGAAACGAATGCAATGGTTTGGTTATATAGATAAAGAAAATAAAGTCTATGTTTCTCTATATTCTTATTGGGATTATTATCAATTAAAACAAACTCGGTATTATACTTATATTATAGAGCCTTTCTTTGCAAAAGATTATCAAGAAGCACTTTGTTTAGCTGAGAAAGAATGTAATAGAATAATTATGAAAGAAATAGAGAGTATGAAGAAAATTTAAATTTATACTCTCCTATTTCTATATATAATTAGATTAGAGGAGAGATAAAATGAAGACAATCTACAAAACAGTTTTATTTGAGGAATTATCTAAATTACAAGATCACAAACAAATAAAATTACCGGGACTTATTAAGATTTTAAAAATAGGAAAACAACATAATAAAATATGTCTATGGTATGTTACGGAAACTTCTATTGCAGAACAACTAACTGAAATAAAAATCAGAGTAGCAGGGACAGGGCATCTTATTTCTGATAAAGAATATAAAAAACTTGAATATTTAGATACTTTGAATTTTTCTATTGATTATTTAATATTTCATTTTTTTAGAGTGAAGGAATAAAATGATGCAGGTCAAAGTATTAGATAGAGATTTTTATAAATCCGCATCTTATTTGCGATGTCCTCAAGAACTCAACGCACAGATTTACGAAGCTATTCACGGGCTTGCTAGTCTGCTTGAGTGTGTTGATAGTCTAGAATTATCTGATAAGTGTAAAAATAAAATTAAAAGATATAAAGATTATCCTCAATGTAAATTATGGAAAGGATATGAAAAAGAATTATTATGTTATATACTAATACACTTAGATGTATGGATATGGAAGTATAGATATAATTCTAATATTAATTTAATAAATTTTAAATTATTAAGAAAATTATTTTTCTCTGAATTATATTTAACATTAGAAATTTGTCAAGAATATTTATCTAATATTCGATGGATAACAGATGAATTCATTCGAATGCATAGAAGTGTACTTATTCAAAAAGAGATTGAAAGAGAAAAGAAAATATTATTAAAAAAACCATCCACCGAAAATATAGATTTATATCTCAAAAAAATAATTAAATGGAAAATAAAACTTGATAAAACTTATCATTACCGTAAACTATGGCCGAATTGTCCTAGAGATTTAAAATTACGGTATGATTGGAGATAGGATTATATTTTTTAGAATAAAGGAATAATAGGAGAATAACATTATTAAGCCTTATATTATAATTAAATATTATTATTTATGCGATGTTAAATATTATGAATATGAGGGGAATGATTATTATCCACACGAACAAAAAAATATAGAAGTTGTAATAAATAAAAAAGATAATTACAAGGAGATTAAAAAAATAATAAGAGAAAAAATAATAAAAGAAAATAATTATAAGAAAATATTTATTTCGGATTTAAATGCAGTTTTTATAAAAAAAGAGATTATAAAATGAATATAGAATTAAAGAAAAAAATAACAAAAATAATAAAGTTAGTTGACAATCAAAAGTTAACAACTATACAAGCTATAGAAAAGATAGAAAAAATAATTGATAAGGAGAGTAATGATGGAAACAATAAATCTTTGTACAATTTGTGAGGATCATCAGGATTTTAAAGTACCTTTAATTTCAACATTTGCATTCAATGGATGTGAATGGTGGTGTCCTTATTGTGGAAAAAAGGGAGGGATGCTAGGTACTGGAGAAGAGGTAAAAGAAACTCCTGTATTAAAACAGAGATTAAAAAAATATGAAGAATTCTCAAAAGAATATCTTCATTCTATAGGAGTATTAAATTGTTCAGAAACAAAATATAGAGGAGCATGGATCAAACCTGAATTCCTTCCAGAAAGTGAGAAAAAGCGATTAGACAAAATAAGAAAGAAATGGAAATACAAGGTAAAATTAAAATGAAAAAAGAAAAACAAAGAAAACCGTTTGAATGCGGCGGATGTAAATTTTTTGATGATAAGAAAAAACAATGTATTGATAAAAAAGTATTTGTAAATAAATATGATACTATGGAAATAGTCTGTAGATATAATAAAAATGCTATTAATATAAATGAGGTATAAAAAATGAAGAGTAATTATATTAAAACAGAAATTAAGAGATTTAAAGAATTGTTAAATAATTTATTTGATAATTTTATTAAAGACGATGGATTTATTTGCGGAGGATTTGCAAGAGTTTGTTTAGAAGAAGACGATTTCAAAAATTGTCAAGATATTGATGTTTATTGTAAAAATATAGAAGCTTTTGAAAGAATAAAAGAAAGATTATTAAAAAGTCTTTATATTGAAGATAGATCATCTGATATAGCAATTTCTTTTAAAAATGCTTTTAAAGGACAATATCCATTGCAATTAATTAAACCTTTAAATCAAGGTTATGTACATACTTCGGATGAGAATATTCAAGAAGTATTGAATAATTTTGATTTTACTATTATTAGAGCAGGTATTTTTAAACAAGAAGATACTCTAATAGCATTTGTTGATGAAGATTTTTTTAATGATAAAAACAGGCTTGTTATTAAAAATATTCATTGTCCGATTGCAGAAGTTTATAGAATTTCAAAATATATTCAGAAAGGGTTTTTAATTTCAGTAAAAGAAATAATAAAAGTATTAAGAGATTGGGAAGGACGTGATGATCGGTATAAAATAAATATTATTGAAAAATTAGAAAAAGAAGATCCTAGTCAAGAAGATATAGACGAGCTTGAAAAATTATTACATATAGATTAATAAGGAGAAAAATAAAATGAACCAAAGAATATCAAAAATAACAAAACAAGTTTTGAAAGAACAAAGTATAAAAGATAATATAGAATATGATAATATAGCTTATGGAGATTTAGATTTTTTACATGAAATATATTCTAGATGTAATTATAAATTAAAAAATCCTCATCCTTTAAACGTACACCAATATGTATTAAATGCTTTAGATAGAGAAAGTAAACAAAAAGATGCTATATTTATAAAAGAATATTTTAGAGCTCATAAAGGATTAGCAAGAATGTTTACATTAAAAAAGGAGAAAATAAAATGAAAAATCTTTTGATAATTTTAGTATCAACAATAGGTTTATTTATAAGTTCTTTTATATTAGGGCTTAATATTGGAGAGGAAAATAATGGTTTAAATATTGTTTGGATATTTATATTATTATTTTCTGTTCTAACATTACAAATTAACATTACAATTTTATATGGAAGAACAATAAAAAAAATATAAAAAATAATTTATAAAATATAACTTTCTATATATAATTAAAATGAGGAGATAAAAATGACAGATTTACAAGTGTGGGATTTTATAAAAATCGAACAAAACAAAGCAATAGGACAAATAACAAACGTGGTTTGTTACTCGCATAAAATAAAACTTATGGCACAAACTTGTTCAGGGATTTTTAAAGTAAACTCACATCCTGACGGAATAAATGATTTTATAGAAAAAATAAAAGATAATAAATTAGAATCCTTATTACCATTAAAGATAAAAGTAAAAAATGAAAGTGATTCTCATGCTTTACAAAGAAAACTCTTTTCGTTAGGGTGTAAATGGATTTCTGGAGAAAATAAAAATCTTATAAATCTTTTTATAGATTACGATGAGTGCTATATTTGTATTAATATTAATAAACGTATGACTTACGAACATATTCCATATATGACTTCTCAAAGATTTTATGAAATATCTTTAGATTTATTTTATAATTTTATAACAAAAGAAGTAAATAATGAAGAAATAAAAGATGGTGATAGAGTAAGGATAATTAAGAAAGACAAAATGTTTGCAGAACCTGCGATGGATTATACTTTAGAACAAATAGGTGTAGTAAAGCAAGTATATGTAGATAGAGGAAAAAAACATGTACGAGTTTTGTTTCCTAATAATGTGTGCTGGACATTTTATTTAAGTTCTTTAGAGAAAGTTGAGGATGAGGAAATGAAGGTAGATACTTTTTTAAATAAAACAGTATCAATAAAAAATAAAAAGGAATGGATGGATGTACAAAAGAAATTATTGTCAATAGGGTTCGAATGGTCAGGGAGCGGAAATAAAATTTTACCTTCTTATAATTTATGTAATATTAATATAAGTCGAGAAAAAATATTAACGATAGGAAGTGATGGGTTAGGCAACACATGGCCTTACCCTGTAATATCATATAAAGACTTTTGTACTTCTTATAATTATTATGTACAAAATACATTGAGATCAGATGTCCTTTCGATTTTTTCTGAGTCCAAGAATGATGGTTGGCAACACCTATGTGGAATTCCCTTCAATTATGAAGGAGAAAATACAAAAAATTTTAATGAAGAGGAGGAAAAAATGGGAAAGAAAACTACTCATTTATTTAGTGTTTGTGCAGTAAATAAAAAAACAAAAAAAATCTTGATTGCTAATGAGTTGATGCTGTCTGATTCTAGTGCAGTCTTGAAAGATGATATTACAGAAAGATTAATTCGTGAAGATGCCAAAAAAGAAAACAAGCTTAATGACATAATCATTTCTATGAACAGCATTACTTATTGGAATGAGAAAACAGATGAAGACGATGAGTATGACGATTAATTAATAACGATTTAATTAAATCAAAAGGACGATGAAATATTCGTCCTTTTTTTATTTTAATATTTAAAAAATTAAAAAAAAATATTATAATAAAAATAATTAAAGAGGAGGAAATAAAAATGGATAAGATGAGAATATATTTAGCAATAGCTTTTTGTCTTTTTATAAACGTTATAATTAAAGCTATTATTGCTTGGATAAATAATACTTGTGAAACTTATTCTATTAAAGAGGATAGTTTGATTTTGAAATCATTAAATTTATTTGTTTATCCTATTTTTAATTTGACATTTATTTTCGTTATGCCGAAAGTATTTCCTGCTTTGATACTAGAGGAATATCAATATTTTTTAAATATTTTATTTTATGGAGCTTTTATTCTTGCAATTTATCTATGGTTATTCAAACCAATAATCAGAAAAATAAAAGCTATCATAGAAAAATATGAATTAAAGAATGGAGGAAAGTGATGGGAATTATTATATCTTTTGTAATAGGTTTTATAGTAGGGTATTTAGTGAAATATCTAAAAACAAAAAAGATCGGGTTGGATATTATCAATACAAAGAAAACTAAATATGATAGTAAACAAAGATACAAAGTAATCTTTGCATATAAAGATTATCAGTTATCATTACTAATGGGAATGAAAGTAACATAAAAGGCAGAAATATAATTATTGAGTTTTACAATGCTCCGGCTTGTAAAATGTTTTTATAGATTTTTATTGTTGTTCAGTATTATTATAGGGGTGATTGGAAAACTAATTCATTCTGGGACAATATCTGATGAAGAAATAGAAAAAATAAGGAGTAAATATTTTGAAAAATTTTATAATTAAGATCGTCATTGTTTTAGGAATCTTTTTTTTATTATTTTTAGTAGCATTAAATATATTTAATTATTTTAAAATAAAAGAACTAAAAGAAAAAAATACTAAAATAATGGAAGAGAATGATTTAGTAATA
>Ga0307441_1000648_pt1 | contig 12357 bp, 8 predicted proteins | sample SalMarWE160420MG_FD_202149 | JGI IMG/M metagenome (GOLD analysis project Ga0307441, IMG submission 202149) | Salt marsh sediment microbial communities from the Plum Island Ecosystem LTER, Massachusetts, United States - WE1604-20 | ecosystem: Environmental > Aquatic > Marine > Intertidal zone >... | reverse complement strand
GGTCCGGATGAACTTGAGTACCTCAAGAATAACTGCGTTGTAGTGCCTCCCTCGGAGGGAAGTATTACCTCGAACATTATCAGCATCATGGAAAGACTGGCAACCGAAGACGGTCCCGGTGATGCTGCTGTGGATATGTGGGAGAATTACCTTCTTCACCCCATTCCAGTAAATACAGCTACTTCCTGGCAGCTTCGAAGCCTTGATAGGGTAAGTCTTATAGACGCTGCAGCTGTTGAGAAACGGTTGAACACACTGGGCCCTGTTTCAAGCGTATACTCGCTTCGAAACGTAGACAATCTTACATACTACGGATACCGCAATATGCGGGACTACGTTTCCATCCGGGAACTTGATCTCAGCTCCATGGAGTTCTTTGGTAATTACAGGATGGTTATTGATGGCGGTGATGGAAGGGATATCGATGAGGGTGGACTGAGCATGGCTCTGAGCGATCTTCAGTCTGCCATAAGTGATATCGAAGAAGGAAGAGGATATTCCGATGCCGACAGCATCGCATGGACAGAAAGGTTGAACACCGAGAACAGTGAACTGCAGCAGGCGGTTAATGTAACCGGTTGGGAACACCGCGTACGAGTTGGACTTGGTGACAGGTTCCGCGGAGGCGCAAGGCTGTCAAGGGGCAGGAATTCCGCATCCGGATTTGGCCTTTTCTCGGATATTGAACTGGGTGATCTGAACAACAGGTTCGATATGGCCAAGTTTTTTGTCTCGATGCAGAATATCGGAGTTGTGAACCAGGTTGTGCTGGGGAATTACCATATTTCTCTTGGCCAGGGCCTTATGATAGATAATTCCGATGAACTCATGTACAGATCTACTTACAGGACCTGGGGCCTGTATCCTGATCTGACTTCTACGCGTCAGTTTGCTCTTACAGGAGGAGCAGTCGAATTAAGGGCAGGACCTGTACTTGGTTACGCCTTTTATTCGAATTCCCCCAGGGACGCTGTCAGGGGCATAGATGGAACTCCCAACGTACTTGTCATGTCTTCCTTCAGAACGCAGTCCTATGCGGATGCTGTTGAGGAAACTACGTTCGGTGGATACGGCTTCTATGATTTCGGCGGATTTCTGCCATGGGGAACAGCGCTGGGCCTGGGAGGCATGAAAATCACATACAGTGATTCTCTGATTCCCGATTCTGGGGCAATGGATATTCCCGGGGACGCTCAGAATTGGGACTGCCCGGAATACGATATTCTGACAGCGGGGAATTCTTCCTCCTTCATCGGTGTCTCCGCCCAGACAATTCTGGATAATGTCAGCCTTGAGGGAGAATTCGTCCGTCAGGACAATGAAGCCACAGCCTCGCTTTTCCGGGGAAGATGGCAAAACGATTATTTTTACCTTCTTGGAATCTGGCGGCATTACGACCTGGGGTACAGCAACCCTTACAACCGTGGTTTTACCGAACAGCTGAGATACGATGATACAGTATTCGAGAAACCTTACTATCTGAACGACCCCCTCGCCTCGCAGCTTGCCGAATGGCCTGCTCCAAAGCCTGAAGAAGGCCTTTATGTCGAGAGTCGTTTTCAGTTGAGCAGGAGTATAACTGTCACCAAGGTATACCTGGATATCTGGCGGTCGCTACCATGGGATTTTGCTAATTACAGGTTCCAGGGAGAGATCGAGTACCGCCCGGATTTCCCCATAAGATTCAGGCTCAAGTGCAAATATCAGGAGAAGACCAAAATGCATGATGTGGTGCCTACAACCTCTCGAACCACTGAATACACCTTCAGGACTTTCTTCCTGCCTTCTAACAGTGATTACTTCGATGTGCAGATACGTGCAGGCATAGTTGAGCTTACTCCCAATCCTCTTTACGGGGACGACAGGCTGATGTCAGGTGGTTTCATATCCGCGCGGTGGGAGCACAATTTCAGCGATAACCTGTCAGTTCTGGGAGGAACAACTCTATGGTCCACGGACGGTATGAGCCAGTGGGAATTCGAGGATACGGGTATAGATTTCCTGGATGGTAACGGTACTAAATTCTACATAACCATGAAAAATAATCTGTCGGACAATCTTCAGCTTCGGCTCAGATTTTTAAGAAAAGATACATTTTATCCAAGAACAGGACTGTACAGACCAGACCCTGATGACAGCTTTTACTATCAGGGCGATCCGAACAGTCCGGTCAGGGATTTTTGCGATCACGTAACAGACTATGGCATCCGATGTCAGCTTGATTTCCGCTGGTAGGGTGGAGGAAGAATGAGCATTATTGCAGCAGGAATACTATCGTTAATGACAGCCGGGCTTCCCGAAGTTATGTGGCTCGGCTCCCCGGTGGGCTCCGGTTCTGCTGTATCACTCGGTATGGGTGATTGCAGCTTTATGGATGTGTCCGCCACTGGAATACTGGAGAACCCCGCTCTTCTTGGTATTGCAGAAAATGGGCTTCAGGTTGAATTTTCGGCGGGAATGGATCTTTCCGTTGAAAAACGCACAAGGCTGGTATACGATCAGTTCGAAAGTTCCATAGGTGAATCCGAAATTGCTTTTAACAAAGGAATGAGTTTCTTTCCTGGTGGTGCCGCTCTTGCCGTCAGGGGTATTGAAGGTCTTCCGGAATCTCTTGCTTTTGCTGCTGGTTATCGAGTCCCGGGAGTTTTCGGTTACAGCTACGAGCGTACAGTAAGGGATGCGTCTTACGTGAAAACCGGACAGGAAGAACTGGATATATCGGGCATGTTGAATGAATTCGATCTGGCAGTGTCTTTTATCCCGTCGGATGTGTTCTCCTTCGGTCTCGGTGGAGGTTACATCACAGGTTCTCGGGATGTTACCTGGGAAGTCAAACATGTGGATACCACTCTGGACAGCACTCGTTCCCATCGAAGGGAATCGTTGAGCGGTATCGTAACAAGAGGTTCCCTGCTGTTCATTCCCGATAGAAGAGTCTTTGTCAGTGCAGCCTTTGAGTATCCCATGTCATTTTCCATATCTCCGGAAATGGATGGCGATTCATTGAGCTGGAATGTGTTATCCGATACTGATTATGACCTTGATATGCCGGTAACTATAAGACTCGGTTCACTGTACATTCCCGGAAACAGCCTGAAATCAAGATTCACAGGGGAATTCTACTGGAGCTCGGACGCTTCCCTTGAATACGAAGGCGAAAATCTGGGTCTGATGAATTCCTGGGGAATAAATGCGGGTGTTGAAAACACGCTGCCTGGAGGCCCTGTTGCCAGGTTCGGCTTCGGCTACAGCCGATCCCCTATCTCAAGCGCTCTTGACAGAATGAGTTTTACCGCTGGAATGGGTTTCAGCGTAGGGGAATGGAACCTTGACCTCGGAGCCTGTTTTTCTCCAGACAGATGGAGGCAGACCGATATAACCGGACTACCCTCCTTCATTATGGGAGACAGCCTGACGGTTGAGGAAACCGACACCAGGGTAATGCTCTCCATCAGTCGTGTCTTTGATCTGTAGACGGGAGGATAAAGTGAAAATACTGTTACCTGTCCTTCTGTCTGTCCTTGTATTTGCTGCAGGCGCGGATACGATATACCTGAATATTCTTCATACAAATGATATACATGGTGGAATAGTGCCGAGAGAAGCGACTTTCATGAATCCGGACTTTCCGCCCATGATCGGAGGAGGCGCATACATATGCTCCTACGTTGATGAGGTTAGGGAAGAGTGCAGCGAGAATGGAGAATACTGCCTTTTCATAGATGTTGGTGATATCTACCAGGGAACACCCACCGGCAATTACGAATGCGGAGCATTGGTAATGGAATGGATGAACGCTGCCGGTTACGACATGATGACCCTTGGCAATCACGACTTTGACGATGGGTCCATTAATGCGCTGGATCTCTGTGAACAGGCGGAATTTCCAGTTGTATGCGCAAATTTCGTTGATTCTTCTGACGGAGAGATTCCCTATCCGATAATCCCTTACCAGATCCTGGATTATGAAGGCGTCAAAATAGCCTTCATAGGTCTTGCGACACCCGATACCTACGGTCTCGTAACCCCGGAGATTCTTGGAACGTACATTTTCCTGAACGAAGTCGAAACGACAAGAAAGTACGTAGAGGAAGTGCAACAGCAGGGAGCCGATATAATCATACTCGTTTCCCACCTCGGGCAGCCGGGAGATCCGGATAAGTACCTTGAGAGAGTTTACGAAGCATGGAATGCCGGTGAGGAGTACACCAAGGATTTCAGCATGAATCATGCGGAATTAACCTGCCTCGTGCCCGGCATTGACCTGATTGTTTCCGGGCATACCCACCTGGGATTTGCCGAACCCTGGGTAAATCCGATTAACCATACACTGGTTGTCCAGGGGTATGCAAATGGAACCGGTATTGGCCGTATTCGCCTTGAGATTGACACCGAAACAAAAACCATGACAGGATACGATCTGCCAGAGGGAGAGGAATACATAAGCCTCCTTCATGACGAGTTCTGGCCGGATCCAGAGATCGCGGAAATGATAGAAGGCTTCAGGTCTGTTGCCGAATCGGGTATGGACAATGTGATAGGTGAGGCTGTCGGCCAGATTCCGAGGGGTAACGCTGAACACCCTCTGGGAAGGTTTATTGCAGACGCGATGATGTGGGGAACCGATGCCGATGTTGCACTCATGAATCGCGGCGGGATAAGGGCTGCTATTCCAAGGGGCCCGATTACTCCACGTATTGTTTACCAGGCGATACCCTTCGAGGAAGACCTGTTTATTCTCGAGGTCACCGGCGCGGAACTCAAAGCAATACTCGAAACAGGTATGCAGGGTCGCCGCCGGGATATGGAGATAGGCGGCTTTACAGCCAATCGTAATCAGCTTATGCCTGACGGAGAAAAGATAGAGAACCCGATGGTCGGTGGAGAACCCCTTGACCTCGAGAGGACCTACAGATTCGTTACGACAGGATACCTTGCTCAGGGCAATGTGGGTTACGAAATAATGCTTGAACACGAGATTGTTCCGGCTGGTGTAACACTCATGGATGCTGTAGCAGGATACATTTCAGAGCTGGGTGAGATAGAAGCGGACAATCAGACCAGGATAATCTGGATAGAATAATCCAGATAAAATCCGCCAGACGGGTGAATTCTGGATCATATGAGCAATAACTGGAATTTAGGCAGGCTGATAATTCTCGGGATTACAGCCTGCCTGCATCTTATTCAAAATATGATAATGCGATAATTTTTAAAGGGGTATTAACGCATGAACAGAAGTGATGATACAGTATTGCCTGAGAAATGTTTCAGCTGCTGTAGAAAGCGCGGTGAAACCGGATTAAAACCATTCTTCTACGCTGTTGGATACTATGCTCACAGAATTGGCCCCTCTCGCAGGATACTCACTTACACAATGAAGGAAAGCGTAACTGATCTGGGTAAGGATGTGGTTGCCTATTGTCCGGATTGCCTGGAAAAGATCCGTAAATTCTATATACTTGAACTCCTGAAGCGGGCAGGAATACTTTTTGCCTGTACCATCCCGGGTATAGCACTCATAGCAATCGGTGCGAAAGAGGAAATGGAATGGATGAATATTATAGGAGTGATAATCTTATTGATATTCAGCATTTTAGCTACAATATCCATCATTCATATCTTCAATCAGTACCATCCAATCGACTTGCATGTGATGAAAAAACAGGATATTTACAAGAAGAGACTTTCAGACTGCTTGAAAGAACAGAATTCAATCATCATAAATTCAGAATTCAGGTCAGGTGTGAAATTGCACCCTCTTTCGAACTATCGTGTATACGAAAACTTCAACATCTCACTTACCGATATCAAATCATGGTATTCTTTCCCGAAGTACATCAAGTGGGACAAGCTGGAAGTATAACTTAATGCTCATTTAATCAATGAGAAAAAACTGCACTATCATTATTTTGCTGCGATCATGAATGCTTGGTATGTTGAATGGAATGATGTAAATTAGATTCTGCTTTTAGTACATATATACAGGTATTGTTCACCCTGGAGGGGGGGGAATTATGTTGAAGCATATTTGCGTAATGTTCCTGCTATCAGCTGTTTCATTTTCTGAAACAGCAATTCAGACTGACTGGTCGGGCGGAGATGGAGTATCTGGGCCTGTCGTTGACTGGGGGAATCATTACTTTGTTTCCTGTCAGGTTGACAGCAGCGGTGGTACGCTGAAGCTGAATAGAACTATCCTTGAATTTGCATTCAAGCATAATGTAAACAGTGACTTCGATGGAGCGTACTCAGTATGCACCGCTGACGTTGATGGTGACGGTGATAACGATATACTGGGTGCTGCTTACTATGCATCTGACATCATCTGGTGGGAGAATACGGACGGATCCGGAACTTCGTGGATCGAGCATACTGTAGATGGTGACTTTACCGGAGCAGTCTCAGTCTATGCTGCCGACATTGATGATGATGAGGACATTGATGTGCTTGGCGCTGCCATGGATGCTGATGCTATCGCCTGGTGGGAGAACTCGGATGGTTACGGTACATCCTGGGTTGAGCATACGGTTGATGGAGGCTTTCTGGGTGCTGTATACGTTTACTCGGAGGACGTAAACGCTGACGGTTACATGGACGTGCTGGGAGCAGCATATAACGGGGGTGATATTACCTGGTGGGAGAACGCGGACAGTACCGGAACTTCATGGATCGAGCATACTGTAGACAGTGATTTTGGTGGTGCAGTCTCTGTCTTTGCCGCTGATATCAATGATGACGATAATATGGATGTTCTTGGTACGGCATTTTATGCTGATGCTATCACCTGGTGGGAGAACACGGACAGTACCGGCACGGTATGGACTGAGCACAACATAGATGATGAATATGATGGTGCATACTCAGTCCATGCAGCAGATATTGATGGTGATAGCGACTTGGATGTACTGGGAGCAGCCTATAGGACACACGTTATTAACTGGTGGGAAAATACGGACGGTTCTGGTTTGGCATTCACAGAGCACATTATTGCGAATAGTTTTAAACATGCGGTTTCCGTCTTCGGTACTGACATTGATAGCGATGGCGATATGGATGTGCTTGGAGCATCGGAAGAAGATGATGAAATCGCCTGGTGGGAGAATACTGACGGTTCCGGCACCGTATGGACGAAGCACACAGTAGATGGTGAATTTGATGGTGCATGGTCAGTCTGTGCCGGCTTCATTAACAGTGATGATGATATGGATATAATGGGAGCTGCAGTTATCGCGGATGAAATCACCTGGTGGGAGGTTACCGGATATCCAAGTGAAGGTATTCTGGAATCATCAATTCTGGATGTGGGTTCCATTGACACATGGGATGTTTTTTCCTCCAGCTCACAGGAGCCAGCAAATACATCTGCGGCTTTTCAGTTCAGGAGTTCCTCGAATTCCGCGAGCATGGGAGCCTGGTCTGACACTATATTCTCAACAGGTACCTCACTGTCAGGTATTCTTTCTGATTCGACGCGGTACCTTCAGTACAGGGTAATACTGGAAACCTCTGATCCTGTGAGTTCACCGGTGCTTGAGGACGTGGAATTTATCTACACTATTTTAACTGGAATAGAAGCGGGTAATTCGGATGAGATCACAAAGTGGTCTCTTATGATACCTGAAAATCCATGCTATGGAAGTTTATCGGCTCTGATTTCTGTTCCGGAACCGGGATTGGCAGAGATTGCTGTATACGATCTCACGGGACATACTATAGCTGAATATTCAGAAGTGTTCTCAAAAGGGTTTCATTCGGTGAATTTCGACGGACTCACCGGAGGTGTCTACTTCTGTGTCATGAGTGCAGGGGATTGTATTGCGACTGAGCGTGTGGTTGTGCTGAGATGACTCTCCGGTTAATGTTTTTCATATATTCTTTCTGACATTTAACAGGATATACTGCGGAACCGGGAAGATTATGGCAAATACTCCGGCTGGGATAATGTGAAAGGTAACTGGAATAAAGGCAGGCTGATAATTGCCCTTATCCTCGGGGTCCCGGCATGCCTGATGTTTCTGTTTTCAATTGCCAGGCCCGTAATGGGAAGCAACGGCAGCTTCATCGATCCTGTACTTTCAGCAACCTGTCATAGAATGCCTTCAAGATGTCTGATCCTTCCCTGGGGGGTATCAGGCCTCTGCGCCAGGTGTACGTTCTTCTGGCTGGGGCTAACCGCCGGGATCATACTGATGTATGCATCTGTTTTTGAACTTCCTTTCTGGACTGGTTTCCCTGCCCTGCTTCCTCTTGTTGCGGATGGACTGATGCAGTACCATTCACTGTACGAAAGCAGTAACCTGATAAGAGCAGTTACCGGCCTTGCCGCGGGTTTCGGCATTTCAGTAATAATTCTGGGGAAAGAGCACCTGAAAAACAATCAGTTAATTCAATGAAATCAGGTATCAATCATTTTCGTTTCAGAGTTAAAAAGTAACATGTAATTCCGGCTTCGGTTTCCAGCGCTGATCTGAATTTTTCTCTTTCAATCGGGCCTCTGCAGATGAACTGAGCTGTGCCGTCTCCCTGAGATCCGACACCTTTTCCGCCCCAGGTGAGTTCCCTCGCAATCCCGCTGGAGAGCAGTTCATGAAGCCTTGGAGAACGCAGTTCTGAAGGGCATGCAGGAGCTACCATCCCGTCGAAGATACTCTGTGATTCGATCATGAGTTGTCCTATTGTTCTGGAGTCTCCGGTTTCAATGGCGCGGCAGGCTTTTGTGATAGTTCTGTGATTCTCAACACCCAGCGCTCTTCTGATGTATCTGTTACCGCTTCTGAAAGAGAAGTTGAGGTACTCCAGAATTTTACGGGTGTTCTTACTGCCCCCGAGGTCCACTATAAGAAAATACATTGAACTCCGGGGATAAAGAAACCTCGTAGTCATATCATCACCGTCAAAAGTGAGCATGACAGGATCGGTTCCATAAGCGCAGGCCTGATCCATTCTTCCGCAGTGGGAACCAGTAAGGAGTTCTCCCCTGTATGCCAGTTCCATTTCTTCTGAAACGGGAAGGTTAAGTGAATGGATCCTGTTGAACGCTCTGGCAACTAGAACACAGACGGCAGCGGATGATGAAAGCCCTTTCTTAAGCGGCAGGGATCTTTCGTATACGAATAGTTTCAGCCCCATATCCGGATAGTCTTCCAGAATGACTCCTGCCGTTCCCGCAGCGTATGAGTCGAATACACCCGAAGCTGCAACTTGTTTTAAAATTTCAGGATCGGATGGATACGATTGCAGAGGGCCATCCGAACCGTCGGGAAGGATCTGCGAGATGTGGAATCCCTCCGCGGCCGGTTCAGCCCGGGCGTAGATTCCCTGATCGGTTCCAGCAACAATACATTGTCCCGTCTTAAGGGAGATATCGGTCTTCCTGTATTCACCGGCCCAGTCCGAGTGCTCGCCAAACAGACAGAGCCTGCCGGGCACGAACAGGTCAATCCTTTTCAATAATTCTTTCTCCAAGCTGCTTTGCTTCATCCATGAGGTTGAACCGCTTCATGGTCTCCAGAGTGGGCCTGCCCATTTTTCTGTCCCAGCCACGGAGAGTATAATATTCGTCCATCACATTTCTGAATTTCTCACCGTCCATTGCCACAGTATTGCCGATGCCGGGATTAGTCTGCTGTTCCGGTTGCTCAAAATACGGAATTACCGATTCGTCATCAGCCCTTGATCTATCAAAGTTCCTGACCAGCAGTGCGCGTTCGAGCTGAATTACTCTCTCCGAGGCAAAATCCATATCGGAATCAGTCCATGAGTTACCTGTAAGTGAGTTGAACATGTGCCTTTCAAACGAGGGGCCATCCATATTGCCAGCCCTTGCGAAATTGTCTTTCGTCTTTCTTGAGTAAATTCTCGGGAATACCTGGTCACCTGCGGTGAGGGAATCCTTCATCACGGATCTGTGTCCGTGCCAGAAGGCTGGAAAAGCCTTTCCGGCATATCCGCTATCAGGATCGGTGCATGTTTCCGATCCATATACTAACGAAGATACCTTCTTTATCCTGTCCCATGAAAGGCCGTACTCTGGAGAACAGATCCTGCTCCATCCCATCACGTTCTGCCCGTAACCGTGAGCGCTCGATATGGGATCCCTTGTATCCACCGCCCACTGCATGGCGCTGACTAACCAGTAAGGGAAGAAAACGTAGTTGATTCTGTCGCCATGTCCATCCCAGTGACCGGCGTATCCCCAGGCAGGGAAGAGCTGTTTAACCCTTTCACAACCGATGCCCAGGGTTTTGCTTGCCCTTACTGTTCCTTCCGATAAAGCGGAGCGGAAATCACCCTCCCTCCGCGATATTCCCCTGAGAAGAAATGACCAGAATCCGGGATCGTCAAAATCGATTTCCATTCCGTCGATCTTACTGATAACTCCATCCTTCAGGAGAAAGCGCAGCCAGGGTACGAGTCCTACGAGAATCTCCCAGTGGTTGAGCCCTTCATCGTTGGCGATCTGCCCGATCTCGAAACCTGCCCTGAAACCAAGCTTCCAGTTGTAGAAACTCTCCTCGATTCCGGGGAATAGACCGGCTATGCAGTCCACCTGTCCAGCCAGGGTTTTACCTTTCTGTAAAACAGCCGGCACTGTTGTGTAGAATCTTGCATCGTAACATCTTACAGCACAACCCTCGGTGCAGGCCTGGTAACGCTGGCCGTACTTCTTTACTTTTTCATCGTCGAGCATAGGTATATGTGGCCAGCCATGAGATGCGTGGGCTTCGTTTCTCACAAGCCTGCAGACCTCGAGAAACCTTTCCGGTTCAGCCACATCAAGGGGAAGAGTTCCATGCACTGCTATTGCTTTGAGGTTCTTTGAGCCCATTACCGCACCATAGCCTCCCTGGCCGGAAGCGCTTTCGGTTTCGGTTGCAGCAATGGCTATCCTTACTAAGTTCTCACCGGCTGGACCTATTGCGAATACTCTCCAGTTCTTTCCGCAGCGTTCCATTATCTTTTTCTGAGTCAGATAGATACCCATTCCACTTACTTCAGCGGCATCTTCTATTGTGCAGGTTCTGTCTTCTATTTTAAGATATACAGGAGCAGAAGCTCTACCTTTGACGATGATACCGTCGAATCCCGCATGTTTCAGCTCGGAACCCCAGTGTCCACCGAAAGAGGAACGGGAGTACCATTCCATCGGGTATCCCTGCGAAGAGATTCCGCAGACGGTAGTTCGTCCTGAAAATGGAGCCGCTGTCCCGGTGAGAGGGCCTGTGAGTATCATCAGCGGGTTTTCTGGATCGAATGCACCCGTTCCAGATGGAATCTCGTCCCATGCTATCCTTGCCGCCATTGCTCTTCCCCCGTACCATTCAGGAAGGTAATCCCTCACATCCTGCTGCTCAATGATTCCGGAACTGAGATCGACTCTGAGCAGTTTACCCGCGTAGCCTCCGTACTTCACTGTACATCCTCGAGCGGGATAATGGCCTCGAAACGACAGGCTTCAATGCATGCCGGCTCCCCGCCGCAAAGGTCACACTTAATTGGTATATTTCCGGATTCGAACCAGAAAACGGCTCCAAAGGGGCATGCTTTAACGCAGTCACCGCATCTGTTGCACAGATCGTAGTCTATCTCCCATGCTCCGCTGCTGGTATCTCTGTATATAGCATTTTCAGGGCAGGCTCTTCTACACTCGGGATCTACGCACTGCCTGCAGAAAATATGTGAATTCCTTCCGGAAAAAATCTCCAGATTCACCCTTATGACAGACGTTGATATGTCATGTTTACCTGAGTGAATAAGAGAGCATACGGTCTGACAGTTCATGCAGCCGGTGCATAGATCGGAAATGATGGTGAATCCTGTCACAGTTAGCCCTTCTTATATTTTGTCATAACACAGGTAGTTCGAAGTTAAAATGCATGAAGATCTAATCCCCATTCGCAGGATCCCAGTGTAAAACGTAACATGAAGCTGCGAAAGGCCCTTTTACAATGATCCTGTTCAACTCAAGCCTGTAATCGGTGCCGATACGCCCTATGAAACGACTCAATGCCGCCTCGCCATCGTCTCCCCAGGGAAGTACTGGTGGTATTACAATGGTATAATCCCGCGGTTCAAGGATTACTGAATCTCTTCTTACAGTGATTACAGACAGAGTCGAATCTGTATAACCGAGCTCGGGATTTGAAAAATGTCCTATTGCACCTCCAGTGGAAATAACGGTAAGCTTCTGATGTTCCGCCCAGGCTCCCGCTTCACGGATTACCTGAAGGGGCTGACAGTATCCTGTAAGAGTTGTTTCGGAATAAAACGGCTGGAATCTCACAGTGAAATTCATTACTGCGGTAGCCGCAATGAACACAACAGCTATCAATACTGATTTTCGGCCGGTTTTGA
>Ga0307441_1000647_pt1 | contig 12377 bp, 13 predicted proteins | sample SalMarWE160420MG_FD_202149 | JGI IMG/M metagenome (GOLD analysis project Ga0307441, IMG submission 202149) | Salt marsh sediment microbial communities from the Plum Island Ecosystem LTER, Massachusetts, United States - WE1604-20 | ecosystem: Environmental > Aquatic > Marine > Intertidal zone >... | reverse complement strand
CAGACCCAGCAGGAAGGGCATGACAAATCTGGCATAGCGATCCATTGATCCGCTGACATCCGCCAGGATCACCAACCGCTTTAGACGCTTTTTTCTCTCCCTGAAGAAGAGTTCATAGGGCAGGCCACCCCCTTTAAGGCTCTTTCGCATGACCATGCGAAAGTCCATATTTCCCTGTTTCCTGGATTTTTTCAGGCGCCGGGAGAGGGCAAGATGGAAAGGCGCCATCATTTTTTTGAGGGCAAGCTGTGCTACCTTGACATCCTTTGTATCCAAGTGGAAGAGATCTTTTTTCTCTATCCGCGATACGGGGCTGTAAGCAATACCCTCCAGCTGCCTTTTTTCCCCGTTTCCTGTATCAATGCATACCGAGGTCTGCACTTCATGGATCGTCTCTTCCAGGGGCCCTTTTTCCTGCTTATCTATGCGGGCAGATGGGAGTGCTTGCTCATTTTCCTGGGATTCCTCTTTCTCCACCCTGAAAAATTCCGCGAAAAGGTCCGCGAATTGTGCCCATTCAATATCACTGGAAGCAAAATTCACCCGAAGGGCGTGAAAGAAATCCGTCCGGTTGAATAAAGGAATATTTCCTAAACTTCTCAGGGAATCCAGGATGCTGCTCTGGAAGACTTTATAGCCACGGGTCTTCAGAAAACCGGCGAACTCCACAACCTGTCCGGTGATCCCGGGCGGCAGGGTGTCACCCGGTTGAAGAGAGGTATTGGGAACGCTCCTCACCATGGCTCCAGATCTCTTCCTTGAATTTCTTGATGTCTTCCTGGTATTTCAAAATGCACCCAATGGTCGCATCCACGACCTCTTCTTCCAGGTAGGAATGGTGCATCGTCATCAAGGCCTGTGCCCAGTCCAGTGTCTCGGAGACACCGGGTTTCTTAAGAAAATCTACCGCCCTGATTTTTTGCATGAACGCCGTCACCTGGCGCGCAAAATCTTCTTCAATATCGGGGATTCGCGTCATGATGATGCGGTATTCCTTTTCAAAGGATGGATAGTCGATCCAATGGTAAAGACAGCGGCGTTTCAGCGCGTCGTGGACATCCCTGGTCCGGTTGGAAGTGACCACCACTATGGGTCGCCTGCCCGCCCGCAGTGTCCCGATCTCGGGAATGGTAATCTGGAAATCGGAAAGCACTTCCAGGAGGAAGGCCTCGAACTCCTCATCCGAGCGGTCGATCTCGTCAATAAGCAGGACAGGTGCCTTTTCATCTGTACTCATGATGGCCTCCAGGAGGGGCCTTTTTATCAGGAATTCCTGGCTGTATATAGCCCGTTCGATCTCCTCTTTCCCTCTTTTTTGCTGCTCTTCTATCCGGATATGCAGGAGCTGCTTGGGATAATTCCACTCATAGAGCGCGGTTGTCGCGTCTAATCCCTCATAACATTGGAGCCGTATCAGGGACGTTTCAAAAAGGCGGGCCATGACAAGGGCTACTTCGGTCTTTCCAACGCCGGGTTCACCCTCGAGGAAAACAGGCTTTTCCAGGCGATGCGCCAGGAAGAGTACGGTCGCGAGCGCCCTGTCCGTAATGTAATGGGCCTCTGCCAGCTCCCGGGCCACCTGATCAATTGAATCAAAATGATTTCCCAATACTCGGTTCCTCCTCGTTGAAAATACCGGGCGGTTGTGCTATAAAGCCGCAACAGCATACAAGTTCGACATGCACAATCTCAAAATTCTGTTACTCTGAGACCATCATGGCACACGAAAACAAAAAAGAAAAGTCCCTCTCGGGGATAGAGACCAAACTGGCCCGCCTGGAGGAGGTTGCTCTTGAACGAGGCATTCAGCTGCACTATGACCGCCTTGAGGCCGCCGGACTCAAGTTAAGGGGGGGGTTATGCACGGTGAGGGGGGAACGCCATCTTTTCATAGACCGTCGGAGATCCATCGCTGAGAAGATAGGCATCCTTGAGGATTACCTGGAACACACGCCGGTGAATGTCAGCAAGGAGGATGCTCTTGGTCGCATCCGCCCTCCGCGTAAGGGCAGGTAACCACATTGCAGCCGCATCCCTTTTTCTTGCCGGTAAAAGTCCGATAAAGGGCACGGGCTGAAAAAAAGGCTGCGACGGCCACGATTCCCCAGACGATAACTGATTCGATGCTATTCATGGGTATCTCCTGCCCTCCATGTTCGGGCGAGTTTTGTTACTCTCAACATAAGGATGATAATCAGGATTGCCAGAAAAATTTCCCACAGCAAATGGTTCACGTCACTTCTGGACAGGCAACACATCACTCCGGTTCCGTAAAATGTCCGCCGGATTTTTTGTTGTCCTTTCCCTCATTTTCATCCTTCTGACGGAAACACCTTGTCCGGCCCGCGCGCCGATTCCCCGCCTGCGGAAAATCCCAGCGAGCGCGGGGCTTCTTGTCATGGATGGAGCCGGAAACATCCTGGCAAAACAACACACCGGGGACAAATTTGTACCCGCATCGACGCTGAAAATTCTTACTGCCCTTGCCGCGCTCCATTTCCTCGGACCCAAGTACCGGTTCAGGACCGAATTTTTTCTCACTCCCGCACGCGACCTGGTGGTAAAGGGATACGGCGATCCCTTTCTCATATCGGAGGTCTGGCAAGACATTGCCGGGCGCGTTGCAAAAAAACTCCATTCCTTTGAAAATCTGCTTCTTGATGACACCTATTTTGCCCCCGGTATCAGCATTCCCGGCCAGGGTCGTTCCACAAATCCTTATGATGCTCCCCCTGGGGCTCTGTGCGCCAATTTCAACACGATCTTTTTCACGAGAGACGCCCAAGGGCGTATCCTTTCTGCTGAACCCCAAACGCCGATGATTCCTTTTGCGCGGGAAAAAATAGTGGCACTTGGAGAAAAAAACGGACGGTATACCTTTTTCCACGACCGCGGCCAGGCGCTCCTCTACGCCGGTGAGCTTTTCTCGCTTTTCCTGGAAAAGAAGGGGGGAATGAGGATGGGAAGCATCCGTCCGGGCGCTCGTAAGCCCCAAGACCAGCTCATCTACACCTATTACTCCAAGTACACGCTTGAGGACATCATCAAGGAAATGTTTGCATTTTCAAACAACTTCGTCGCAAACCAGCTCCTTCTCTCCGCTGGGGCAACAGTCTATGGAGCGCCGGCAACCCTTCAAAACGGTGTTCGTGCCCTTTTGGATTATGCCCGGAATAACCTGGGACTGAAAGACCTTGAAATAGTAGAAGGATCGGGCATTTCCAGGAAGAACCGCATCTCTCCTGAAGACATGCTCGAGGTGCTCCACCGCTTCAGACCCTATCGCCATCTTCTGCCGCGGGAAGGCCCGTTTCTTTACAAGACCGGGACACTCAAAGGCATCAGAACCCGCGCGGGATACATTGAAAAAAAGAATGGCAAAACAGGATATATTGTGCTTTTCTTGAAAAACGACCATCCAGACGCGGATGATCTCATGCGTTATCTCGAAAGGCTTTTTTGAAGTGAGTTACTTCTTGAAAAGAGCATCCAGGGCCTTTCTGGCTTCTACCTTTTTATTGATATTTCCCCTCGTGGCACCCCTGGGCACAAAGTAATCACAAAAATTGGGCCGTTCCTTGTCCACGACCCGTTCCGCTGAGACCTCCCTGCACTCGTTGTATGCGTGGGGATCATAGAACTTACACTGCAGACAACATTTCAACGGTCTCCCACAATGGGGGCAGTCTTCCTCCCGCCCTATTCTTTCGCTCGTTTCGATCTCACCTTTACAGAAAAAACAATGCATGATTCTTCTTCCTCCGATTCTGATATCTGATGACATTACGAGAACTATCGGTTATCATATTATTATGGGTTTTGATGAGCAGAATTTCACCATTATTGACCACACCGCCGACCTGGGTCTCCGAGTGCGCGGGGAAACTCTCGAATTCCTCTTTGAAAACTCCGTCCAAGCCATGCTCAACGTCATGGTCAAGGCGCAGGCCCTGCAGCCAACGGAAACGGCCCCTATCCGCCTGGACGGCCGAGACTTGGAAGACCTGCTGGTCCGCTGGCTGGGGGAGGTCCTTTACTGGTTCCAAGGGGAAAAAAAGGTGACAATACATGCCAGAATTCTTTCACTTTCGCCCAAACACCTGGAAGCAAACCTCCATACTGTTCCCTATGATCCTACTCAACATGAAATACTCTGTGAAATAAAGGCGGTGACCTACCACCAGGTCAAAATAAATCACGGACCTGATGATGTTTGGGAAGCAAAGATCATTTTTGACGTCTGATTCCCAATGCAAGAGGTGCACCACATGGACATTCAACTGGAAAAGCTGGATTCCTGTCGTTGGGTCATTCCGAAAACCGGGCAGATGCGAGTTCCCGGGCTCATCTTCTCAAACGAATACCTGCTGAAAGATGTTCAGAAGGATCAAAGTCTGGTGCAGGTCTGCAACGTGGCCACCATGCCGGGCATCGTCGGGTATTCGCTGGCCATGCCTGATATGCACTGGGGATACGGGTTCCCCATCGGGGGCGTCGCCGCATTCGACATTGAAGACGGCATCATTTCTCCGGGCGGAGTCGGGTACGACATCAACTGCGGATGCCGTCTCATGACTACTTCACTCCTCGCAGCCGATATAACCGATCTCATGCGCCACCTGGTATCAGAGCTTTTCAATAACATCCCCACCGGCCTTGGCTCAAGGAGCTCGGTCCGTCTTTCAAAAAAGGACCAGGACAGGGTGGCCGTTGAAGGTGCGGCCTGGGCCGTCAAAAACGGGTACGGAGAACCCGGAGACCTCGATCGGACTGAAGATCGAGGCACCATGGAGAGGGCGGATCCAACGGTCGTGAGTGAACGGGCCCGCAAACGGGGCATCGATCAACTGGGGACCCTCGGTTCCGGCAATCACTTCCTGGAAATCCAGGTTGTCGACACCATCTACGATTCACAAAAAGCCCGCACTTTCGGCCTTTTTAAAGGACAGGTAACAATATTCATCCACTCAGGATCCCGGGGGTACGGCCATCAAATATGTGATGACTTCCTCAAAGAAATGGGAAACAAGATCCCGTTTGATTCCTTGCAACTACCGGACCGACAGCTCATTTGTGCTCCAATTTCATCCGACCTGGGGCGCCGGTATATCTCGGGCATGGCATGCGCCGCAAATTACGCGTGGGCCAACCGTCAACTACTCATGCATTCGACCAAAGAGGTTTTTCTGCGCACCCTCGGAATCACACCGAGAGAGCTCAACATGCATTTACTCTATGATGTCTGCCACAATATCGCGAAGCGGGAAGAACATATGGTAAACAACAAGAAAAAAACCCTCTATATCCACCGGAAAGGTGCCACCCGATCCTTTCCGCCGGGACACCCCCTCCTTCCCGAGGCTTATCGTTCCACCGGCCAGCCGGTCCTCATTCCCGGCGATATGGGCACTTACTCCTATGTGCTCGCGGGAGCTGAAGCGGCCATGCGACACAGCTTCGGCTCCAGCTGCCATGGGGCAGGCCGGGTCTTGAGCCGATCAAAGGCTATTAGAATGTCAAAAGGTCGATCCATTCATCGCGAATTGAAGGACAAAGGAATTCTTGTTCAATTCCGGGGCAAAAACACACTCAAAGAGGAAATGCCAGATGCCTACAAAGATGTATCCCAGGTAGTAGGGGTGGTTCATGAGGCCGGATTAGCAACAAAGGTCGCCCGGTTGAGACCACTCGGCGTTATTAAGGGATGAAGCCTGGATATCCGGTTCCGATAAAAACGATTGATTCTGCCAGGAACTTTAGCAACTCCTATCAACCCCGTCAATAAAAAAGGTACACGGATTCCCGCTCTAGCACGGCTTTCTCAACGATCTTCGTCGCGAGACGGTGGAGAGGCCCATGGATATAAGGCGCGTGCAGGGAAATGACCGCAGGCATACTTGCAGTATGTCGAGGTCATTTTTCAAGCGCAACGCAGGAGGCATGGGGCTATCCGCCATCGCAGCAGATTATTGGTGAGAAATCCGGGCTAGGATCAAGATCGACGACGAGTTGCACGGGAACGATTCAAAAAGCCGAAATTGCTTGCCTTATTGAATGCAATATCATACATATATGCGACTTAACGACCAACAGCGAAAAGCGAAAAGGAGCGGAAAGATGTCCTATGAATTGAGTGAAGAACAAGTCATGCTGAAGGAAACGGTATCTCGCATTGCCAAGGAACAGATCGCTCCAGGTGCGGAGCGGAGGGACGAGGAAGAGAAGTTCCCATGGGATATGGTGGACATCCTTCGGGAAAATGGCCTTTTCGGCGCTGATTTTCCTGAAAAGTACGGAGGCTCCGAGATGGGCCTCTTTTCGCTATGCTTGGCGATCGAGGAAATCGCCAAGGTCTGTGCCTCAACCGCCGTTATCCTCCTCGTCCATGAACTGGGGACCATCCCTCTTTTTCTGGCAGGGAACAATGAGCAAAGGGATAGATACTTTCCCAAGCTGGCAACTGGAGAAGATTTGATCGCCTTCGGCCTGACAGAACCGAATGCAGGCTCAGATGTCTCCGGGTTACGGACAAAGGCAGTGAAAGATGGCGACTCCTATATTCTGAACGGTACCAAGGTATTCATTTCCCATGCTGATGTGGCAGATGTTATCTGTATCGGAGCACGCACGGACCCCAACGTCCCCGGGCAAAAGGGGACGGGTGTCTTCATCGTGGATAAGGGAACCCCCGGATTCAGCATCGGGAAAAAAGAGAGAAAAATGGGCCTCCGGGCATCTTCCACGGTTGAAGTGATCCTGGAAGATGTACGGGTGCCGGCCGGAAATGTTCTTGGAGGGGAAGGCGCCGGTTTTCCCATTATCATGAAGACCCTGGATATTACCAGGATACCCGTCGCGGCCCAGGCCGTCGGTATAGGTCAGGGGGCGTTGGATTATGCCTTACAGTATACAAAAGAACGGGTCCAGTTCGGCAAACCCCTGTTTTCCTTCCAGGGGCTCCAGTGGATGCTTGCTGACATGACCACCCAGCTTGAAGCCGCCCGCCAGGTAACTTACAAGGCGGCTTCCCTCTTTGAAAAACAGCCGAAGAACATGGAAAGACTGCCCAAGGACCTTGTTCGATACTCGGCAATGGCAAAACTGCTTGCCGCTGAAACGGCCATGAAGGTAACAACGGATGCGGTCCAACTCCTGGGAGGATATGGTTTCATAAAAGACTATCCGGTGGAAAGAATGATGCGGGATGCCAAGATCACCCAGATTTATGAAGGCACCAGCCAGATACAGAAGGTAGTGATCGCGTATACACTCTAACAGAGGTGTAGGGCGTGAGGCGAAAGGCACAAGGCATAGGGAGTAAAAAGACAAGGTCGAAGGAGTGAGGCGGAAGGCGGAAGGAGTCGATGGGCAAAAACGATATTGCATCGATCATACTGGCTGCGGGAAGGGGGAGCAGGATGAAGGAATTTCAAGGAAACAAGACACTGCTGCCCCTGATTCCCGAAGGATCACCCTTCAAAGGCCGGAAATCCATACTCCTCCATATCCTTCGGACCCTCCCGCCAGGTCCTAAAGCCATTGTTGTCCACCATGACGAAGAGGCGGTGAAAGGCGTAACCGCAGGCCTGGGCACCACTTACTGTCATCAGCCCGTGCTCAACGGAACAGGTGGAGCTTTGCTCGCAACCCGCGATTTTCTCCGCCAAACCACCTGCGAAAACGTCATCCTGACCATGGGGGATATTCCCCTTGTCTTGCCCGAAACGTACCTGCAGATGACAGACCAGCTCAAAAAGGCCCCCATGGTGGTACTGGGTTTCGAACCGGTTGACAAGAAGCAGTATGGTGTCATGGAAACGAATGGAAGCAAGGTCAGCCGCATCATCGAATGGAAATACTGGAAGGATTTTGCAAGGGAAGTCCGGGACTCCCTCCGACTTTGTAACTCGGGCATTTATTCCGCCAAGAGAGAGACGCTTCTCCACTACCTTGACAGGCTGGCTTCAAGCCCCCATGTTGTTCAAAAAGAAATAGATGGCAGGTGGAGCCGGGTGGAGGAATATTTCATCACCGACCTGGTGGAGTATATGCACGAGGACGGGGTTCCCGTCGGATATATACAGGCTGAAGATGAATACGAGGTAATGGGGGTGGACGATCTCTCTGCTCTCCAAAAGGCCCAGCGAATTTATCAGGAACGCTTTCTCTGATTGCCGGCTTCGCCTGAGAGGATATGCTTGAGTTCCTCAAGGTCATCCCTGTTGCCAAGTGCGATCAGGGTATCCCCCTTTTCCATCCTGGTCTGTGAAGAGGGATTAAAGATCATCTCCCCCTCGCTCTTCCTGATGGCAACGATGATGATATTCAGATCCTGCCTGATGCCTGACTCCAGCAGATTCATCCCGGCCAGGCGCGAACCTTCCCGGACCGGCAGATCCTCCATTTTCAGTTCGATATTCTGATCCTCGACGGTCAGTTCCAGGAAACTCGTGACCGCCGGTTTCGCAATGGTGTGGGCCATCCTCTGCCCTCCGATCACATACGGCAGGAAAACACGGTTCGCCCCGGCCCTGACGAGCTTTTTCTGGTTCTTTTCCTCGTCGGCCCTGGTAATTATGAATAGGTCCGGGTTGAGCCCCCGCGCGGTCATGGTGATAAAAAGGTTGTCCGCGTCAGTCGATACTACTGAGACAAGGCCCTTGGCCCGGTCGATCCGCGCCTCCATGAGCACCTCCTCATTCGTTGAATCGTCCAGGATGTAAGGGATCCCTGCTTCTTCCAACTGAGGTTTTATCTCCTGATCCATGTCAATCACCAGAAGCGGTATCTTTCTGGAAAGCAGTTCATGGCAAATGGTTTTTCCGATACGCCCGTATCCGCAGATGATATAGTGATCTTTCATGGCTCTCTTTTTCAGTCCCAATTTACGCCTCCCCAAGATCTTGGTCATCTGAAATACTACCATGGTCTGGGCCACCAGGCCCAGGATATAGGCAACGATGCCGATACCGACAAAGATGAGTACGATTGTGAAGATATGGCCGGGTTCCGAGAGCGGACGGATTTCACCAAATCCGACGGTGGTAATGGTAATAACGGTCATGTAGAGGGAATCCAGCACATTCCACTTTTCGATAATCATGTATCCAAGAGTCCCGAAACAGAGAATGGCCGCCAGAAGGCCCATCCCCCTTGCCACATACCGAGGACTCAGATGAGATTGTCTGGAATCAAACCCTCTATGGATCAAAGGAAGCTCTCATTTCACCGGGGAGGAACTGACAGCCTCCACCGTAAACTCGCTCAGGTTCTCCGGGAGCTTTTCAAAAACAATGGTGAAGGGGATGGATCCATCCTGGGGGATATCCGCATTTTTCCCATCCCTGCCCAGCCTGTTTTTCATCGCTTTTTCAAGCTCCGGCAGAGTCACCTTGTTCAGTTCCGCTTTTGTGAAACTGTTCCCGGCGTACGCGAGTTTTTTCCGGACCACGTTTCCCTTGTCATCCAGGATCGTGCCTTTGATGAGGATAAACCTACGGTTCTTGGAGTATCCATTTGTGACGATGCCCTTAATAACGAAAAGACGCCCTGCCTTTTCGGTCTTCACAAAGGAACCCGTCACCGCCTTGAAGGAAAGCCTTCTTACTCCCCTGTCAAGAACCGTACTCTTTTCAAGCGGTTTCAGGCGAGATAGAAAATCAGGGAGGTATTGGGGCGCCCAGTAGATGACCGCAACCACGCCTCCAACCAGAACGAGAAGAACAATCAGGATGGCAACCAGCACCTTTGATGTGCCGGACTTTTTTCTGCGAGGCGAGACAATGTCCATCTCCGGTGCATAGGGCTCCTCGAATTCCTCTTCTTCCTCCACTTCCTCTTCAGGTTCAAGACCCAAGACCTCTTCATCCGGGAGTTCTTCCATAACTCCGATCTCTTTCTCGGAAAACCCGGAAGAAGTGGCTTCCTGTTCTTCCAGGGATTCTTCGAGAATCTGATCAAAGGCGGTTTCATCATCGGCCGGAGTCTCAGTTGCCTCTTCGCTCACCAAGGGCGACGAATCCAGGGCAATCGTTTCCTCGAATTCCTGCTCAGCAGTGGAGGTAAGGGTTGGATATACCAAGAAAACGTGCTTACAGATAGAACATCTGACCTTGGATCCTTCCTTGGCGAGTAGGCTTTCATCAAGACGAAATGTTGTCTGGCAATTCTCGCATGTTATATTCATAGCTCCTCTCCTCCTGGTAACCCATCTCTTTGACCAAATGTCACTCGCAAACGCCGGGCATCACAACTCGTGAACACTGTAATGCCAGGTCCGGAAGTCACGCTTTGAGCACATAGATTTCCGGCAAATTCCGATACTCCTCGTTATAGTCAAGGCCGTAGCCGACCACAAAGCCGCTCCCGATGGTAAACCCGGCATAATCGATGGTGACCTCTTCCTGCCTTCTCTCCACCTTGTCCATGAGTGCACACACCTTCACCGACGCGGGATCTTTTTCTTTCATCTGCTTCAGAACGAAGGCAAGTGTGTTCCCCGTGTCAACAATGTCTTCCACGAGGACGATATGCCGATCCCTGACAGGCTTCTCCACATCCTTGGTAATCTGGATTTCACCGCTCGAGGTCATCCGGGATCCGTAACTCGCGGCTCTCATAAAATCTATCTTCATGGGGATGCTGATCTCCCGCATCAAATCGGCAAAGAATAAAACGACACCGTTCAGGACTCCCACGAAAAGAGGATCTTTGCCCGCATAGTCAGATGATATTTGTTCTCCGAGTTCCTTCACCCGTTTACGAATGTGGCTCCTGGAAAACAGGAGTTCCTTTTCCAAAACGTCAAGCCCGGATAAGATTCCGGCGCCCCCCCATATTAACGTATTTTCTCAATAAGCCGGGCACTCATTGCTCAAGAAACCTTCTCCCCGCAGTCGTTGCAATAGGTTGCGCCGGGAAGGGTTTCCTTGCCGCAATGGGGGCACACCCCGCCGCTCTTTTCCACCTTCGCCCCGCACACCATACAGAATTTTGCCTCCACCGGGAGGTCCACACCGCACTGGAGACACCGGTTCACCACCACCAATTGCTGCCCGCACATGGGACAAAATCTCGCGTTCGCATCTACCGTGCCGTGGCATTTCGGGCATGTCACCTGCTTCTTCCGAGCAGCACCATTCATGGATTGCTGGAGCATAGAAGGCATCATCATACCCAGGCCCGCACCCAGACCAAGACCCATACCGCTTCCAGTCCCGCCTTCTCCGCCAGTGCCACCCTGCTGAGCAGCATCACCCATGGCCTTGGCGGCCTTGAACTTCATAAATTTGTCCAGGTCTCCAACCGCCATGAGGCCGCTCTTCTCATCGATCAATTTCTGCACATCCGCAGGCGGGGTGATGGAATTGATAAAGAGATCCTCGAGCCGCATGCCGAATTTCCCGAAATCTTCCTGGACCCTCGCTTTTAACGCGGTCCCCAGTTCGTCATAATACTGCGGCAGATTAAAGATGGTGTCCAGCATTTCTCCAATCATATCATTAAAACGTGAGACGATCACCTGCCGCATATAATCGCCGATGCTTTCCGTATCATAATGTCCCTGCGTTCCCACCAGCGTATTAATAAAAAGGAGGGGCTGCAGGATGCATATGGCATAGACGCCAAACGCCCTCAGACGAACAAGTCCCAGATCTCCGTCCCTGAAGGCTACGGGTTCCTTGGTTCCCCATTTCATATTGGTAAAACTCTTGAGGTTTACAAAATAGACCTCCGCTCGGAATGGGCTCTTGAAACCGAACGGCAGACTCAAGGCCCTTGTCAGGATGGGAAGGTTCAAAGTGGAAAGAGTATGCCTCCCCGGGCCGAGCAGGTCCAGCCCTTTCCCGTCCCGGAAAAAAACCGCAGCCTGATTTTCGCGGACGATAACCTGCGCGCCGAACTTGATATCCCCCGATCCCTCCTCCGGGATCCGGTGGACCATCTCCTGACCTGTTTCATCGAACCACTCCATCACTTCCAGAAATACCATGCGAATCTCCTTGTCACTTCTTCAGGAACGTTTCCCGTTCCTCCAACTGCCTCTCCAGGTCCGTAAGCATCTCTCGCACATGATTCGTCTTTTCTTCCACAGGAGTCTCGCGCGCTTCGGTCATCTCAATAACCGCATCTTCGATTTCCTGTACCAATCCTGTCAGGGCCTTATCAAAGACATAGATACGGTCAAGGGCTTCTTCATCCACCTGGATGTGGGAAAAAAGGGGCGCATATCCGCGTGAAGCGAACTCAAGCATCCGGGATGCCTTTTCAAGCTGTCTGGTGACATCTTCCACCCGCTGAATGTGTTTAAAAGCCCCTTTCTTGGCAAGGTCCGTCTTCAACCATTCCGCCCTGCCAAGCAACTGATCAAGTGTTGC
>Ga0307441_1000644_pt1 | contig 12393 bp, 9 predicted proteins | sample SalMarWE160420MG_FD_202149 | JGI IMG/M metagenome (GOLD analysis project Ga0307441, IMG submission 202149) | Salt marsh sediment microbial communities from the Plum Island Ecosystem LTER, Massachusetts, United States - WE1604-20 | ecosystem: Environmental > Aquatic > Marine > Intertidal zone >... | reverse complement strand
CTGTGCAACAACCACGACCAGGTCGGCCGCTACGTGATGGTGCAGGGCGCCACCCAGACCGCGGGCCGCTGGCCGGAGGAACTGCGAATGTACAAGGCGCCGCCGCCGGAGATCTCCTCGGAGCAGTTCTACGAGACCGATCCCGACCGCGGCTTCGCCCGGGGGTTCTCCATCCAGACCGTCTCGCCGATGCCGATCGGCTGGGCCGAGCACGTGCTGGCCGACGGGCACTGGGGGCCGGCGCTGCGCGAATATATGCGCGACTACAACCACTGGGCCGTCGTCGGAGTGCTCAACGAGCTGCTGCCGCACCCGGACAACCGAGTCACCACCGCCGACGAGACCGATCCCTACGGCCTCCCGATCGCCCGGATGGACTACCACCTGTCCGACAACGACCGGGCCAACATGGACTATTCGACCAAGGTGATCACCAACATCCTGCAAGCCGGCGGGTCCCAGGACGTGCTCACCATCGAGCGCTTCGCCCACCTCATCGGCGGCGCCCGGATGGGCAGCGACCCGCAGAACAGCGTCGTCAACTCCGACCACCGCAGCTGGGCGGTGCCCAACCTGTTCATCACCGACGGCTCGGTGTGCCCGACCCAGGGCAGCGCCAACCCGGCGCTGACCATCATGGCGCTGGCGTCGCGGCTGGCCGAGCGGATCGCCCGCGGTGACATCGAGGCCGAGGCCGCCGGTGTGGGTGCTCGCGGAGGGCGCGGATAGCCGGCTGCGTAACATCAAGGACCGCAAGCTCTTACCGCGTGTCGGTCCAACGTTCAGGAGCCTGGATGCCAGTTACCCAACCACCGGTCAGCTACGACGAGTTCCCCAGCCTGCGCTGCGAACGCGGCGAGAACGGTGTGCTGACGCTGGTTCTCGACTCCCCGGGGCTCAATTCGGTCGGGCCGCAGATGCACCGCGACCTCGCCGAGATCTGGCCGGTGATCGATCGCGACCCCGACGTGCGGGTGGTGCTGGTGCGCGGCGAGGGCAAGGCGTTCTCGTCCGGGGGCAGCTTCGATCTGATCGCGGAGACGATGGGCGGCTACGAGGACCGGATGCGCGTCATGCGCGAGGCCCGCGACCTGGTGTTCAACATGATCAACTGCGACAAGCCCGTGGTTTCCGCGATCCGGGGGCCCGCCGTCGGTGCGGGCCTGGTGGTCGCGTTGCTCTCCGACATCTCCGTGGCGGGCCGCACCGCGAGGTTGATCGACGGGCACACCAAGCTCGGGGTCGCGGCCGGCGACCACGCCGCCATCTGCTGGCCGCTGCTGGTCGGCATGGCCAAGGCCAAGTACTACCTGCTGACCTGCGAGACGTTGCTCGGCGAGGAGGCCGAGCGCATCGGCCTGGTTTCGACCTGCGTCGACGACGACGACGTGCTGTCCACCGCCACCCGCATCGCCGAGAACCTGGCGCAGGGCGCGCAGACCGCGATCCGATTCACCAAGCACAGCCTCAACCACTGGTACCGCATGTTCGGGCCGACGTTCGAGACCTCGGTCGGGCTGGAATTCCTCAGTTTCAGCGGCCCCGACGTGCAAGAAGGCCTGGCCGCGCACCGCGAGAAACGACCCGCGAGATTCCCCGGCACACCCACCTGAGCAGGGCCGATACCCGCCACGGTGGATCGAACGGACCCGGGTAACGGCTCGGTTGCACCGTGCGCGCGGTCGGCGCGCCTGTCTGCGCGCTACGGGCGAAAGGTCTACCGTCGAACGTTGTGAACCCGCGGCGTCGATGCTTCAGCGCCGCGATGAGGAGGAGCGGCGCCAGTGAGTTCAGCTGAACCGGCCCCATTCCGCGAGGCGGTGGCGGCGATGAACGCCGTCACTGTGCGGCCGGAGCTCGAGCTGGGCCCGATCCGGCCGCCGCAGCGCCTCGCGCCCTTCAGCTACGCGCTGGGAGCCGAGGTCAAACACCCCGACCTGGAGATCGTCCCGGAGCGATCCGAGGGCGACGCGTTCGGCAGGCTGATCCTGCTGTATGACCCCGACGGCGCCGAGGCCTGGGACGGCACGCTGCGGCTGGTCGCCTACATCCAGGCCGACCTGGACGCCACCGAGGCCGTGGACCCGCTGCTGCCCGAGGTGGCGTGGAGCTGGCTCAACGATGCGCTCGAGTCGCGCATGGAGCGCGTCACCGCGCTGGGCGGCACCGTCACCGCCACCACCTCGGTGCGCTACGGCGACATCTCCGGGCCGCCGCGCGCCCACCAACTCGAACTGCGGGCATCGTGGACCGCGACCAGCCCCGACGTGGGCGTGCACGTCGAGGCGTTCTGCGAGGTGCTCGAGCACGCCGCGGGCCTGCCACCGACCGGGGTCACCGACCTGGGCTCACGGTCACGCGCCTGACATGGGCGAACCGTCTGCCGACGAGTCCGACAGCGCGTCGACCCCCGAGCCCGCCGGCGCCGAGCCCCAGCCCACCCCCCTGCTGCACCCCGTCGACGGGATGCCCGACCTGTCGGTCACCGTCGGTGAGATCGCGGCGGCCGCCGAGCTGCTGGGGCGCGGGCACGGACCGTTCGCGGTGGACGCCGAACGGGCGTCGGGTTTCCGCTACTCCAACCGCGCGTATCTGATCCAGGTGCGACGGGCCGGCGCCGGCACCGTGCTCATCGATCCGGTCAGCCACGGCGCCGACCCGCTGGACGCGCTGCGGCCCGTCGCCGAGGTGCTCGGCACCGACGAATGGATCCTGCACGCCGCCGACCAGGACCTGCCGTGTCTGGCCGAGGTCGGGATGCGGCCCCCGGCGCTCTACGACACCGAGCTCGCCGGCCGGCTGGCCGGCTTCGAGCGGGTGAACCTGGCCACCATGGTCGAGCGGCTCCTGGGCTTCGGGCTGGCCAAGGGCCACGGCGCCGCGGACTGGTCCAAGCGCCCGCTGCCCGCGGCGTGGCTCAACTACGCCGCCCTGGACGTAGAGATGCTGATCGAACTGCGCGGTGCGATCGCGCAAGTCCTGGCCGAGCAGGGCAAAACGGATTGGGCCGCACAGGAATTCGACCATCTGCGGGCGGCGGGGTCGGGAGAGGCGGCCCCCGCCGCGCGGCGCGACCGGTGGCGACGGACGTCGGGCATCCATCGCGTGCGCGACCGGCGAAGCCTGGCCGCGGTGCGCGAAATGTGGTTGACACGGGACCGCATCGCGGCGCGCCGCGACATCGCGCCGCGCCGCATCCTGCCGGATTCGGCCATCATCGACGCCGCGGTCGCCAATCCGACGACGGTCGACGAACTCGTCGCGTTACCGGTGTTCGGCGGGCGCAATCAGCGGCGCAGCGCCCCGACGTGGTTGGCCGCGCTGCAGGCGGCCCGGGAAAACCGCCACCCGCCCGAGGACACCGAACCGCCGAACGGTCCGCCGCCGCCGTCGCGGTGGGGCAAGCGCAAACCGGAGGCGGCGGCCCGGCTGGAGGCGGCCCGGGCGGCGCTGTCGGCGGTGTCCGAGCGGGTGGGCGTTCCCACCGAGAACCTGGTCTCGCCGGAGCTGGTGCGACGGCTGTGCTGGTACTGGGAGCCCGCAGCCGACCCGGTCGGGGCCGTCGCGGAGTTCCTGTGCGCCGGCCAGGCGCGGCCGTGGCAGCAGGAACTGGTGGTGCCGGTCCTGGCGCCCGCGGTGCAACCGCCGGCCGTCGGCGACGGCGACGCGCAGAACTGAGTCAGTCGAGGTGTTCGCGGATCTCGGCGTCGGCGACACTGCTGCCCAAAGCGGCCACCCACCCGGTGATCCGGCGGGCCACGTCCTGGTCGGTCAGCCCGAGGTCGGCCAGCACCTCCCCGCGTGAGGCGTGCTCGTAGAACTCCTGGCCCAGCCCGACGTCGCGGCACGGCATGTCGATCTCGGCGCGCCGCAGCGCGGCCGAGACCGCCGAGCCCACACCGCAGTTGACCCCGTTGTCCTCGAGGGTGACGACCAGCTTGTGCTGCGCCGCCAGCTCCACAACACCGTCGGACACCGGCAACACCCAGCGCGGGTCGATCACCGTCACCCCGATCCCCTGGTTGTGCAGCCGCTTGGCGACTTCCATCGCCATCGGCGCGAAGGCCCCGACCGCCACGAGCAGGACGTCATGATTCAACCCGCCGCCCGGCACCGCGAGCACGTCGACACCCGAGACGCCCGACCCGCGGCGTTCCAGGGCCGGGATGTCCTCGCCCACATCGCCTTTGGGAAAGCGTATGGCGGTCGGGCCGTCGTCGACGTCGAGCGCCTCGCCGAGCTCCTCGCGCAGCCGGGTGCCGTCCCGGGGCGCCGCCACGCGCATACCCGGCACGACGCCCAGGATCGACAGGTCCCACATGCCGTTGTGGCTGGGCCCGTCCGACCCGGTGATCCCGGCCCGGTCGAGCACCATGGTGACCGGCAGCTTGTGCAGCGCCACGTCCATCATGATCTGGTCGAACGCCCGGTTCAGGAACGTCGAGTAGATGGCCACCACAGGATGCATCCCGCCCATCGCCAGGCCGGCCGCGGACGTCATGGCGTGCTGCTCGGCGATGCCGACGTCGAACAGGCGGTCCGGGAACTGTTGCCCGAACGCCGTCAGCCCGGTGGGGCCGGGCATGGCAGCGGTGATCGCCACGATGTCGCGGCGCTTGCGGCCGTAGGCGATCAGGGCGTCGGAGAAGGTCGCCGTCCATCCCGGGCCCGGGACCTTGGTGGCGACGCCGGTGACCGGGTCGATGGGGACCGTGGAGTGCATCTGCTCGGCCTCGTCGGCCTCGGCCGGGGCGTACCCCATCCCCTTGCGGGTGACGACGTGCACGATCACCGGGCCGCCGAAGCCGCGGGCGCTGCGCAGCGCGGCCTCCACGCTGTGTTCGTCGTGACCGTCCACGGGCCCGACGTACTTCAGGCCGAGGTCGGTGAACAGCAGCTGGGGCGCCAGCGCGTCCTTGACGCCGGCCTTGACGCTGTGCATGAGCTGGTAGCAGACCTCGCCGACCATCGGCACGTTGCGCAGCGCGCTGCGGCCCCTCTTGAGCAACGTCTCGTAGCCCGGCTGCAGCCGCAGCGCCGCGAGGTGGTCGGCGAAACCGCCGATCGTGGGCGCGTAGCTGCGGCCGTTGTCGTTGACGACGATGATCACCGGGCGCCGGGAGGTGGCGATGTTGTTGAGCGCCTCCCAACACATGCCGCCGGTGAGCGCGCCGTCGCCGACGACCGCGACCACGTGCCGGTTGCGGTGCCCGCTCAGCTCGAACGCCTTGGCCAGGCCGTCGGCGTATGACAGCGCCGCGCTGGCGTGGCTGGACTCCACCCAGTCGTGCTCGCTCTCGGCGCGGGACGGGTACCCCGACAGGCCGCCCTTCTTGCGCAGCGTCTCGAAGTCCTGGCAGCGGCCCGTCAGCATCTTGTGCACGTAGGCCTGGTGGCCGGTGTCGAAGATGATCGGGTCGTGCGGCGAGTCGAACACGCGGTGCAGCGCCAGCGTCAGTTCGACCACACCCAGGTTCGGACCCAGATGCCCCCCGGTGACGGCGACCTTGTGGATCAGGAACTCGCGAATCTCGGCGGCGAGGTCGCGCAGCTGCTGCTGGGAAAGGTGCTGCAGATCAGCGGGCCCCCGGAGCTGTTCGAGCATCCAGTCAGTCTACGCAGCGACCGCGAGAACAGCAGGGCAGCGGCGGCGAGGCGACCGGCCTACGGGGGACCGAAGATTTCGGCCAGCGTGCCGTGAAGTTCGGGCTCTGCCAGCATGACGACCTCGTCGCCGGCCTTGAGTTCCGTCTCGCCCCGCACCGGCACCAGGCCGGTGGGGCGGACCACGATGCTCACCCAGATGTCACCGACACGGTCGCTGAGCCCCTCGACCGTGCACCCCTCGGCGTCAGAGCCCTTGGCAACGCTGAAGCGATGGACCCCCTGCGGTTCGTCCGCGAGCCGGACACCGATCTCCCACGGCTGGGTCTCGACCGTGCGCATCGGCAGCTCCAACAGAGTCGCGACGCCCGGCACCGAGCTGCCCTGCACCAGAACCGAGAAGATCACGACGACGACCACGATGCCGTACAGGCGTTCCGCATCGGCGACGTGCGCGGCGCGCAGGAACTCACCGAGCAGGATCGGCACCGCCCCTTTGAGACCGGCGAACAGTATGAAGACACGTTCGTTTCGCTCAAGTTGCACGCCGACCAGGCAGGAGCTCACCGCCAGCGGACGAATCAGCGCCGTCAGGGCCACTGCGAGAGCGAGCCCGGGAATCCATACGTCGGGATGGGTGAGCACGTTGAGGTCGACGGTCAGGCCCAGCACGACAAACGCGACGATTTCGGCGAGGCCGGCCAGGGCGGCGTGGAATCGCTTGATCTCGGGCTTGTAGGGCGCGCGAGCGTCGCCGATCACGATGCCGGCGACGAACACGGCCAGAAATCCCGAGCCGTGCGCAAGCGTGGCGATGCCGTACAGCATCAGGCAGGATGCCAGCGTTCGTAGCGGGTAGAGGCCTTCGCTCGGCAATGCCACGCGGCGCATGAAGACGAGCAGGGCGCGGCCGCCGATCACCCCGACGGCCAGGCCGATCGCCATTTGCAGAACGAATTGAGCTCCCACGCTGGCAAACCCGGCCGCGCTGAGGCCACCGGCGGCGATCAGGCTCGTCATCAACGCGATGCCGACCGGATCATTGGCGCCGGACTCGCCCTCCAGGATGGTGCTGCTGCGCCCCCTGATCTCGCGCTTGCCCAGGACGGAGAAGACCACGGCCGGATCGGTGGGAGCCACCGCGGTCGCGACGAGCACCGCCGGGAACCAGCCGACTCCGCACGCGAAATGCAGCATCAGCGCGGCGCCGGCGGCGGTCAGCGCGGTACCCAGGACGCCGACCGACAGGATGGGGGCAATCGCCGCGCGGAAGCGCGCGGGCCCGATGTGCATTCCGCCGTCGAACAACACCAGCACCAGCGCGATGGTGATTACCCGCTCGACGACCCCCTCCGACGGCGGCTGCAGCACGGGCACGGTGTGCACCGCCACCGCCGTTCCGACCAGCATCAGCAGGGGCACCGGAATTTTGACCCGCACGGTCAGACGGTTTGCCAGCACCGCAACCAAACCGATGGCGCTGGCGAACAGGACCATCAGCGCGTAACGAAGGCTCTCGTTCACGATGGCGGCAATCGGCCCGGGAAGCACCGCATAGGCAATCGACCCGGCTCGACGACCGGGGACCGTCCTATTGTGGTAAACACCTGAGCCTTTCAGTCGGTCGACAAAGACGTCGCCGACCAGACTTCCCGGCACACCGCGATGGAGTGTAACCGCTCTCGGCAGGCATCAGCCGCAAAGGCATCGCGGTCACCGCGGTCTCGCTCGCGCTCGCCGCCGGCCATCTTTTGGCTGCGCTGCATCCCGATGGCCTGAGGCCGAGTATTTCGCGCGGAAACGGGTCGAGCGGGTGCCCGCCCCACAGCGGCTCACGCGGATGCATGATTTCTATGCCTTCATGCTGGAGGAGATTCCCGCGCTGCTCGAGCGCTGACGGCGGCGTTCACCTCAGCGGGTCAGCAATGCCACGCATTCGCTGTGGTGGGTCAGCGGGAACGCGTCGAACACTTTGATCTGCTCAACTTTGTAGCCCCGGGTGCGATACAGGCCGATATCGCGCGCGAAAGACGCTGCTTCGCAACCGATGTGCACCAGCCTCGGCACCTCGGCCGCGGCCAGCAGGTCGATGACCTCGCGACCGGCCCCGGTGCGCGGCGGATCCAGCACCGCGACGTCCGCGCCGGTGCGCTGCGCCGTCAACGCCCGCCGCACCGAATCGGTCACCACCTCGACCTGGGGCAGGTCGGCCAGCGCGGCGCGGGCGGCGCGCGTCGCCGCGCGCGACGTGTCGACCGTCAGCACGGAACCGGAGCGCCCCACCGCATCGCCGAGCGCGGCGGCAAAAACCCCCGCACCGCCATAGAGGTCCCAGACGGCCATGCCGGCGCCGGGCTGGGCCCAGTCGGCGACCAGGCTGGTGTAGGCCCGCACCGCGTCGCGATGCGCCTGCCAGAAGGCCGTGACGGGCACCCGCCAGCATCGGTCGCCCACCCGCTGCACCGCCTCGTAGCCGCCCTGCAGCACCTTCGTGGCCGTCCGGCCGCCCTGCCGCACGGTGCGCACCACGTGGCGGGCACCGTCGTCGTCGACGGCCACATGCAGCTGCGCGGCCGGCGGCAAGTTCTCGGCGAGGCTGTCGGCCAGCCCGTCGAGCATCCCGTCCGGCAGCTGCGCGCAACGCAGGTCGGTCACCAGCGCGTCGCTGTGGTAGCGGTGAAAGCCCGGGCGGCGGTCCGGCCCCACCTCAAGCCGGACGCGGGTGCGCCAACCGGTGGGCCCGGCATCCGACAGCGGTTCGGCCCCCGCCTCCGGGCCGCTCCAGTCCAACCCGCCCAGCCGTTGCAACTGATTGGCCACGACCTGCGCCTTGAGCACCCGCGCCGCCGCCGGGGCGGCGAAGGCAAGGTCGCAACATCCGGCGCCGTCCACCCCGGCGATGGGGCACAGTGACGCGGTGCGATCCGGCGACGGCTCGATCACCTCGACAACCTCGGCGTGCCAATACGATCCGCGCTCGGCGGTGACCCGCACCCGCACCCGTTCGCCGGGCAGCGCATACCGCACGAACACGACTCGGCCCTCGTGGTGTGCCACACAGCTGCCCCCGTTGGCGGGTGCCCCGGTGACCACCGTCAGCTCGGCCGATGACGCCGGCATCTGTTGTTCCCAACTCGATTCGGTTCGGGTGTGCGTCCAGTGCTCAATCGACGATTCCGCGACGGGCGTCGCCGGGCGCGGAGTGCGGCTGCAGTGTCTGCAGCCGCTCCGACGAAGTCAATTGCCAAGGAACCGAAGTCACCATCACGCTGGGCATGAACAACAGGCGGCCCTTGAGCCGCAGTGCGCTCTGGTTGTGCAGCACCTGCTCCCACCAGTGGCCCACCACGTACTCGGGGATGAACACCGTCACCACGGTGCGCGGCGACTCCTTGCTGGCACGCTTGACGTAATCGAGAACCGGGCGGGTGATCTCGCGATACGGCGAGGCGATGACCTTGAGCGGCACGCTGATGTCGCTTTCCTCCCACTTGTGCACCAGCTCACGCGTTTCCGCGTCGTCGACGCTGACCGTCACGGCCTCCAGCACGTCGGGCCGGGTGGCGCGGGCGTAGGCCAGCGCCCGCCGCGTCGGCAAGTGCAGTTTGGACACCAGCACCACCGCGTGGTTGCGGCTGGGCAACACGATCTCGTTCTCCTCCGCGGCGGCCTGTTCGAGTTCCCGGCTCACGGTGTTGTAGTGCCTGCGGATCATCTTCATCACGATGAACAGTGCGCTCATGGCCACGATCGCGATCCACGCTCCGGCAAGGAATTTCGTGACCAGCACGATGAGGAGCACCGTGCCCGTGGACACCAGGCCGACCGTGTTGACCACGCGGGAACGCATCATCGTGCGCCGGACACGCTGGTCGGTCTCGGTGCGCAGCAACCGGGTCCAGTGTCGGACCATCCCGATCTGGCTGAGGGTGAACGATATGAACACCCCGACGATGTAGAGCTGGATCAGCGCGGAAAGCTCGGCGCGGAAAGCGACGATCGCGCCGACCGCCGCCGCCGAGAGGAACAGGATGCCATTGGAGAACGCCAGCCGGTCCCCGCGGGTGTGCAGCTGACGGGGCAGGTAGCTGTGCTGGGCCAGGACCGAGCCCAGGACGGGAAAGCCGTTGAAGGCGGTGTTGGCCGCCAGCACCAGGATCAGCGCGGTGACGGCGGTGATCGCGAGGAACCCGAAGTGGAAGCTTCCGAACACGGCCTGTGCCAGTTGGGTGACCAGCGTCTTCTGTTGATAGCCCGGCGGGGCGCCGCTCAGTTGGGTGGCCGGGTCGTCGACGAGTTGCGCCCCGGTCTGCACGGCCAGCACCACCATCCCCATGAACATGCTCACCGCGATGATGCCCAGCATCAACAGCGTCGTCGCCGCATTACGCGACTTGGGCTTCTCGAACGCCGGCACCCCGTTGCTGATCGCCTCCACACCGGTCAGTGCCGCGCAGCCCGAGGAGAACGACCGCGCCACCAGAAATGCCAATGCGACCCCGACGACTTTGCCGTTTTCGGAGTGCATGACAAAGCCCGCGGATTCAGCACGCAGCGGATTGTCCAACACGTAGATCCGGAACATGCCCCAGCCGAGCATGGCGGCGATGCCGACGATGAACGCATAGGTCGGGATGGCGAAGGCCAGCCCGGATTCGCGGACGCCCCGCAGGTTCATCGCCATGATCAGCAGGATGGCGGTCACCGCGAAGAACACCTTGTGGTCGTAGACGAACGGGACCGCAGAACCGATGTTCGACATCGCCGAGGCAATCGAAACCGCAACGGTCAGAACGTAATCCACCAGCAGGGCGCTGGCGACCACGAGGCCGGCGGTGTCGCCGAGGTTGGTGGTGACGACCTCGTAGTCGCCGCCACCGGAGGGGTAGGCATGCACGTTCTGCCGGTAGCTGGACACGACGACGAGCAGCACCGCGGCCACCGCCAGCGCAATCAACGGTGCCATCGAGTAGGCCGCCAGGCCCGCCACCGAGAGCATCAAAAAGATCTCCTCGGGGGCGTAGGCCACCGACGACATCGCGTCCGAGGCGAACACCGGAAGGGCGATCCGCTTGGGCAGCAGCGTATGGCTCAGCCGGTCGCTGCGGAACGGCTGGCCGATCAGCAGCCGGCGGGCGGCCGTGGAAAATTTGGACACGAGAGCCAAGAGTAAGCCCACCCCGGCTTGCCGGTAGCGTTCTGCGAGCGAGAATGTTCCCAAGCGAAATCGGCTGGCCCGAACTAGGTTGCCGATTAGTGAACACGAACAGGAACGGCCGGGAGGACCTCAGGTGCGGGTGGTAGTGATGGGGTGCGGCCGGGTGGGTTCCTCGGTGGCCGACGGGCTGTCCCGGATCGGCCACGACGTCGCGGTCATCGACCGCGACAGCACCGCCTTCAACCGGCTCAGCCCGGAGTTCGCCGGCGAGCGGGTGTTGGGCCAGGGATTCGACCGCGATGTCCTGCTCCGGGCGGGCATCGAGGAGGCGGAGGCGTTCGCTGCGGTGTCCTCCGGGGACAACTCCAACATCATCTCGGCGCGACTGGCCCGGGAGACCTTCGGCGTGCAGCGCGTCGTCGCCCGCATCTACGACGCCAAGCGCGCCGAGGTCTACGAACGCCTGGGCATCCCGACCATCGCCACGGTGCCCTGGACCACCGACCGCCTGCTCAACGCGCTGCTGCGGGACACCGCGATCACCAAGTGGCGCGACCCCACCGGCACCGTCACCGTCGCCGAGGTCGTCTTGCACGAGGACTGGATGGGGCACCGGGTGACCGATCTCGAGCAGGCCACCGGCGCGCGCGTCGCCTTCCTGATCCGGTTCGGGGCGGGCGTGTTGCCCGAACCCAAGACGGTCATCCAGGCCGGTGATCAGGTGTATGTCGCCGCGATCTCCGGTCGCGCCGCCGAGGCGGTGGCCATCGGCGCCCTACCGCCCAGTGAGGACCTCGAGACGGGGTCGGGTCAATGAGGCGGTACGCAGCCGGGGTTGAGGAGTGGCGCACATGAAGGTAGCTGTCGCCGGGGCCGGCGCGGTCGGTCGCTCGGTCACGCGCGAGCTCGTCGGCAACGACCACGAAGTGACCCTGATCGAGCGCAACCCCGACCACGTCGACGTGGACGCCATCCCGGCCGCGCACTGGCGTCTTGGCGATGCCTGCGAGCTGAGCCTGCTGCAGTCGGTGCACCTCGAGGACTTCGACGTGGTGGTCGCCGCGACCGGTGACGACAAGGCCAACGTCGTGCTGAGCCTGCTCGCCAAGACCGAGTTCGCGGTGCCGCGGGTGGTGGCCCGGGTCAACGATCCGCGCAACGAGTGGCTGTTCACCGACGCCTGGGGCGTGGACGTGGCCGTGTCCACCCCGCGCATGCTGGCGTCGCTGATCGAGGAGGCCGTCGCGGTCGGCGACCTGGTGCGCCTCATGGAGTTCCGCAGGGGCCAGGCCAACCTCGTCGAGATCACCCTGCCCGACGACACGCCCTGGGGCGGTAGGCCGGTCCGCAAGCTGCAGCTGCCGCGCGACGCCGCGCTGGTGACCATCCTGCGCGGGCCGCGCGTCATCGTGCCGGAGTCCGACGAGCCACTGGAGGGCGGCGACGAGCTGCTGTTCGTCGCGGTCACCGACGCCGAGGAGGAGCTGCGCGAGTTGCTGCTGCCCAGCGCTCCGCAGCCGGCCGACTAGTCTCTGACGGTCTCCGCGCCGACCTGCTCGGCGGCGGACATGGCACGCTGCGCCGACCTGAACGCCGCGTAGGTGACCAGGGCGGCCATCGCAGTCAACGGC
>Ga0307441_1000641_pt1 | contig 12421 bp, 9 predicted proteins | sample SalMarWE160420MG_FD_202149 | JGI IMG/M metagenome (GOLD analysis project Ga0307441, IMG submission 202149) | Salt marsh sediment microbial communities from the Plum Island Ecosystem LTER, Massachusetts, United States - WE1604-20 | ecosystem: Environmental > Aquatic > Marine > Intertidal zone >... | reverse complement strand
CATGCACTGACTCATATATTAGGTTCAGCCTCAAGCTTTTAAAGACAGAAAAGAACGGTATGAAAAAATACAGCAGACTTTTCGATGAGAAACCATGGGTAGTTTATCTCTTTGTATTTGCTGCGGGAATGGCTCTTCGCCTGATCCAGATAGGATCAAAAAGCCTCTGGGTTGATGAAGCCTATGCGGCCGGGCTCATGAACATGAATCCGGTTGATCTCGTTAAGCTTTCCATTCAGGGGTCTCCTCATCCACCACTTGCTTTTCTGTTCATAAAACTTTCGACGATCATTCTTGGATCGAGCGAGACGGGGTTGCGTTTCATCCCTGCATTAGCTTCCGCGTTAGCAGCAGTTCCCCTCATGTGTTTCATCTCGAGAAAAATCGATTTCAGATCAGCTTTCTGGGCCGGTATGATATGGGCTGTTTCACCGTATGCCGTATCGATGGGACAGGAAGCCTGGCTGTACGGGATAATTGCATTACTTGGTTTTCTTTTCATCGATGTTGCGGATAGAGCCTGGTGCGGAAGCAGCAAAGCACTATTTCTTGTTGTTCCGATAGCTCTGACAGGAATGCTGGTGCAGCATATGTTCGGACTGTTCCTTGCAGCTGGAGCAGCCCTTTATTTCGTTTATCCAGCGGAGGAGAGAATTCCATTCAGGCGGCTGGCTCTGATTTCTATCATTTTCGTTTTATTTTATTCACCCTTCGCGTTTCTTCTGATCAAGCAGGCTTCATTCAGAATTGGAAGGATGAACCGGGCTGCAATGGACATGGCTGCTGTTTACAGATATCGATTAATGGTAAGAATCCCAACGGTTTTCACAAGACTCATTCCTGGAGGCCTGCTGCTGGAAGCAGGTTCCGAGATGATTCATGATGGAAAACAGATCATCTTCTGGCTGATATTCGGAGTGGGGAATCTATTCCTCCTTGTTAACCTTTTCCTGAGGAAACTACTCAGCAGAAATTTCAAGGTCTGGCTTTTTACTCTGTTTGCAGTTCCATTTATGATTTTCATAAAGGAAGATCCGACCGTAAGGCATCTTTCAATTCTCTGGATTCCGCTTGGTTTTGCTGTTGCTTCTGCATCGGAGAAATGGAGGTTTGCAGGTCCTGTCATGCTCATTGCTACTGGAATCATGCTGCTTCCGTACTACAATATCGGAAGCTTTCCATATCACAGGTCCGACTGGAGGGCTGCAAACACATATATCGAAGACAGATTTTCGGGTAATGAAAGCATACTTGTTCTGGGAGGGCAGTCAGGTGGTCTAGCCTGGGATTACTATTCTTCGGGTATACTGCCAAGAACCGCTCAGGGTGGTGATGATCCGTACACTGAACGTATTGCTCCCGGAAGAAGCGTAACCGCATCCGTTGACAGCCTGATGAACCTTCACGATTCTCTCTGGATAGTGAACGATAACTGGGGACGATCCGTAATCCCGGAATTGACCGGTGACTATCGAATTCTATCTCAAACCAGGGTAAGCCCTTCGATGGAAGTGATCCATATATCGGAATGAACCGTCATTCCCTGATATGCTCAAGGCCTTTAGAAACCAGTTCCCTCACATGATCATCATCCAGGCTGTAGAATACATGCCTTCCTTCCCTGCGGCTTCTGACAAGTCTTGCCATGCGAAGGGATCGGAGCTGATGTGAAACTGCAGATACACTTACTGCAGTCTGTTCAGCCATTTCACAGACGCATTTCTCTCCGCTGAAAATCGATGTCAGCAGAAGCAGTCTTGTGGGATCGGACATCTGATGAAAAAGTTCTGCCAGAACTTCGATTTCATCCGGTTCTGCATGCAGAACCTCTTCCGAAGCAGTCATTCATTCTCCCTTACTTTGTAGCCGAGTTCTCCGATCAATCGAACAGCCTTGAGTCTGTCCAGTTCATGGTTTCCATCCAGAGTTATCCGGACGGTACTGTTAGAGGATGATGCGGTAACTCCAAGTATTCCCGGAAGCTTTTTTAAAGCGTTGCTTAACGCTATTTCGCACTTTGAACAGTGCATACCGTCGACCTGGAAATTCAGAGTTTCTTCGGGTTTTCCCTTTAATAAGGATTTAGATCTTTTACTGAGAACGTATTTCAATGTGAACCAGAGCATTCCAGCGAGAAGTAGAACTCCAGCATAAGTATGCAGATAGCCTGTTAAAGAATTCATGCTGTGTCCGGCATGGTATGGCTGTGCTACCGTAATATTCAACAAGTTGAGAATTCCACCGGCCGCGAGGCTTATGACCGTTACGGTCAATATGTATACCAGAAAGGTTCTTTTACCAAGAGTTCTCCGGACAGCACCCATAGTTGCTGCGTTGGTGGCAGGTCCTGCCATAAGAAAGACCAGCGCGCTTCCCACAGGGAATCCAGCGTAAATAAGGCCGGCAGCAATAGGAACCGATGAGACTGAGCAGACGTAAAGAGGAATGCCTATCGCAAGTGCGGCCAGTAACCCAAGCGGGCCTTCAAGAATACTGTACTGCGACAGTTCTCCTGGATCAAGGAATGTTGTTATAAGAGCTGATACAAGAATACCGAAGGCCAGCCATCTATAGATATCCCTGAAAAGGGTGTTGAAGGAGTATCGCCATATCCGTCCTGGTATGGAACCTGATTCAGATTCAATACAAACCGGTGGTGTATTCTTATTCTCATTGCCATTGCTTATTCTATCAGCCACCGTTCCTCCCAGAACACCTGCGACGAATGCAGCAATTACTTTCGCTACTGCAACAGGCCATCCAAGTATCGCCCATGTTACGGCAATTGAATCGACTCCGGTCTGAGGGGTGCTTATAAGGAAGGACGTTACTGCGCCTTTGGATGCTCCATCCTTTCTGAGACTAAGAGCCGCAGGCAGTACACCGCACGAGCATAGTGGCAGCGGAACACCGACCAGAGAAGCCTTGATGCTGCTTCTCAATCCTGGATTTCCCAGATGGGTCAGCACTTTCTCTCTCTTCACTAATACATGAAGTAATCCCGCAAGAAACAATCCGAGAATCACTGAAAGAGAAAGGGTGGCGGTTGTATCCCAGATCGATTGTACAAATTCATTAAGCATTTGAACCTCTCAATTACTGAATATATGAACAATTGTACATATATTATAATAACAATCTAATTTCTGTCAACCTGTGATCATATCAATTGATAGTAATCAGGCTTATTCGGATAATTTGCTGCTCCGGGGAAAAGTGAAGCCCTTTTCCTCTATTATCCTGCAGCACGCTTCAACTACTTCCGGATCGTAAAGTACGCCTGAATAGAGAGTAATCTCTTTAATAGCGCTTTGAAGGCCAGGGATGGACCTGTACGGCCTGTGCGATGTCATGGATTCCACAACATCAGCTACTGCGATTATTCGTGCCTCTATCATTATCTCATCAGCTTTGAGTCCGTTTGGATATCCGGAACCATCGTACAGTTCCTGATGCTGCAAAATTACATCGGCTACAGGCCAGGGAAACTTTACGTTAGATAAAATGTCGAATCCAGTCTGTGAGTGTGTCTGAATGATTTCCCGCTCAAGTTCGGACAATAATCCCGGCCTGGAAAGAATCTCCTGAGGTATACTTATTTTGCCGATGTCGTGAACAAGCGAAATCATGAATATGGCTTCTACTTTTTCTTCACTGAAGCCCATTTCAATTGCAATTAATTTAGCGAGTTCAGCTACTCTAAGCTGATGTCCTGACGTATACGGATCCTTTAATTCAACGATCCTGGATAGAGTATATATGATTCCTTCCATACTGCTTTTCAGTTTCAGCATATTCTGCTGAAGCTCTATTGTACGTTCCCTTACGTGCTCTTCAAGAATATGTTCCTGAACGATCAGCTCGTTTTCTACACGCTTTCTGTCGTTTATTTCTCCCTGTAATTCAACGTTTCGCAGATGGTACAGTTCAGATTCCTTTTCCTTCTGTTCGGTCTCATACCTTACCTGCAGCCTGGTAATATTTTCGGCGCTTTTCTCGCTGAAGATTTCACGTGTAAGAGTACTGAAATCCCTGTAGTACTTAAATGCTTTTTCATAGTTACCTGTTGCTTCATATAGACTCGAGAGATTCCTGAGACTTTCTGCCTGGAAGATTCTGGCTCCAATAGCGGTTGAAATGCGCAATCCCCGTTCAAGAAATTCAAGTGCCTCATCATGCCTGCCGAGAACCATCATTATATAGCCAACTTTGTTACAGCTGTCGGAAAAGTTCTTCTCATCGGAAAGTTCTTTCTCAATTGTTATTGATTTCTCAAAGTACTCCAATGCTAAAGTGTACTCTTCCAGTTTCAGATGGATATCTCCGATATTGATGAAAGAAGCTACCATTCCCTGCCTGTCATTCAGTTCCCTCTTCAGTTCAAGAGACTTGTTGTTGTAGTCCAGAGCGCTTTCAAGATCACCGTGTTCCATTGCGATTATTCCCATGTTGTTGTACGACAGTGCTAATCCGGGTTTATCTTCGAGTTCTTCCCTGATTCTGAGAGCTTTCATATAGTAGTTTTCCGCTTTATCAAGATCTTTGCGTTTGCGGAAAACTACTCCTATGCAGTTCATGCTGTGGGCAATACGACTTCTGTCGTTTATCTTTTCGTAGATAGCGAGTGCTTTCATATGGTAATCAAGCGCAAGATCGAGCCTGCCGAGATTGCTGTACACGATTCCGAAATTCGTATACGTCGATGCGAGATTTGTTGTATCGCCTGTCTCACTATTGATTTCCAGGGCTATATTGAAATACAACAACCCCTTATCGTACTGACCTCTGGTAGCGTTTGAGATACCAAGAAGCTGATTACTCCTTTCCTCACCGCTCCTGTATCCGATTCTCTCCGAAAGGACTCTTGCTTCCTCAGCGTAAGCCTCGGTCATCATCGGTCTGGACCGGTAGAGGGCCGTGCCAAGTTTATTCAGCAAATCAATTCTCTTCATGCCTGTGTCACCTGCAGGGGGTTTTGAACGCATCTTTTTCAATTGTCGCCTGAGATCCGTCAATACAGCTTTCACTCCTTCAGATTCTCTTTTCGGGTGGACAGACTTATTCAAAACTGAATCCTTTTTCGAGTATGATCCTGCGGCAGGCGCTTACAACTTCAGTGTCGTACAGTACGCCTTCGTTATCGGTTATCTCCTTCACCGCCTCCTCCAATCCAAGAAGCGGTCTATAGGGCCGGTGCGATGACATGGCTTCAATGACATCCGCAACAATTATTATCCGCGCTTCAAGCAGTATTTCATTCCCCTTCAGGCCCTGCGGATAGCCTGATCCGTCTATATGCTCATGATGCTGTCGTACGATTTCGGCAATGGGCCATGGAAAGTCAATCCCGCTCAGTATTCTGTAACCTGTCTGAGGGTGAATTTGAACCATTCTTATTTCCAGGCTGGACAGAATTCCGGGTTTGCTCAGAATCTCCAGGGGTACGTTTATCTTTCCTATATCGTGAACAAGGGAAGCAATATGAATTCCTTCAATTCTCTCTTCCGGGAGTTCCATTTCCTTTGCAATGGCGCTCGCCAGTTTTGCGACCCTTATCTGATGACCTGATGTATAAGGATCCCGGTGTTCCGTTATTTTCGAAATAAGTTCTACCGTTCCCTGAAAACTCCTTTCGAGTTTATTGTAACTGCGAGTCAATTCCACAGTGCGTTCATCGATCAGTTGTTCCAGCTGTTCCTTGTGTTTTCTGAGTTTCTCCTCAATATGAATACGTTCGGCTATTTCATTCTGCAGCTCGATATTCTTCAACCGGTATATTTCGGCTTCCTTCTTCTTTTTATCCGTTTCAAATCTGATCTGAAGCTGAGTCAGATGTCGTGAGCTTTCCTCGCTGTTCATCTCCTGAAAAAGATTGAAATATTTTCTGTAGTATTGAAGTGCTCCTTTATAATCACCTTTTGCCTCGCACAGCCTGGAATGGTTTTCGTAAGCTGTCAGCTCACGATCCTTTATACCTGCTTCCAAAGCTGTATTCAGAGCTTCACTGAGGTAATGCTCAGACTGCTCGAAATCGCCCGATAAGGTTAGTATTTCTCCAAGGTTGTTGCACGCAGCGGAACAACCGGTTTTATATTCAATCCGATTGAATATCTCATAAGCCATCAGGTAGTGTTCTTTAGCGGAAGTGAGATTTCCCTGGAATTTCAGAATTGTGCCCATATTGTTGCAGGAGGAGGCTATTCCAAGATCATCCTCCAGCAATGTGAAATACTCCAGCGACTTTTCTGCGTACTCCATCGCTTTGTCATACTCGTTCAGATCCTGATAGATGATGCCTATATTATTGGTTGCAGTGGCAATTCCTGTTCTGTCCCCTATTTCTTCTCTTATCTCCAGGGATCTGGCGTGATATTCCAGTGCTTTTCTGAAATCACTGCGGTTTCTGTATATAATACCGATTGTATTCAGTATGCTGGACAGCCCGGACTTGTCGTTTGAGTTTTCATACAAAGTCAAAGCCTGCAGGCTGTATTTAAGTGCTTTCTCATAATCACCTCTGTACGAATAGGATATGCCTGCAATTCTGAAACATCTGGCGAAATGAACATGCTTATCAAGTTTCTGCGCTATCAGAAGAGCCTGTTCAGCCAGGCTGGATGCTTCATCAGGATCAGTCCTGTACATACTGTCCGCGAGATCGAGAAGTAAGGTGATTTCCTCTTCGGTCGTGCTGCTGGCAGATTCTCGAATGTCAGCAAGTCGTTTCTGCAGGGTCTCCATATCATCGATGATCAGCTAACCTCCAGTCCACTCCGTATAAAGTATATTCATCCGTATCAGGGTGCAATAACCTTACTATTGTAGGAATAACTGATTCTCAGTAAAAGAGAAAGTCCCGCTACAACAGATGATAATGAGAGGTGACCAGTATTTAACCTTCGATCTTAATATGAGAATTGTCGAGAATGATTTAGATGAAACTTGGAGGAAAAATGAAACTGACCGTTGCCGTAGCTATGCTGATTGCTGTAATCAATCTGGTCTCGGGAAGTACACTCAGCATTTCTCAATATCTCGCGGAGGATGTATCTGATATTGATATTATCGAGTTCAGAGAACTTGTTTCAGGAATATCCAGCACCAGTGAGTTGTATGAGTCAGCGCCTTTGGATATTGAATGTATCTGCGATACTCTTCTCAGCGCAGGTGTTCTTTATCCTGACAGTGTAGAGAGGCTTTTCTATTACGTTATACCTGACGGTTACGATCCAGCTATCGATAGCCCTCTATTCGTCTGGCTGCATGGAGGGGTCAGTACTGCTGATTTGCATACGATGGATCCGGAAACCTTTTCGGAATTGTATCTGATTCCCCGCCTTCTGGATGAGACTTGCCTTGTCGTTTTCCCTTCTGCCCAGCTGAATGCGACATGGTGGGACCCGGTAGGAGAAGAAGGTATCCTGCGTATAACACGCTGGATGAAGATGAATTTCAATGTTGATGATTCAAAGGTATTCGTTGGAGGGTTTTCAGATGGTGCTTCCGGCAGTTTATCCCTGATGATGCTTCATCCTGATTACTTTGCCGGTTACCTGGCGTTTTCCGGCCACATCGGTGTAGCCGCTATAGATGGTGGGCGGGCAACGTACCTGCCAAGCCTGTCAAACAGGCCGGGAATAGTCTCACACAGTGATGAGGACGGTCTTTACCCCACTGAAAAAATGTCTCCAACAGTTGCTCTGGCGGAATCAGCCGGTGCTGAAATCGAATACTACACTTTTCAGGGTTTTGAGCATGACCCGTCTTACCTTCCTCAACTGGAAGACAGAGTATTGGAGTTCCTTGCAGAGACCGAACGCGTAAAGTTCCCTTCCGGGATTATCTGGGAAGCCGGCGAACCGTGTGGCTGTGACTGGCTGAGGGTTGATTCTATCGTTCCATGGCCTCTGATTGGCAGTGATCTGGATTACAATCAATTGCTGGTATCAGATAGAATTCAGTTCGGTTTCTATCCCGACTGGGAGTTCGAAGGGGAGGGAGTTTTTGTGTCTGGAGTTGTTGACGGTGATATTCCGGCTTCGAGACTCGGTTTATGTGAAGGTGATGTCATTGTTGGTTTTATGGGCGAAGATATAAAAAACCTTGATGAGATCGGTAATCTTCAGGCAGGACTCTGTGCGGGAGACAGTTTCTCCATTGCTGTCATGAGGGATGGCGAAATTCTGGAAATGAGGGATCGATTCAATCTGCCGGAGTACTACTGGCTTCTACCTCGACAGGGTCCATCTGTAAGAATCGAAGCGGAATATTCACAGAACAGGTTCGATGTGACAGTTAACCGTTTCTGTCTGATCCGCCTTCTGCTGCACCCGGATATGGTTGATTTCAGCAGTGATCTGGTGGTTTTCTGCAATGGTTACGAAGTATTTCGAGGATCGGTTGAAGAAGATGGCAATTTTGCTATGGATAATCTTCTAGAGAATCTTGACCTTGAGAGAGCCTATACAGCTGAACTGAAACTTGATCTTGCAGAACTGCTGCCTGAACAGATGTACAATTTCGATTCGAATTGAGTTAATCCGGTCAGCTTTTCAGTACTGACTCTATCGCACCGATATACATTCGATGATAGCCCTTTTGTGGGTAGAGGCTGTCTATTTTATCGTCAAGGAATCTTACAGGTTCAATATCCTGGTAGTAAAGCTTCCTGCATACAAGTATCAGGCAGGCCTCTTCAAAGGCCGTAGTGCCCGGGAGCGGTTCAAACGCGGTAAGTCCTGTCTCAGCAGCCTTATCGACGTTCCTGCCCGATTGAGATCCACAGTATTTCAGTTCTTCCCTGTACTCTTCGTTGAAGAAGCTCATTGTGAACATTCCATTGTTCTCCATGTACGTCCATGTATGCCTTTGCGGCCGTACGAATACAAAAGCTACTCTCTTCTGCCATAGCTGCCCCAGTCCTCCCCAGCTGGCCGTCATAGTATTGTACCCGGCGGAAGTAGAACCAGCAGTGAGAAGAAACCACTTCTCCGAAATCAGATCGAAAACATTATCGGTAATAGAATCGGGATTTATCTCAAGGAAATCTTTACTCATTGGGATCAGTCTGCTTTCTAGATTGTTATCGATGTACTCGTTATTACACTGTAACCCGAAGTGAAATCATCGGCTCCATCAGCGCCACAGAGCAGCACTATGTTGTAGCTGTGTCCGATAGAGAGAGCGTTATCGTAGAGATCTCCGGAATCAAGAGGAGTAGAAAAGGAGATGATAGTTTTTCCAGACCCCTCGCTGCCGGCAATAACAGACACGTTCTGTTCACCACCCTGAAGATCAGAATCTGATACGTGAGTATTGCTGTCAACTCCGAAATCGTCTCTTATGTAAACATTAGATCCGCTTACATATCCGATAATTATATTGGAATCGTGCATCATATAAGATCCCGCAAATCCAACTGCTATCCATCCGGTCGATGGCCCCTCAAGTTCTACTTCCAGATCACTTCCCTGCACTCTCCATTTCAGTACGAAATTATCATGTGATACAGTTTTCCAGCCATCTGGATCGAACGGGTTATCCTGGCATGCAGAGGCGAGTATCAGCAGTAAAGTAAAAGCAGCACAGATATATGAGTATTTCCTTATCATGTCGTCCTCCTGACAGAATCGCTTTTCATACTGTATGAATATGACAGGTTTCAGTTGCGCGGTAAACGGGTGGGACTTGAATTTTTCCTGTCATTGTCACAGAATAGTCGTGTTTCAGAATTCATTCATCAGAGGAGTTTTATGACACTCAGCAGGAAACCTCTCAGGGGTATGAGGCAACTTACTCCCGATGAGAAGAAGATTGAGGATTACATAATTAAAAAGCTAGCCAGAGCAGGTTCCGCGTACGGTTTTGAGGAGTACGAAGCACCGGTTCTTGAACCTCTTCAGCTGTTTAAAGCAAAATCAGGCAGTGAACTGGCAGTTGAACAGAGTTACAATTTTATCGACAAGGGTGGCAGAGAACTGATAATGAGGCCGGAGCTTACTCCATCACTGGCAAGGATGGTGGCAGCTTCAGGAGAGCTCATATATCCAGTAAGATGGATGTCATTTCCAGTTTGTTACAGGTACGAAAGGCCACAGCGCGGAAGAGTCCGGGAGTTCATGCAGTTCAACCTGGATATACTGGGGATTGATCGTCTTGAAGCTGAACTGGAAATCTTTCTTGTGCTCAGAAGATTAATGAACGATCTTGGTGCAGGTTCCGATCAGTACGTTATCCGATATTCCAGCAGAAGACTTGCTGGAGAAGTACTCGAGAGCTGCGGTATGAGAGCTGATAAAATGGCGCAGGCTTTCGCAGTGATCGACAAGAAGGATAAGATGAAAGCAGATGAATGGAAAGAATGGGCCGGAAGCGTTATCACAGATGAAAGAGACTTCCACAGGGGATTCATCAGCCTACAGAGAAATAATTAAATTCAGTGAATTACTGGATGATGCGGGTGTCCCCGAAGCGAAATTCGAGGCAAGTGTTGTACGCGGTCTGGATTATTATACAGGTATAGTGTTCGAAGTTATGGATACAGGTGGCAGTAACAGGAGAGCCATCTGCGGAGGAGGCAGGTACGATAATCTCGTGAGTATATTCGGTGGGCAGAAGGTATCTGGAGTCGGATTCGGACTGGGAATTCTTACACTGCAGCTCTTTCTTCAGACTTACGGGCTTATACCTGAAAGTATTATGACGAGACATCCTGCAGATATTTTTCTGGCGGTTTATTCCGATACCGAGAGACCATTTGCGGTGAATCTTGCTGAAAGGTTGAGGGACGAAGGAGTAGCAGTTGAAATTGATGTTGCCGGAAAGAACCTTTCGAAGCAGTTTGGTACAGCAGGCAGGAAATCGATAAGCCTGATTATGGTTATCGGACCTCAGGAAATAGAATCGGGAAATGTAACCATCAAGAATCTTGTTACGGGAACCGAAGTGAAGTGTGAGATCTCGGAGGTCTCCCGAATGATAGGTGAGGGTATTTTCCAACAGGGGGCAAATTGACCGGATTCAGAAGAAGAATCTCAGGAAGACTGCTTTTTATAATCCTGACCCCGATTCTGTTTATTCCGATATTTTTCATACGCACCGTTCCAGGAAAGCTGGATTTCTCGGAAGCATCCGCCTGTCTGGGGGCATTATTCCTTTATCTGATTTTTGTCCGTCTGGTGTCCAGGCTTCATCTTACCAGCGTTTTGATCTCGGTTGTAGTTTTCACAATGATCGTCTACGGACTGACTGCATTCCTGAACCCTTCGGTTACTGAGGAACAGTCATTTCAAGAAGGAATTGTTCAGACTGAAAGCGTTACAGTTAAAAATACACCGATAATATCGTACGAGAGTTCTCCTACTACCGGTTGGGCCAACATCCAGAGCAGGATCGACCGCCTTGCCAACTCGGGAGGAGAAGCCATCAGGAACGCTGGTTTTTTTGGTGGCAAGGGAACAATTGGAATGACTCTAGGAGCACTGGGAGAAGTAACTTCGGCAACTGCTGAGATTTTCATCAGAGCTGTTTACGCGGGATCCAATATTGTCCAGGAGGATTCTGTCATACTGTCCGAAGAAAATCTCAGGGAGTCAGCGCATCCACTTAAAATACTCGCGCTGATAACGGCAATTACTTTTTCTATTGCAATATTGGCATTAATCCGGTACCTGGTTCTGGTCGAGCAGAGCAAAGGAACGTTGTTCTGGTTTCAGCTTCTTGTGATAATTCTCATCCTCAGAATCATATATATCTCTTGCGGGTTAGAGGATCTTTTCCGGACTGCAGTTTCCGGTATCAGCAATTCCGAGATTATCCTTTCCATAAGCCCGTTCTACGTATTTCTTATCGTATTCTCTCTGATCAATTCTTTCAGAACCGGCTGGACGCACTATCTGAACAGATGGAGGAAATACGTCGCCCTTGCCGGTGCACTGGGAGTTCTCCTGATTTCACAGTTAATTCTCAGATTCTATTTCAGAGGGAGCCTGACAATATCATCCATAGCTTTGGGGACACTTATAGGATGTGTATTTACCACCTTGCTTATCTTCAGTGCAGTTGCCTTTGTTAGAATTCTTTTCCTTCTGCCATCCGCAAGACTCGTGGACAGAAAACTCAATCAGCTCCGGATCATGGATGGCCTGGGACAGTCCATTTACTCGACATTCGATGAGAACAAAATTATTCACTCATCAACAACTCTGGGCAGGAGATTTTCCGGGGCTGACAGATGCTGGGCAGTCAAACTGGACAATGGAAATTTCAGCTGCTGGGAAAATACCGGAAGAATTTCTCAAGAAGCTACGTTCCCCGCCAGATGGCACAGAGAAGTTCTTAAACGGCTGGAGAAAGCAGGTGGAGCAATACTTTATAATCGGTATCCGAGCAGTTCACTGAAAGCTTTTGCTGAGAAGGATTC
>Ga0307441_1000635_pt1 | contig 12534 bp, 14 predicted proteins | sample SalMarWE160420MG_FD_202149 | JGI IMG/M metagenome (GOLD analysis project Ga0307441, IMG submission 202149) | Salt marsh sediment microbial communities from the Plum Island Ecosystem LTER, Massachusetts, United States - WE1604-20 | ecosystem: Environmental > Aquatic > Marine > Intertidal zone >... | reverse complement strand
CGAGGACGTGCTGGTGGAATCCGGCGTGCAGGACCTCTCGGTCTATGACTGCGTGCCGGGCTCTCAGCTCGGCGTCGACTTCTGGGTCGATGGCGTCAACCCGCCGGGGTACGCCGGCCCCTAGGTCCGGCCGGTTTCACGGCTGCCAGGCTTGCCCGTACGCCCTGGTCATGGTCCAGTGGCGCTATGCGCCTGAATCAGATCACGGTCGGATCCACCGATCTGGCGCAATCGGAGCGGTTCTATCTGCTGTTGGGGCTGAGATTGATCGTCAAGACGGAGACCTACCTCCGCTTCGAGTGCCCCTCGGGGGAAGCCACCTTTTCCGTTGAGCACGTCGACGTCGTGCCGGCCGACGAAAAGGTCACGATTTACTTCGAAACCGGCGATCTCGATGACGAGTGCAAACGTCTGCGGGATGCGGCTATCGAATTCGACCACATGCCGGCCGACATGCCGTGGCTGTGGCGAGAGGCCCGACTACGTGATCCCGACGGCCACCACCTATGCCTGTTCGACGCGGGCCACAACCGTCGGAACCCGCCATGGCGGCTCAACGCCGGGCATGAATGGCAATAGCGCCGTGCGATATCCGTCAGCCGGTGTCCGCACGTGTGTCGGCCCGGCCGCCACGCCACCGGAGCCGGCGAGCGTGACTTCGCCGCGGAGAACTCGGTCGGTTTTGCACTCGAAGTGAACGCCTGCTGGCTAAAGTCTACTCAACGCTGGTTCGTATCTCCATAACGGGCCGCTATGGAGCCCCACAGGAGGATTGCATGGAGATGAAGCGATCGATCAACTTGAAGACGATTGCCGCTGCGGGAGTGCTGGCTGCCGCGGGATTCATGAGCACCGGCGTGGGCGTCAGCCACGCCGACACGATTCAGACCGAAGGCAGCTATCCGAGCCACGAGGCCTGCCAGGATGCCGGCCCGGGCGTGAAGGCTGCAACGCCCGGGGGCTGGATCAACTTCTGGTGCGTTCCGGATCCCAAGGCTGCCGGCACCTGGCGCTTGGTGCTCAGCAAGTAAGGCTGGCTCTTACAGCAGCGTCGCCTGCTGGGGCTCCGGGCCGGCCGGTTCGAGCAGCTCCGGCCCATTGTTGCGGACGTTGTTGACCAGCGTCGACACCTCGCGCATGCGAATGCCGTGCGCGTCGACCGGGCGGGCCAACAGCTCTTCGTCGGCCGGCGCGTCCGGATCCAGCCAGCGGTCCCACTCGCGCTCGGGCACCACCAGCGGCATTCGGTCATGGATCTCGCCGAGCTCACCGGGCGCATCGGTGGTGATGATCGTGCAACTCAGCAGCGGCGGGGCGTCCTTTGCCGCCTTCCATACCGACCAGAGCCCCGCCATGAACAGCGGCTCGCCGTCCTCGCGATACATGAAAAACGGTGTCTTGCGGGATTTCTTGCCGGCGGCAGCCTCAGGATTGACGCGCCACTCGTAGTAGCCGTCCATCGGGATCAGGCAACGCCTGGACTTGGCGCTCGACCGAAACGCGGGCGACATGGTGACTTTGTCCGCGCGGGCGTTGATCAACATCGGCCCCTTCGCCTCGGGCGCTCCGCCAGAACCGGCCTTCGCCCAGGGTGGGACCAAACCCCAGCGCATCAGCCGCACCCGCCGCGTCGGCTGGTCGTCTGGCTCGCTGTGGCGGGTGACAACGGTGGCGATCGTGGCGGTGGGCGCAACGTTGTAGTTCGGGGCAGTCCCGGCGGCGCCGGCCCCAGGGGTGGCACCAGTGGCCTCGTCAATCGCCTTGATCTTCTGAGCCAGCAGGGCCGGATCGGTCGTGACCGCGAACCGTCCGCACATACATCCCATGGTGGCAGAGCCACAAAATCCAATTGGTGGCAGAACGCGGCGACAGGCAATGATGGACCGGTGAGCATGTGGACGGCCCCGCGCGCACCGCAACCGGTGCACGCGACCGTGACCGTTCCGGGTTCGAAGTCGCAGACCAACCGGGCTCTGGTGCTGGCCGCGCTGGCGGCCGCGCAGGGCGTGGGCACCTCGACCCTCAGCGGGGCGCTGCGCAGCCGGGACACCGACCTGATGATCGGGGCGCTGTGCGCCCTGGGATTGCGCATCGACGGGACCGGCTCCGACCTGACGGTCAGCGGCCGGATTGCACCCGGCGCAGGCGCCCGAGTGGACTGCGGGCTGGCCGGTACGGTGTTGCGATTCGTTCCGCCGCTCGCGGCACTGGCCGATGCGGTGGTCGAGTTCGATGGCGATGAACAGGCCAGGGCCCGGCCCATCGCTCCGCTGCTCGACGCGCTGCGCGGCCTCGGGGTGCGGATCGAGGGCACGGGTCTGCCCTTCCGGGTATACGGCAGCGGATCGGTCGCCGGGGGCGCCGTGGCCGTCGACGCCTCGGCGTCATCGCAGTTCGTCTCGGGACTGCTGCTGTGTGCGGCGTCGTTCACCGAGGGCCTGACCGTGCACAACACCGGTTCGGCGCTGCCGTCGGCCCCCCACATCGCCATGACCGTGACGATGCTGCGGCAGGCCGGAGTCGACGTCGATGCCTCCGTCCCCAACCGCTGGCACGTGCGCGCCGGACCCGTCACGGCCCGGCACTGGACGGTCGAACCGGACCTGACGAATGCTGTTCCGTTCCTGGCGGCGGCGGTGGTCAGCGGCGGAACCGTGCGCATCACCGGCTGGCCGGCGACCAGTGTGCAACCCGCCGACAACATCCTGGACGTGCTGAAAACGTTGAATACCGTTGTCAGCCAGACGAATTCGGACCTCAAGGTGCGGGGGTCGGGGGACTACGCCGGTTTCGAAGTTGACCTGCGAGACATCGGCGAGCTGACACCGTCGGTGGCGGCGCTGGCCGCGCTGGCGAGCCCGGGATCGGTGTCGCGGCTGACCGGGATCGCCCATTTACGGGGCCACGAAACCGACCGGCTCGCCGCGCTGAGCGCCGAGATCAATCGCCTGGGCGGTGACTGCACGGAAACGCCCGACGGTCTGGTGATCACCGCGACACCGCTGCGGCCCGGCGTCTGGCGCGCCTACGCCGACCATCGGATGGCGATGGCGGGTGCGATCGTCGGACTGCGGGTGGCCGGCGTCCAGGTGGACGACATCGGCGCCACCACCAAGACGCTCCCGGACTTTCCGCAGCTGTGGGCGCGAATGCTGGGGCCCGGCGTTTGAGGCCCGGCGACTACGACGAGTCCGACGTCAAGGTCCGCTCCGGAAGGGGTTCACGACCGCGGACGAAGACCCGCCCCGAGCACGCCGACGCAGTATCAGCCATGGTGGTCAGCGTCGACCGCGGGCGGTGGGGGTGCGTGCTGGGCGGCGACCCCGCCCGCCGGGTCACCGCCATGCGGGCCCGCGAGCTGGGCCGCACCCCGATCGTGGTCGGCGACAACGTGGACGTGGTGGGCGATCTGTCCGGTCGGCCCGACACCCTGGCCCGGATCGTGCGGCGGAAAGAACGGCGAACGGTGTTGCGGCGCACCGCCGATGACACCGATCCCAGCGAGCGGGTGGTGGTCGCCAACGCCGACCAACTGCTGATCGTGGTGGCGCTGGCCGACCCGCCGCCGCGCACCGGCCTGGTCGACCGGACGCTGATCGCCGCCTACGCCGGCGGGCTGCACCCCATTCTGTGCTTGACCAAGACGGACCTTGCCGCGCCGGAGGCGTTCGCCGCACAGTTCGTCGACCTGGATCTGACGGTGGTGGTCGCGGGCCGCGACGACCCGTTGCTGGCGGTGGCGGACCTGCTCACCGGCAAGATCACCGTGCTGCTGGGCCATTCCGGGGTGGGCAAGTCGACGCTGGTGAACCGTCTTGTCCCCGAGGCGGATCGGGCCGTCGGCGAGGTGACCGACATGGGACGGGGACGGCATACCTCGACCCAGTCGGTGGCGCTTCCGCTGGCGGGTTCGGGCTGGGTGATCGACACCCCGGGCATCCGCTCGTTCGGGTTGGCCCACATCTCGCCCGACGACGTGCTGATGGCGTTTTCGGACCTGGCCGAGGCGATTGCCGATTGCCCGCGCGGCTGCGGACACAGGGGCCCGCCGGCCGATCCCGAATGCGCGCTGGACGCCTTGTCCGGGCCGGCCGCCCGGCGCGTCGCCGCGGCGCGGCGGCTGCTGGCCGCGCTCAACCAGACCTGACCAACCGCATGCCCAGCTCGTCGGGGGCCACCAAATGCCCCTCGGTGCAACGAATCTGGACCTCGGCGTCGGCGCCGCAGCCCAGGTGCGTCAGCCGGAGCCGGTTGCGCCCCGGCAGGTGACGCCGACCCCACTCGAACAGCGCCCACACCACCGGCATGAACTCGACGCCGGCCTCGGTGAGCACATACTCGTCCCGACTGCGCTGCCCGGGCTCCCGGTAGGGCCGGCGCGTCAGCAGCCCCAGCTCCACCAGTTCGGCCAGCCGCGCCGAGGTGGCGGCCTTGGTGATGCCCACCCGGCGGGCGAAGTCGTCGAACCGGGTGGTGCCGTAGTACGCCTCACGCATGATGAGCATCGCGGATTTGGTCCCGACCACCGCCATGGTCTTCTCGATCGCACACTCGCCGACCGCCGACCAGGTCTCGCGGTCGGCCAGCGGCCCCTGCAGCATTGTCACGAAGATCACCCTCCGATCTAGGTTGCTTTCAGCATACCTAGGCGTTATAGCTGGGTACAGAGTCTAATACTCAGCTCGAGGAGGAGCCATGAACCGCGACGCCGTCATCGTCGGAGCCGTCCGCACCCCCATCGGCAAGGGCAAACCCAGTGGCGCGCTGCACGACGTGCTGCCCGCCGACCTGCTGGCGCACAGCCTGCGCGAGCTGGTGGCGCGCACCGGCGTGGATCCGGCGCGGATCGACGACGTCATCGCCGGTGCCGTCGCCCAGGTCGGTGACCAGGCGGTCAACATCGCCCGCAATGCGTTGCTGGGGGCCGGGTTCCCCGAGTCGGTCCCCGGCGTCACGATCGACCGGCAGTGCGGCAGCAGCCAGCAGGCCATCAGCTTCGCCGCCCAGGGCGTGCTTTCCGGCGCCTACGACCTCGTCGTCGCCGCGGGCGTGGAGTCGATGGGCCGCGTCCCGATGGGCACCTCGGTGCTGCCCGGCAGCAATCCCTTCGGCGAGGACATGCCGCGACGCTACCCCGACGGCCTGGTGCCGCAGGGCATCAGCGCCGAACTGATCGCCGCGAAGTGGGGCTTCTCGCGCAGCCAGCTCGACGAGTTCTCCGCCGGCAGCCACGACAAGGCGGCCCGCGCCACCAAGGACGGATTGTTCGACAACGAGCTGATACCGATCGCCGGGCTCGCCACCGACGAATTCATCCGGCCCGGCACGACGGTCGAGACGCTGGCCGGGTTGAAGCCCGCGTTCTACAGCGAGGCGATGAAAGTCCGCTTCCCGCAGATCAATTGGGAAATAACCGCTGGCAACTCGTCGCCTCTTTCCGACGGCAGCGCCGCCGTCCTGATCAGCAGCAGCGAGGTCGCCAAGGAGCTGGGCCTACGCCCGCTGGCCCGAATCCACACCACGACGGTGGTGGGCTCCGATCCGCTGTACATGTTGACCGGGGTGATCCCGGCCACCGAGAAGGTGTTGCACCGCGCCGGGCTGACGCTGGCCGACATCGACCTGTTCGAGGTGAACGAGGCCTTTGCGCCGGTCGTGCTGGCCTGGGCTAAGGACACCGGAGCCGATTTGGCCAAGACCAACGTCAACGGCGGCGCGATCGCGATCGGTCACCCGCTGGGGGCCAGCGGTGCGCGTATCATGACCACACTGGTCAACGCGCTGCACCAGCGCGGCGGTCGGTACGGCCTGCAGACGATGTGTGAGGGCGGCGGCATGGCGAATGCCACGATCATCGAGCGGCTGGGCTAGCGCGATGCCGGCCACCGAAACCCGCTTCGAGGGTGTGCGCGTCCGCCACGACAGCCCCCAGAGCTACGACGAGCTGCTCGCCGCGCTGCTGGCCGACATCGGCGACAAGCCGCTGCCAGCCCAGGAATACGCGACCGCCGCCGGGGATTGGGATTCCTACCGCAAGCGGGTCGAATCTCATGTCGGGCCAAGCGGATTCATGTTGATCGCCCTCATCGACCACGGCGCCTGGGTCACCAAGGCCGGCGTCGACCGCAAGGTGATGCGGGTGATCCTCGGCAACCCGCTGATCGCCATCACCATGCTGCGCCACGATGTGAGCGCCGGATTGTTCGCCCCGGTGGAGTTGCTGCTCGTCGACGAGGGGGGCGGCAGCAGCCTGACCTACGTCAAGCCGTCGTCGCTGATGGTCGTCGAGCCGAACCCCGAACTACTCAGCGCCGCAGAGAAACTCGACGCCAAGCTGGCCGCGCTGGCCACCAAGGCGACCACTGGCTCGAATGGATAAGGAGGCCGAAAGCCATGCCATCGTCGAATGAGAATCTCAGTCAGTTCGGATTTAGCCTGAACACCGGCACCGGTGAGATCCCGGCGCTCGGGTTCGGGACTTCGCTTTCAGACAACAGAAAGACGCGAACAGCCGTCAAGACAGCGGTCGAGGTGGGCTTCCGCCACCTCGACGCAGCCGAGCGGTACCGCAACGAAGCGGAGGTCGGCGCGGCGCTCAAAGAGTTGTTCGCCGACGGGACGGTGCGCCGCGAGGAGCTGTTTGTGACCACAAAGCTGTGGAACAACAACCATCGCCCGGAACGGGTCAAGCCCGCGCTGCAGGCCAGCCTGGACAGACTCGGGCTAGACGCCGTCGATCTGTATCTGGTGCACACCCCGTTCGCGTTCCAGCCGGGAGATGACCAAGATCCCCGCCACCCGGATGGAGCCGTCGTCTACGACGACGGAGTCACGTTGGAGGAAACGTGGGCCGCCATGGAGACCCTTGTCGACCAGGGACTTTCGCGAGCGATAGGCCTCTCCGACATTGATGCCGAAGGCACCCGACAAATCATCAATGCTGCTCGAATCAAGCCGGCGGTCGTAGAGGTCGAGTCGCACCCCTATCACCCCCAGTGGGAACTGCACGAATTGTGCAAGGCGCACGGGATAATCCTGTTGGCATTCGCATCGCTGGGACACGCACTGGAACCGCGACTGCTCGACGACGCTCTCATCGTCTCGATCGCTCGACGTTTCGAAAAGACACCCGCGCAAGTGCTTCTGGCCTGGGGCATTCAGCGCGGCACGGCAGTTCTCACAGGATCCGTCACACCGTCACGCATCAGGGAGAACTTCGATGTCACCGCGCTTCCCGAGACCGCGATCGACGAGATCAACGAGCGGCTCGAAACGCGGTTCCGGTTCAATTCGGTTGTTGACGGCGGAGAACCCGGTTTTGCCGAGGTGCCCCAGGGCCGTTGAGAGCAAGCGGCTTTTTCAGCTTGAGGAAGGGGCAAAGCGATGACGGTTGAGAGTCGCCCTGACGCTGCGGGCTTCCACGGCGGCGAGTTGGCCGTCCAGCGCAAAGCCGGCGTCGAAGCAGAGGCCGCCCGGCTCGCGCCGATGGTCGCCCGCGGCCGATTGAGCTCCGGATTCGCCGCATTCATCTCCGAGGCGACGTTCGCGGCGATCGCCGCCCGCGACCGGACCGGGCGGCTTTGGATCTCACCGCTTCTCGGGCCACCCGGTTTCCTGCACGCCGCCTCGCCGACCACGCTGGAGATCAACTCGCCACTGGCGAGCGCGGACCCCCTCTGCGGCCTTTCTCGCGGGCAGCCGGTGGGCATCATCGCGATCAACTTCGTCACCCGGCGGCGCGTTCGCATCAACGGTCCCCTCACCTCCACGGAAGCGGGTCGGCTGACCGTCGACGTCGACCAGGCCTACGGCAACTGCCCTAAATACATCCGGCAGCGCCATGTGCACATCGATGGACCACCTAGCGAAAACCGGGCAAGGCTGTATTCTGGAATTACCCTGCGGCCCAGAGATATTCGCCTCATAGAGGCCGCCGATACATTATTCTTGGGCACCGCCCACGCCACCTCCGGCAACGACGCTTCCCACCGCGGCGGCGGACCCGGATTCGTCCGCGTTGCAGGAGAGCACCTCTGGTGGCCCGACTATCCCGGCAACAACATGTTCAACAGCTTCGGCAACCTTTACGCCGACCCCACCGCGGCTCTGTTGTTCATGGACTTCCGCGGCGGCATCACGCTTCAGCTCTCCGGTACTGCGAAGGTGTGCTGGGGCGACCAGACCACTTCAGGAGACGACGCAAACACCGGCCGCCGGGTCGAATTCGTTCCCCAGCAAGTGATCACCACCGCGATGCCCGCCCTGGCCGGGACCGATCATGCCCGTCATGCGGGAGACCCCCGCCGGCCTCCCACGTCGAACGAGCCACCGGACAAGGGGGACGCGGAGGTGACGCTCCTGGGGCGCCCCTGAGGGGGATCGACGTCAACGGTTAGTCAGGCGGCGAGGTGGTCGATCGCCGCCGCAGCGGCCCGTCGCTTGCGCCGCCAGCCACGCACGGTGGCAATGGCGGTGTTCAGCCCGCGGCGCCGGCCGGTCGCCGGGTCGGTGCCCGCGAAACCGGGCTCCAGTTCTGCGAACATCCGCTCGCTGCGGGTTTCCGGGGCGTCGTCGGCGTCGTCGCGCAGGTAGGAGTTCGGCAGCGAGAGCTTGGCCAGCGTGCGCCAGGTCTTGGCGTACTGCACCAGGAATGACCCTGTGGTGTAGGGCAAATCGTACTTGTCGCAGACTTGGCGCACCCGCACCGAGATCTCGTGCAGCCGGTTGCTCGGCAGGTCGGGGTACAGGTGGTGCTCGATCTGGTGGCACAGGTTGCCGCTCATGAATCGCAGCGCCGGCCCGGCCTCGAAGTTGGCACTGCCCAGCATCTGACGCAGGTACCACTGGCCCTTCGTTTCGCCGATCATGTCGGTCTTGGTGAATTTCTCTGCGCCATCGGGGAAATGGCCACAGAAGATCACGGCGTTGGCCCACACGTTGCGGATCACGTTGGCCACCGCATTGGCCTTCAACGTGGACGTATAGGTGGCGCCGGGCGACAGCGCGGTCAGCGCCGGGAAGGCGACGTAGTCCTTCAAGACCTGCCGGCCGGCCTTGGCCAGGAACTCGTCGACCCGTTGCCGGGCGTCGTCCTGGTCCATCCGCTTCTTGGCGATCTTGCCGAGCTCCACGTGCTGCAGGCCGACGCCCCATTCAAACAGGAGCGCGAGCAGGGTGTTGTACACCAGGTTGAAGACGTTGAAGCGCTTCCAGCGCTGGTCGCGAGTGACGCGCAGCAAGCCGTAGCCGACGTCGTCGTCCATCCCGAGAATGTTGGTGTACTTGTGGTGCACGAAGTTGTGGGTGTAACGCCAATGCTTGGACGACCCGCTCATGTCCCACTCCCACGTCGAGGAGTGGATCTCGGGGTCGTTCATCCAGTCCCACTGGCCGTGCATGACGTTGTGGCCGATCTCCATGTTCTCCACAATCTTGGCCACGCCGAGCGTCACGGTCCCGGCCCACCAGGCCGAACGCCGTGAACTGGCGGCCAGCAGCAACCGGGCGGCCACCTCCAGCGCGCGCTGTGCGGCGATGGTGCGACGGATGTAGCGCGCGTCTCGCGCGCCGCGAGAGTCTTCAATGTCCTGGCGGATGGCGTCGAGCTCAACGGCCAGGCTTTCGATGTCGGCGTCGGTCAGATGGGCGAATACGTCGACGTCAGTGATAGCCATCGTCTTGCCTCCCTACGGTCATGCAATCGGTGACTTACCTACGTTATCGTAACCTACGAATCCGTAGGTTACCTGTGAGTAGCCTTTATATGTCGAGCACGCAATCACCCGAGGCGGCCGACACACAGGTCTGTACCCGGGTGCCCGGATCGTGTTCGGCGCCGGTGCGCAGATCGCGGACGTGGCCTTCCGCCAGGCTCACCACACACGACTGGCAAATGCCCATTCGGCAGCCGAAGGGCATCTGCACGCCGGCGCCCTCGCCGGCGTCCATCAACGACGTCGCCGCATCCGCGGCGACGGTCCGCCCGCTCCGGGCGAAGGTGACCGTGCCGCCGGCTCCGGCGGGCGCGGCCTTGGCCACCGCGAACCGCTCCAGGTGCAGCCGGTCCCGGATACCCGCCGACGACCAGACCTTCTCGGCCGCGGCGAGCATGCCCTCCGGCCCGCAGGCCCAGGTCTGGCGCTCGCGCCAGTCGGGCACCTCGTCGTCGAGCCGGGCAAGATCGAACCGGCCCTGGGTGCGTGTCTCGCGCACCCGTAGGCGGTAGCCGGGCTGGTCGGCCGCCAGCGCGGCCAGGTCGGCGCGAAACATCACCTCGGCTTCGGTGGGCGCCGAATGCAGGTGGATGATGTCGCCAATTTGGTTGCGGCGCAGTAGAGTTCGCAACATGGACATCACCGGTGTGATCCCAGAACCAGCGGTGAGAAACAGGACCGACCGCGGCGCGGGGTCGGGCAGTACGAAGTTGCCTTGCGGCGCGGCCAGCCGGACGATGGTCCCGGGCCGCACGCCGGCCACCAGGTGGGTGGAAAGGAACCCTTCGGGCATCGCTTTCACCGTGATGGTCACGGTCTTGGCCGATCCGGACATGCCGGCGGCCGGGCTCGACGTCAGCGAATACGACCGCCAGCGCCAGCGCCCGTCCATCAGCAGCCCGATGCCCATGTACTGGCCCGGCTGGTAGTCGAAGTTGAAGCCCCAGCCAGGCTTGATGACCAGGGTGGCGGAATCCTCCGTCTCGCGCCGCACGGCCAGGATGCGGCCCCGCAATTCGCGCGCCGACCACAGCGGATTGGCCAGGTGGAGATAGTCGTCGGGTAACAGCGGCGTGGTGATGCGCGCGGCGATCTTACGCAGCGCGTGCCAGCCCGGATGCCGGTCCGCGCCGGCGACGACGGACCGCTTGGTGTCGACGACGTTGGCGCTGATCGGCGACGATGATTTGCTCATAGGAAGCTCCTGCTCACGTTGCGGCGTTTGGCTTCCGCTTAAAGGCTACGCTGCCGTAACCTACGGTACCGTATCCAGGCCGGCCCTGCTCAGAGCAGCTCTAGCAGGAACGCCAGCTCCTGGTTCGCATACCAGGCCAGGTCGTGGTCTTGAGCATCACCGACGGTCAGCTCGGCGTCCTCGTCGCCCAGGTCGGCGGCGTCGATGACCTCAAGAGCCCTCGTCACGTCCGCCTCAGCGCCGGCGGTGTCGACGTACGCGGCGATCACGTGGTCGAGCGGGACGGGCACGCCGAGTCTGACGACGGCGTCATCGAGATCGGGCCGGTGCTTGGCCCCGGATTCGCCCAAGTCGACCTCGGCGGCCAGCACCACGCGGCGGGGCGGCAGGGCATCGGTGGCGGCACCGGCTTCTTCAGCGGCTTCAGCCTCCCGGGCCGCCAGCAGGCGCAGCGACGCCAGCGCCGCCTCGCGCAGCGCAACGTCGGCGAGTTCGTCGTCATCGCCCTCGGCGTATGCCTCGCGCAACGTCGGCGTCACCGCGAACGCGGTGCCGTTGAGCGGCCACAACGAGCCGTCGTTCACGAGCTGCTGCAACATGGCCAGCGTGGCCGGAATGTAGACCTGGATGGCTCAATCCCCGATCAACGTGGCCGCGTAGTCCTCGACGTACGTCGCCAGGTCGCGCGGCGGGCGCTGGTAATTCACCGCCGGCAGCGGAAGCTTCGGCAGTTTGACCTTAGGCCGTTCCACGTCGTGGTAGTCGATCGTGGACAGTAGATGGGCCATCATATTCAGCCGTGCGTGCTTCTTGATATCCGATTCCACGACATACCACGGGCTGAACGAGGTGTCGGTGTGCACCATCATCTCGTCCTTTGCCCGCGAATATTCCTCCCACCGGTATACCGATTGCAGGTCCATCGTGGACAGTTTCCATTGCCGGACAGGGTCATTCAACCGCGCCTTGAACCGGCGCAGCTGTTCGGCCTCGGAAACCGAGAACCAATATTTACGAAGCAGAATCCCGTCATCGATCAGCAGCTGCTCGAATATCGGCGTCTGCCGCAAGAACAACACGTAGTCTTGCGGCGTACAAAATCCCATGACCTTCTCGACACCGGCGCGGTTGTACCACGACCGATCGAACAGAACGACCTCGCCTTCGGCAGGCAAATGGGCAATATAGCGCTGGTAATACCACTGGCCGCGATCCCGATCCGTCGGCGCGGGCAACGCCGCGATACGGACGACCCGTGGGTTCAAATATTCGGTGATCCGTTTGATGGCGCCGCCCTTACCGGCTCCGTCGCGGCCCTCGAAGATGACCACGACGCGGGCGCCGGAATACCGCACCCACTCTTGCAGCTTGACGAATTCCGTTTGCAGCCGGAACAATTCGGCTCGGTAGACATCGTTGGAAACCTTGCGTACGGCCGGCGAAGCCGATTTCTTCTTCTTCGCCTTTGTCAACTCGCCGTCGTTTGTCGAGGTACTCATATCAACGAATGATAGATCCACGTAGGAAAATTCACCGCCGACTACCGGGAAGCTTCCAACAGCTCCTCGAGCGCCTGGTTCAACAGGCCGGGCAACAGGTCCACGTCGCTCATCGCCTCGCGGTCGG
>Ga0307441_1000634_pt1 | contig 12540 bp, 8 predicted proteins | sample SalMarWE160420MG_FD_202149 | JGI IMG/M metagenome (GOLD analysis project Ga0307441, IMG submission 202149) | Salt marsh sediment microbial communities from the Plum Island Ecosystem LTER, Massachusetts, United States - WE1604-20 | ecosystem: Environmental > Aquatic > Marine > Intertidal zone >... | reverse complement strand
TGACAGTTCATCGTCTGCTGTGGATTGAGGGAGTTGAATGCAGGAAGGAGCGCTGCCGCATTCGCCCCAGCAAAGAGCGATGGAGTGTGTTCCAGGAAGGGAGGCGTGTTCTCCGTATCCGTATCCTATGCCAAGGGACGAAAGTGAAATTTCGAGTGCCGCCCAGAATCGTGCTGGATTGGTTTTCAGTCCGGTTGTGATGCTTACAGCCGGTGCTGGAGAGAAAGAGGTGTGAAAAGTGTATTCGATATTGAGTTCCTCCTGTCTTCCGGCTCCGGCTGCGAAGACCACATTCTCAACCGGGACAATGCCTAATGCAAGCTCAAGCGAGCGGGGAGCAGCCGGATCACCTGAGGAGCCCAAATCGGTTCGAAGTACGCTTCTGAACAGAACCGTTCCGAAGAAACCTTCAACCGGGGACCACACGGCAGCAACGTCGGCAGAAGCACCGGTCGCTCTGCTGTACCCGCTTATCTGAAGCCGCTCTATGGAAACACCGGCGCCTGCGACAACACGGCTTGCGAGTTTCCAGGCTGCAGCGATACCGAACCTGGCTTCGGAATAGGATTCGTCACCTGAGAGGGAAAACGATGCTCCGACAGCGTGCCTTCTGAACATGAGGCAGCCTGCTACTGCCGTTCGGTCAAGCCTTTGCAGGCCGAAGGGACGGGCAGCTGAAACTGCAACGCCGTGCCCCTCAAGAAGGCCCAGACATGCCGGATTTGCCGTCATGACCAGCGGAGTTCTTGGGAACAGAGCGGAAGCGATGCCTCCCTGAAGCCACGGAGATTCGGAAACGGGTTCGAAAGCAGCCTTTACCTCTGTGCAGCTCAGAGCAAGAATGATGGTCAACATAAGAAGAGTTTTCATATATAGAGTTTACCAATAAATGAAAACCGTTTCAAGGGCAGTAATATTTCAAGGTTGACAATCGGACTTAAGAACTTATGTCTTTAATGTTGTTTTATTATTTGGTCGGTTACCCGACTTTATCTGAACTTCGGGAGTAAGCGGATGCGTTCTGGTAAATTCGAGCCCGCTGGGAAGCGCGGCAGAGGCAGGCTTACGCATCTGGCCTGCAAGGTATTAGCAAACAGATTCCCGGAAAGTGACGATCCAATCAAGGAATGGCTTCCATCGAAGCCGGACTGGTCAAAAGAACTGCCCGATATCGATGTGCTCCAGCGTGAGTTGAAAGAACTTGACAAACGCGGCGGAAAGATCGTTCTTTACGGACACGATGACATGGATGGTATCACGGGGATCTACGTTGGCCAGAAAATACTCGAAAGTGAAGGTTATCGCGTCGTGCCCCTCATGCCCAGGAGGGCAACCGATGACTACGGCCTCCTTCCGGAGAGGATGGAGGGAGTTCTTCAGCCAGGAGACCTTCTGCTCACAGTCGATTACGGCTGTTCAGCGGTTCGTGGAGTCAGATGGGCAACCGAACTCGGCGCCAGAGTGGTCGTAACTGACCATCACACACTTAATTATCCGCTGCCGCAGGCTCACGGGATGATCAATCCGCAGAGGGTTGGACCTCCCGCAACTTACCTTGCAGGCTGCTCTGTCCTGTACGCGGCTCTTATCTCCATTTATCCTCAATGGGAAAACAATGCTGAGCTTCTCACCGCCATCGCACTTGGAACAGTATCCGACCGAGTGCCCTTTCTTGGCTGGAACAGGTACATCTTTGATGAGTTCAGAAAGGTGGATATCTCCGAGCTGAAGGGCGGGCTCGCAGTACTTGCGGAAACATGGCCCGCAAGGGAAGGAGCCTGGACGGGTTCCATGATCCGTCATGCGGTCACCTCGATAGTAGGCAAAGGAGAGGATTCCGGAATCGATATTCTACTGGATTTTATGCATGACGATAATTACAAGCGGTGCCGGAAAACCTGGAAACGGCTGAACAAAGTAAGCAGGCGAAGAGCGCATGTACTTTCGGAAATCTTTTCAGAAGCAATAAAGAAAAGGGATGACCAGGCTGCCGCCTACGGTATGAACCTTGTTTATCTTGATAGTATCCCGGACGGTATGGGAGGAACGCTTGCCAGCAAACTCAGCAGGATCACGCACAGGGGAACGCTGATAGTATCTCCCAGAGAGGACGGGAAACTTTCCGGAGAGGCCCGTTCCTACGGTGACTGGGATATGGCAGGTTTTCTGGTTGGCATGGGAGACGTTTTTACCAGTGCAGGAGGGCACCGGATGGCTGCGGGATTCAGCTGTTCAGGCATTCCATGGAGCCAGCTCAGGGAGCTGCTTCTTTCGAAGATGATGGAATATCCGGTTGATCCGGTACCGAAGCCGCATATCGACATGGTTGTAGAAAAGCTTCCGGATCCCAGGGAGTTCCTGTGCCTTGCGCCGTTCGGAGGGAAATTCCTGCCCCCTGCTGTCAAGAAGGGCACGATGAGGTACCTGCTGAACATCGGTGAGAGTTCGGTAAGCTGGTTCATAACGGAAGAAAGCGGAGACTGATCTCCGGGGTCGGACTTAACTTACGACACTTACAAAGATCAAAATCGATAAATAAAACGAATAAGGACTGGAGACCGATGAAGTACATTGTTACAGGAGCAGCGGGATTCATTGGAAACCATCTTGCCCGGCAGCTTATATCTGAAGGTACTGAAGTTGTGGCGGTGGATTGTTTCCGGGATTACTACTCCCTGGAGCTGAAAAAAGCTAATATAGCCGATTTAATCACGAATACTTCTTTCAAGCTTTTTGAGAAGGATCTGTCCGATAGTAACATGGACTGGATTGACATAGCGGTTGATCCCTCCGAGGAAATAACAGTGTACCATCTTGCCGCACAGGCAGGGGTCAGGAAGAGCTGGGGCAGTGAATTCCTTCAGTATGCAACCGATAATATCATGGCTACACAGAACCTTCTCGAATGGTCTCTTAAGAGAGGAAACGTAAGAAATTTTATTTTCGCTTCTTCCTCTTCCATATACGGGAGAGTAACGGATCTTCCCATGGTTGAAGATCTCACAATCCCTATGCCTGATTCACCCTACGGTGTTACAAAACTTGCCGCGGAGAATCTTGTAAGGCTTTACACAAGGAATCATGGTCTTCCCAGCGTTTCCCTGCGATTTTTTACGGTTTACGGTCCGGGTCAGAGGCCGGATATGGCTTTCAATATTTTTGCGCGCGCCATACGTGAAGGAAAGCCCCTGAGAATTTTCGGTGACGGAAGCCAGACAAGGGATTTTACATACGTTGGAGATGTCGTCCGTGGGCTGAGGCTGTCCGAAGGTTCAACAGAAGGAAAGGTAATGAACCTTGGTGGGGGCAATACCCTTCCATTGCTGGAGGCAATCGGTATCCTTGAGGAGGCAGCCGGAAAGAAAGCGAAACTTGAGTTTCTTCCCGTTCAGCCCGGAGATGTTCAGGATACTTTCGCGTCTACCGAACTGCTTCTGAAGACGACCGGCTGGAAACCTTCAACCCCCCTCCTCGAAGGTCTTCGATGTCAGCTGAGAGGTCGGGCTTAATTCTACGAAAAGAAGAAACCGGCGAAATTGTTCTGCCGGCTTCTATCGGTGAACTGTCTGCTCTAGAATGTGAAGTTGCTGTCTCCCCTTGGTTCGACCTTGAAGTTGTCCCGGGGAGTACCACAGTAATCCAGTCATGGCCGGCAATGCACCTGACGAGAGGCTTGGCTGTCGGGCGCTTCACCTTTGACCGGGAGGTGAGTGAAAGCCTTTGCCTTGTCGGGAACAGATGATTTGCCTGTCAATCACTGTCTGACTTGAACGACCAGGGCATCGAGTCTCTGTCTCCGTAGTCATCATTCTCGGGAGTATAATGGAGCCCGCTCATGCCGTATGTCACTTCCGCCTTGAACGATGTGATCCGCTGTCCTCCATGTAATGATCCCTCGTACAGGAATTCAATATAACCGATGAATGGAATCTGCCTCCCGAAGAAGTCCGGATCGTTCTCGACTATCCATCTTGCGGCTGCATCCTCGTCACTCTTCCAGGGAACATCCAGTTGAGCGTACTCCTCAAGGAGTGCCCGGTACTCCTGCATTTCCGAATAGGGAACCTGAACCGTTCCGCTGAAATGCCTTCCCGGTTCCTGTATCTCTGTTGACTGAGGTTCAGGGTGTTCCAGCACCTGCCATGTTGACCAGTTCGAAGCGTCAGTTGAGTAACGAATGTAGACATCACCCTGGTAAGGTGTCCAGGTCTGACCGTCGTTGAGAGTGAACTCCTCCGGTTCCGGCTGTATGGTAACTCTCACGGAGATCATCATCGGAGCCCGCCACGAAAGTCCCAGTGCCATGGGAGCTGTTCTTATCCACCCGTCGCGGCTTGATGCAGGTTCACCATCCCATCCCAGGCCATCATTTGTGACTGTGATCATATCGGGTTCCGACCAATCGGACTTTGCCGCAGCATCGATGATGTCCGTGAAATCGATTTCCAGTGCCTTGAAGTCGAGGATCGAAGCTGAAGCAGCTGATGCAAGCAGGCCTGGCATAATAATCATTACCGCGATCCGAAATATTCTCATTTTTTTCAGCCTTAAGTTAGTGTTTATCATTGATCATGCGGACTTGTGTTTCTATTCAGTTATACACTCGAATCCCGGTCATATTTCATCAGTACTCCCGGAACTTGAACAGCCCAGAATTGTGCTCAGCCTGTGAGCGATGACCAGGCGGTAATCGAAGATTTATTTATAGGAATGAATTGTCTTATAAGCGGAAAAATGGATGGTGGAAAACCATTTTCCTGTTATCGGAAGGCTTTCGATGTCAGCTGAGAGGACGAGCTTAATTCTACGAAAAGAAGAAGCCGGCGGAATTGATCCACCGGCTTCAATCCTGAAACGTTCAGATCTAAATTGTCAGATCATCATCCGTTCTTGGTTCCATCTTCCAGTTGTCGAAGCTGTACATCACTACTCCAATAATTTCCGTGAAAGTATCACCTATTGAGGCAGAGTAGGTGTAATCGCCAAGGTCATCTATTCTGATCTCACCGCTGCCGTCGTCGACCGCCCATTCACCGTATCCCAGGTCATCTTCAGTCACTGTTACGTCAGAAACAGAAACAAGCACGGATTCCCACTGTTCCTGCCCCACATCATCGGTATCCAGCAGTTCGGGACTGGGCAGAGAATGTCCTGTGGAATGAACCACAACACTTGAAGGATAGTGGAGTTCGGTGAGTCCGTAGTATTCTGTAATTTCACCCGTAACGGTTACGCTGTCTCCCCTGTTAAGACTGCTTACGTCGGTACCGAATAGAGTAAGCCCGTGCCATGCGCCACCGGAGGCATCCATAATAACAGAGTAAGCCGCGGAGCTGGAGTAATACTCGTCCCCTCCTACGACAACGATACCTGTTACGCTGACAGTCTGTCCGTCAAAGGGTGATGATGACTGCTGGCCCTGAATCTCGTAGCAGGTATAGGCGTCTCCTCCGCCTCCGGAGGTTACCAGGTCAGCGTCATCCCTGGGCTCGAGCTTCCATACGTCCCAATCGTACCACATTGTACCGGTTGCTGTGATGAGTGTGTCTCCTACGGCGGGAACGTAAGAGTAATCGCCCATATCGTCGATCCGGCATTCCCCTGTACCGTCATCAACAAGAAATTCACCGTAGGTCTGAACTTCAGTTACTATAGCGTTGCTTACAGTTACAAGGACGGATTCGTACTGCTCAGGGTTCTGTGAATTTGCGATATTCGCTGTGGTTACAGCAGTGGCAGGCGGAAGGTCGTTGCCTGTCGATACAATCTCTACAGCCGAAATGATAGAAAGCTCGGTTAATCCAAAGAACTCCTGAACGGTTCCGGAGATTATCACACTGTCACCCCTGGCGAGTGACGCGATGCTGTCGCCGAAAACTACAAGGCCTGTCCAGGGGCCTCCTGCGGGATCACCGAGAACAGCGACAGGTCCGGAGGAAGAGTAGTATTCGTCTCCACCGGCTGTAACTATTCCCGCTACGGTGACATCCTGGTCAAGGTAGGGTGAAGATGACTGCTGTCCCTGAATCTCGTAGCAGGTAAGGTAATCGCCACCGCTTCCGGAGTCAGCTATGACAACCTGCATCTCGTTGCTCCAGGATACATTGTTATCCGTATTTTTCGTTTGCAGAGCGTAGTAATATGTCTCGCCCCAGGAGAGGCCGATATCTGTGTAGGTAGTATCCGAAACAGTTGTTGTTGTCATGATCGAGCTGGAGGGAGGATTGGAGGAAATTCCAGAAGTGGTGGACCTGTATAGGTTGTACTCGGAAAAATCTGTGTCCGGGCATGTGGTCCAGGATGCTGCTACGGCATTTGTGGTACCCGATGTGGCGGATAGAGTCGATGCAGTTGGATTATTTCCGGGATCTGCCGGGTTTTCATCATCTCCGCACGAAATCAGGATAAGGACCGCTGCCAGAGCGATAAATGGGATAAACCATTTTACTTTTTTCATTTGCGAAAAGTCTCCTCTCATTAATTCAATTGTTCTACTTCATAACACCGGAATACGTTTAAAGTTCAAGCTGCTTTTTCAGCAGTTTCATGGCAAGGTCTCTAAGTTCTGGATCCGATTTGTCATCGAGGTCTATATTTATAGCAATTCTTATCACAGGGTTCCCGGAAGGCTCGACGGATAAGGAAGGCTCGATGGATACTGGCGGTTCAACGGCTACTGCGGGCTTCGCTTCAACAGGCATGGTTTTGTCCCGGACGGGCTTTTTCGGCTTGACTTCAGCCTTTTTAACAGGTTCTTGCTGTTTCCCGACAGGCTCTGTTTCTGTAAGGCCGGCCTGATCGCAGAGAACCTTGAAAGTAAGTATCATGTAGGCTACGTTCGGATCCGATGTGCCGGTTTCTTTTCTGAAGAACTCCATCAGCGTAGAGCCATCTTCCTGATACGCATTGGGGAATTCATCGAAAAGAATATGGTATGAAGTTTTAAGCGCTTCCTGCAGGATTCTGGAGGATTGTCCCCTCTCGCGGAATTTTTCCCATAAAATCGCAGGTTTACCGTTCTCATCAATGAAGCCGAGGAAGAGTAGAAGCTTCATAAGACCTTCGTCCACTTCCCGCTTAAAACCGAGACTGACCAGATAATCATGATCGACGAAATTTGGAGGGTCGGTTTTGTATACAGTGCTGAGCAGCAGTTCTATACTGCCCGGATCGTGCAATATTGGAAATTCCATAATCAGCCCTCTTATTCAGTTAGATGTTAACTATCCAATTTATATACAGAATAAGAACAGTTTCCGCTAGACGGTAATCACGAATGAAAAAGGGAAAAAACTTGATTCCAAGTACAAATCAGATTTGATCACATATCTGAATGAATGACCTTAACGGCAAAGTCATCACCCTCTGACCAGAGAATACTTTCCGCTCTGGTGACATTCATCAGGTCACTCTGAAGCTGCCTCAGTCCGGCGAGGTCTGCCTCTGTCGCGAATACCTCGATAGACTGCAGCGGGGCAGCCATACTGAGATTCTGCTCACTTTTGAATTTCCTTGCCTCCTCGATGATTCGCAGGCTCATGTCTCCATACTTCATGGCCTCTGCGTCCATGTAGCCAGGGTTCGGCCAGGGAGCCAGATGAAGGCTGATATGTCCTTCGGGCTCTCTGAAAATGGACTGGTAAATCTCTTCAGTTACATGTACCAGTACCGGGGCGAACAATCTCAGAGAACCGTACAGAACCTGGTAGAGAGCGTATTGCGCAGAATGCCTGCCTGAGGGATCATCATCGGAGTAAAGACGCTTCTTGGCAATTTCAAGGTAATTATCGCACAGGACTTTCCAGAAGAAATACTCGGCTTTGTCCATGGCTACCGAATACTCGTACTTCTCCATTCCCGAAGTGGCTTTCGTGGCTGCTTCAGTGAATCGCGAGAGTATCCATCTGTCGAATGGTTTCAGGTCAGGTTCAAGTTCCGGATCGAAATCTTCAAGCCTGGAAGCTGCGAATTTAAATGCATTCCATAGTTTGGTTACGAGGCGCCTTCCGTCACCAAGGACTTCCTCGCTGAAGAGGACATCACTTCCAAGTTTTGAGCTGCAGGACCAGTAACGCAATTCGTCAGCGGAATACTGTTTGAGTGCAAGAAGAGGATCTCCAGCCACATTACCTTTGCTTTTTGACATCTTCTCGCCACTCGGATTCAAAGCGTGACCGCTTATCATAACGTCTGCCCACGGGATATCAGAGGAATGAAGATAAGCCTTTGTAATTGTATAGAATGCCCACGTCCTTATAATATCATGTGCCTGGGGTCTGAGGCTCATGGGCATGAATCCCTGTCTTTCATCCTTTTCGCCCCACCTGGCATTTATCTGAGGAGTAAGAGAACTTGTTGCCCATGTGTCCATTACATCGGATTCCGGTCTGAAAGAAGTGCACCCGCACTCCTGGCAGGGTTCACCCGGCGATTCCTCGAGCGGATCAACCGGCAGATTCTCTTCCTTTGCGAATAAAGGTTTACCGCATTCCTCGCAGAACCATACCGGGAATGGAACGCCGTAGTAGCGCTGCCTGCTGATGCACCAGTCCCACTTAAGGTTTTCGACCCAGTGATCGAAGCGGACTTTAAAATGGGCGGGATACCAGTTAATCTCATTGCCGCATCTGATGAGATCATCCTTTTTGTCAAGAATTTTGACAAACCACTGCATATTGACCAGGTATTCAAGCGGAGTTCCGCACCTCTCGTGAACATTTACTGAATGACTGATATCTTCTCCGCTTTTCCTGAAGCCTTCCCCGGACAGCTTTTCAACAAGAACCTTCCTCGCTTTCTTCCAGTACATTCCCTCAAGGAAGCCGGCGAGAGAGTTCATATGACCCTTTCTGTCAAGTACAATTCTCAGGTCAAGGTCGAATTCCTGCCACCACTCTATATCGGTCGTATCACCGAAAGTGCAGCACATTACTATTCCGCTGCCCTTTTCGACATCGACCTTCGAGTCACCTAGGATTTCCACTTCATGGTTGAATATGGGGATTATTGCTTTTCTGCCTATAAGGCTGTTCCATCTATCATCCGATGGATTAACAAAAACGCCTACGCACGCGGGAAGAAGTTCTGGCCTTGTAGTAGCGATCGGTATACTGCCGCTGCCATCAGCAAGCCTGAATTCGAGATCATGGAAAACGGACGCGAAATCCTTGTCCTCGGTTTCCGCCTGAGCCACAGCAGTCTGGCATTCGGGGCACCAGAGAGTGGGAGCTTTCTTCCTGTAGATAAGACCTTTTTCGTTAAGATCAAGAAAAGACCTCTGGCTGATTCGCTGTACCCATGGATCGATGGTTGTGTAGAGAAGATCCCAGTCACATGAAAATCCGAACCTCGTCCAGAGATCACGGAACATGTCCTCAGCTTCTTTTGTCACTTCAAGACAAAGTTCAACGAACTGGGTTCTGGGCATATCCTGAGCCCGGACTTTTCTCTGCTGCTCTGTGAATCGTTCGCTGGGAAGGCCGTTGTCATCGAAGCAGAAAGGATAGAATACTTCCATGCCCTTCATTCTGTGATACCTGGCCATGGCCTCAGCCTGTACATAGCTGAAAACGTGCCCCATATGAATTTTGCCCGATACTGTAGGCGGAGGAGTATCGATGGAGTATACCGGCCTGCCGGAATCACTTCTGTACCTGAAAACACCGTTTTCATTCCAGAATTTCTGCCAGCGGGATTCCGATTCCTTTGCATTGTAACGCTTGGTTAACGTCACTTGAGTATCCTTTCGTATTTCCGGGAGCACCTTTCAGCATATTACAGAGAGCCAGAAAGATAATCCTGAAGGAGCTGCCGAACAAGTGTATAACATGGAGGTTGTACACTTCGTCAAGTTATTGAATATTGCTGAACAGCAGAGAATGTAACCGCTCTTTTGTAACCGGCGAAGCAGAAATCCTGACTCTGAACTTTTGCGCCGGATAGGAGGTCTATTGAACACTCCATCCCGGAAATCTCTTGAAGAATCAATTCCACCACTTCTTCGCGGCATAAACGGGATTCTCAGTACCGGAGCAATAGCCCATATTCTTGAAGCTGATATAGCCGAAGTAAAGCGGGTTCTCTCCGAGCTTGAAAAAGATAATGTCATCTGCAGAAAACAGGAGCATCACGAAGACGGATGGACCAATACCTGTGAAACCGCACCTGATTCAATAGAAGCGGAAAAAAAAGAATATTACGATAGCCTGCTGAAATATATACTTCTATTTCCTGGAGCAACGCTTTCTGATCGAATGATTATTATCAGGTTCGGGAATGCATCTCCCAGGGATAGAATGTTCCTGCTTCTCGGAGCACTTCGCCAGGCAAGGGAAAACGGTGAATTCAGGCTGTTCTCATATTTCATAAGGGAAATCATGCGTCCCGGATTGAGCAGCCTTACAGTAAGTGAAGCTGGTGAAGTCCTTTCAGTGTTTGAGCCTCTCAAACTTCGGGATTTCGAACCAGCTGCGGCAATAGGATTCATAGAAGGGTACATGCCCTCATTCAAATCCGTTTATGACCGGGTACTGGCACTGACCCGGCTTGGTGAACTTGAACTGGTGGAAAACAGGTTGCCACGGGCGGAGAAACTGCTGCGGGAAGCTCTGAAACTAAGCATGGATAATAATACCGGAGACTGGATACCGGAGATTTTCAGAAGCCTTGCCGAAATTCCAGGTGATTTCGAGGAAATGAAGGATACGGCAGCAGTAATAGAGAAAGTAATAGACTGGCTTCCGGAGATAGACAACGACGACGTGATGGTCAGAATACTGTCCACTGCGGCTGCAGCTCTATCTGGACTCAGAATGAACAGTGTTGCCGAGAATACGATTCTTTCAGCTATGAAGTACATACCTGCGATTACACTTGAGACACAGCAGATACTCGAATGGTGCAGGGCAAAGGTTTTCATAGCTTCAGGCAGAAAAAAATCCGCGATGGTAATGCTCAATCGATCTCTCCTGCTTGCTGAAAGCGTGAACGATCAGTTCGCAGTCATGGAGATACTGAATACTATTATCCTTGAAATGAAAGAGCATCCGGACTACACCGTAAGAAGCCTGATCTCAATAATGCAGAGCGTTTCCAAAAAAGCATCGATCAGCGGTAATCTGTCCAACAGGCTGTATTCACTTGATCACCTGGTAGATATGTATACAAGAACTCTGCAGATTTCAAAGGCAGTGGAAGCTGCTGAAAGAGTATCGAAAATTGTGGATTCTTCTGACATGCTCGAGGATGAGCCCCGGACGGCATGGTGTGAAACCTATATCAGTTTCCTCTCGGGAGATGGAGAGGGAAACGGAAAAGGAGCTCTTTTCCTACCTGGTACGGATGATTTCCTGATGTCTATTGATCGGGAAACAGAACCGGTCAGGGAAGCGGGTATTATTGCCGATCATCTTATTGCTTCTCCTGGAACCGATTCCACTGTATGCGCCCTGATACTTGCACTGGAAGCTTTCTGCAGAGGTTATGACAAAGCCTCTTCAATGATAGCTGCAGCAGCTAATACATCCTACAGCAGTATTCATGATAATCCCTTTTTGTCATGGGAACTCTGTATAAGCGGTATACTTGCATCAAAAGACCGGAATGCAGACGATTTCTTCCATTCGGCACAGCTGCTGGCGAGGCAACTGGACAGACTTCTGCTTGTATGGCTGATACTCCGTTGCAGGATGAGGCTTGATCCAGACAGGGAATTCAGAGAACACGCAGAGATACTGCTGCTTCTAGCTGAACTGGATGAGTACATAGCCCTGCAGCTCAGCGCAGAAGCAAGAAATGAATTCATGAAGGGAACAGGTTCAGGACAACGCTTGGAGAGTTTGAGATCAATCGCAGAATGCCCTTCAGGAACACTTATTGACATCAGGGATTCACTGAACAGCAAGCTTGAAAAAGAAACCACGAACGTATTCAAGGAAATCCATAAGGGCTCGGGCAGGATTTCCTCTAGATCGGAGATAAGCGCCAGTCTGGAAACTCTGGGAATTCTGACCGGCGCAGACAGGGTCCTGGCCCTGAGGGTCAGAGGCAGCAATCTCAGCATTATCGAGGCCTATGGACCTGGCGGTTCTAAACTTCCAGGCGCAGAGATCGAGGAAATATTACTGAAGCTTCCCGAGGAAGAAATTTCAGTGGATAATTTCGGGATAAATCCATTCGGAAGCAGGAAATGCGTGATCATTCCCACAGAAAAATCCGTTATTCCTGCTAAATTAGAGAGAAGGCTGCACTTTCTGCACTCACAGAGGGGGAATTACCTGCTAATTGAGCACTATTCGCCATTCAATAAGATAGACGGCCCAACAGAATATTTTGCCGAATGCCTGTGCAGGCAGATCGGGTCAGCCCTTCTTCTTCGTGACAGGGAATCCATGGCATACATCGATACTCTTACAGGCTCGGATATAGGTTATTCCTGGATGAAACGGCTGGTCACATTCAGGGACAGCGAAAAACCACTTAAATCTAATCTTTCAGTTCTTCTTCTGGATGTGGACGGCATGAGGGAAATCAACAGGCTGT
>Ga0307441_1000633_pt1 | contig 12556 bp, 11 predicted proteins | sample SalMarWE160420MG_FD_202149 | JGI IMG/M metagenome (GOLD analysis project Ga0307441, IMG submission 202149) | Salt marsh sediment microbial communities from the Plum Island Ecosystem LTER, Massachusetts, United States - WE1604-20 | ecosystem: Environmental > Aquatic > Marine > Intertidal zone >... | reverse complement strand
CGGCGACCCACGCAGCGGGTCCCTGCGCACGCACTCCGGCGCCGGGCAACCGACCGGGACCTATCGGCCGTCGTTGCTTGCCGGGGTTCGTGCGTTGACGCCGATGCCGGTCACTGGTGAGGCGGACGCTCCGGTGGGGGATTCCGCTTTCTCCGGCAGAAAACGAACCTGCAGCATGGCAATGATGCCCAGACCGACGTTCAGCCACAACACGTTGGCGGGATTCCAATAGGTTGTCAGCGCCCCCAACGCCATCACTGCCAGGGCGCCGCAGCCGTTGGCCAGCCCAAGGGCGAGCCCCGCGCCCAGGGATCGGTTTTCGGGCAGTATGTCCTGTCCCATAAGAATGGTGACCGGGAGGGTGGCGAACAGGGCGATACCGATCAGACCGAGCAGAACCCATAACCATGGTCCCGAGGAGAGCAGAAACAGCGCCAGCAGCAGTGCAGAGAGCGAGCTTGCCGCGAACAGCACCGGGCGACGGCCGAAGCGGTCGGCCAGGTGTCCGCCGGCGACGTTGCCGATAATGCCGGTCACCAGCAGGGCGCTGACCAGAGAGGCGCCGGAAACAAGGGAACCGCCCTGCCGGTGCCAGATGAGCGGCACGAACGTTACCAGACTGAACATCATGGTGGCCCGCAATGCGGAATAGGTCACCACGTTGAGCAGCGCCCGCCGGTGATGACGCCAGGCGATAGGCGGTGAGTCAGGATGCCGGGCGGGCAGCCGGGGCACATAGTGATGTAACAATGGCAGGGTCAGCAGAGCGGGCAGGGCCAGCAACCACAAGGCGCCCAGGCCCAGGTGCACGACCACCAGGCTGGCCAGCACGGGCCAGACGCCCCGACCGAGTTCCCCGCCCACCAGGAACACCGACATAAAAGCACCGTCGCGACCGGTGCTCAGCCCCCGTACCGCCGCGAGGGCCTGGGGGTGGAACATAGAGTTGGTCAAGCCAATGAGCAGCAGCGCCAGCAGCAGGCTTCCATAGCCGGGCGCAAGTCCCACCGCTGCGCCGCCGACAGTGGTGCCGGTGATGCCGACAAAGATCATCGTTCGCCCGCCCACGCGGTCCGAGAGCCAGCCGTACAGTGGCTGCAGGGACTGCCCAAGCAGAAGCGTACCCATGATGGTGCCGGCCAGTGCCACCGGCGCGTGCAGGGTAAGCAACACGGCCGGTAGCACCCCGGGCAGGTAATTGGCCGCACCGTCGTTGAGAAAGTGAGTCCAGGAAAGCGCTGCAAGGCGCCGGCGTGCAGGCGCGGCGGCCGGAGTTGCGGACGGGGTCATGGAAGGGTCGGGGCACAGAGTCTGCAATCGAAGCGCGCATTGTAGCGCATCCGTGCGGGATTGCTTCGCGGTGGAAATCACCACCGGTTTTATGGAACTTTGCCGCTGAGCCAACCCCAGGTTCACAATCGACGGTGATGATCCGGGCACAATGCGCGGTGCACGCCGATGGTTGTGCCTTCTGTGTGTGTACGGGGCGCAGAGGTTGGAATACACCGGCCTTGTCGATAGTCATACAGGTGGCGACGGCCGACTTACCCCGACAGCGGGATGAAGACGCCTCCAGGCGGATCGGTCAGGCCCGGGCCGCGCCTTGCCGGCCCGGCACGCAATCGCAAAATGGATAGGAGGACTCAATGAAGAGATCGAACCTGTTTGCAGTACTCATCGCGGCCCTGGTGGCGGCCCTCGGCGGCATGCAGCCGGCGGCGGCCGCCGACTGGTCCGTGTACAAGGACTACTCGTTCAACAAGCTCAAACTGGCCCACCCGCAGCCGTTCGCCAAGCAGCATGCTTTGTTGCAGGTCAGCGAGGCGAATCCGCATCTGTGGACTCTGGCGCTCAACAATGCGGCAAACCTCATCAACTACTTCGGGCAGGACAAGGTGCAGGTGGTGGTTGTCAGCTACGGTCCCGGTCTCAAAATGCTGCTCCACAACAGCAGGGACGCAAAGCGGATCGCCAGCCTGAGTGCGGAGGGCGTGGAGTTCGACGCCTGCCACAACACCATGGAGCACATGAAACGCAAGATCGGACATCTGCCGAAGTTGGTTGCTTCCGCGGTGGTCGTTCCTGCCGGTGTGGTCCGTATCATGCAGCTGGAACAGCACGGGTACGATTACATCAAGCCCTGATCGTCGGTGCCGTGGACCGGCGCCGGGCGCCCGGTAGAGGGGCGGTGACCGATATGCGGGTCGTCGCCCCTTTTCTCTGGATGGCTCTCGTGCGGCGCGTATCAGCCCATCCCGGACATTACGGCGCGAGCATCCAGCGAGTGGAACATCCATATGGAAAGACCCAGCAGCAAGACGAGCAGCGGTACAGTCAGCCAGAACCCCAACGTGTGCCAGCGCTGGGTCTCGGACCAGTCGAGATGGAACAGGAAGTGGGTCTGGGCGAGCACGCCCAGTAAGGCGATCGTCGAGATGGCTACCCTTCCGTAGAATTGAGACAGCGCGTGGGTTGCCACCAGCCCGAAGGACAACCCCATCAGAGCCAACGATAGGAGAAAGCCTGTCAGGTAGCCGCGAGTACTGGCCAGTCGGACTTCGGGGTGGTCGAGCGGATTCGGCTGCTGGTGGGACATTAGAGCTTCCCCTGCAAGTAGACGAACGTGAAGATGAATACCCAGATCAGAGCCTGAAAGTGCCAGAAGATCCTCAGGTTCAGAAGACGGTAGACGACGCCCTCCGTGAACCCTTGGCGCAGAACCTGGGCGACCATTACAGCCATCCACAACAGCCCGAACAACATATGCAGACCGTGGGTCAGTACGAGGGTGTAGTAGCTGGACAGGAATCCGCTGCGTTCCGGCACGATACCCTGTTGGGCCAGCGCCGCGAATTCATGTATTTCCATCCCGAGAAAGCCCGCGCCGAGCAGGAACGCCACACCAATCCAGCGCACGACACTTCCTTGTCTGCCCCGTTTGAGGGCGGCCATGGCGATCCCGAACGCGAACACACTGGCGAATACCAACGCCGTCTCCACGAACGCCGGGACCAGATGCACCACCTGTTCGGCGCCGGGGCCGCCCGCATTGTTGTGCCAGAGAATGGCATAGGCGGTGAAAATCGATGCGAACAGCATGGCGTCCGTCAGCATGTACAGCCAGAACCCGAGGGTCCGGGTGGAAATCATGTCCGGGCCGGGATGGGCGTCGTTCCAGAGAACGATGCTGCCGGCGTCTTCGGTTTCTGCCTCGTTCGAACTCATTGATGACTCCTTCTGCGGTCCCGGCGGGAACATCCCCCGTGGGCGTAGATGCGGTTCCAGTGAATCAACCGCCGACGCTTTGTCTCGAAGGCATCCGCGTCGATGCAACCACACCGGCAGCCGGCTCGCCGACGGGTGCTTCCTCGCCGATCGCGTCTGGCTCAGGTTCGAGGTAAGCGCGTTCCATGCGTTCGACCTCGGCGGCCGTAATGACGTATCCGGTATCCTTGTGGAAGGATCGCCAGACGACCACGCCAATCAGCGCAAGCAGTGCACAGGCCGCCAGCCACCAGATGCGCCACACCATGGCAAAGCCGAACATGAACGCCACTGCCCCCAGCACGGCAGGTACGTATGTGTTCTTCGGCAGGTGTATGTCCTGGAAACGGTCGGGCACCAGCCTGGTCAGGCCGCGCTCCTTTCGCCAGGCCCACTCGTCCCGGGCGTGTATCTGGGGGATGACGGCGAAGTTGTAGAACGGAACTGGCGAGTGGGTCATCCATTCCAGGGTGCGGGTGCTTCCCCAGGCGTCCGCCTCGGCCCGGTTACTGTGGCGGTCCCGGATGCTGACGTAGAGCTGCTTGAACTGGTAGTACGCTGCGACGCAAAACAGGCCAATGCCGACCTGCTCAGCGACCAGCAGGGGGTACCAGCTGGAGTGGGAGACGTAGTCCAACCGCCTCGTCATCCCCATGAAACCCAGAATGTACATGGGGGTGAACACTATGATGGCGCCCGCGATCCAGAACCAGACCACCCGCTTGCCAGAGGCCTCGTCCAGCTTGAACCCGAACACCTTCGGGAACCAATAGCTGATTCCGCCGAGCGCCGCGAAGGAGATTGTCATAAGCCAGGAATGGAAGTGAGCGATCAGGAACACGCTGTTGTGCACCTGATAGTCGATGGCCGGCATGGCCAGCATCATTCCCGTCAGCCCCCCGATGAACAGGAACGAAAGGGCGCCGATTGCCCACAACATGGGCGTGTCGAAACGCAGCCTGCCCCGGTACATGGTGAATGCCCAGTTGAATACCTTCACGCCGGTGAAGATTCCAACCGCCATCGAGCTCATGCTGAAGAAAGCGATCACATCGGGTCCTGCGCCCATCACGAAAAAATGGTGCATCCAGACCGACCATGAAACTCCGGAAATGCCAAGCGCGGCCAGCACCATAGTGGTGTACCCGAACAATGGCTTTCTGGAGAATGTAGGGATGACTTCCGACATGATCCCGAATGCCGGGAGAACGAGAAAGTAGACCTCCGGATGACCCCAGACCCAGAATAAGTCCGTGTAGAGCATGACGTTGCCGCCCAGGGCGGCAGTGTAGAAGTGGGTGCCGAGGTAGCGATCGAGCGCCAGCAGGAAGAGGGCGCCTGCCAGTACCGGAAAAGCACTGATCACGATGAGGTTTGTGGCCATCGCACACCACGTGAACACGGGCATGCGCAGCCACTTCATCCCCGGCGCCCGCATCTTGATTATGGTGGCGATGATGTTGATCGCCCCCAGCGTTGTGCCCACGCTGCCGATCTGTATTGCCCACAACCAGTAATCCACGCCCACGCCCGGACTGTACGGGAGCTCGGTCAGCGGCGTCAGTCCGATCCAGCCGTCATGGGAGAAGTCTCCCAGGTACAGGGACAGCATCACCAGCGCTGCGCCGGCGGTGGTCAACCACAGCCCCAGGGCGTTCAGATACGGGTAGGCCATGTCCCGTGCGCCGATCTGCAGCGGCACCACGATATTCATCAGTCCCACCAATATGGGTGTGACGGCGAATATGAGCATGATGGTGCCGTGGGAGCTGTAGATCTGATCGAAATGAAAAGGTGGGATGTACCCGTGAAGAGCTTCCAGGTGGCCGGCGGACTTAGGGCCGACCGCCATCAGTTGCTGGGTGCGAATCATGACGGCGTCGATGAATCCGCGGAACATCATCACCAGACCGACCAGGATATACATGACCCCGATCTTCTTGTGATCAACGGACGGCAGCCATTCGCGCCACAAATATCGCCAACTGCGGGTGTAGGTGACGCCGGCAAACAAGGCGAGGCCTATTGCAACGGCGAAGGCGAACGCCCCCAGGATAATGGGGTTGTGGTAGGGAATCTGATGCAGTGACAGCCGGCCTATGAGGGGTGACCAAGGCCCTTGCAGATGAACCAGCATAACAGGTCTCTCCTTGTTGCCTGTCCCGTGCTACATGTGCGAAGTCATTCCCATGCGAGTGGTGAACACTTTCCCTTGTTTGACTTCCTGGATCACATGATCGAACAGGCCCGTCTGCACGCGGGCGTAGTACTTCACGGTGTGATGCAAGTTGATGGTGGGTCTGGCCACCCGGTTGAACGCCGCGTAGCTCAGTGCTTTCTGATCGGCTTTCACGTTCTCCACCCATCTGCCGAACGTGCCCGGCGGGATGGCCTTGGTCTGAAACTGCATCCAGGAAAAGCCCGGCCCGCTCAACGTGGCGGAAAATCCCTGGTAGGTGCCTGGATCGTTGACGAGCATGGTCTGTTTGGTGCGCATACCCGGCATGGCGTAAATCTGGCCGACCAACTCGGGAATGAAGAAGCTGTTGGTAACGGTGGCCGAGGTGAGCCTGAAATGCACGGGGGTGTCTATCGGAACGACGAGCTCGTTGAGGGTCGCGATGTGTTGTTTCGGATAGATGAACACCCACTGCCAGTCGGTGCTGATGACGTCCACTTCCAGCGGGCTGGTATGGTTGCCGACCTTCTTGTCGGAAGCAATAGCGGTTGGGTCGTAGGGATTTACTTCGTGAATTCCCACGAAGGAAAAGTAGCTGAGCAGGCCCACGGCAAGTAGGGGGATGCCCCACATTATCGCTTCAATGCGCGTAGAGGATGCCCAGTGGCTGTCGTATCTTCCCCGCGGCCGGGATTCCCGATAACGCCACAGGAACCACACCAGCAGCGCAGCGGTGGGAATGATGATGCCCAGCATCACCGCCACGTCGACAATGATGAAATGCAACTCGGCGCCTGCTACCGGGCCCTTGGGATGGATGAGCCAGAAGTGCGTTGTACTGCAACCGCCGAGCAGTACAACGGGAAGGATGAACAGCAGTCGGGCGATCCTGGGGTGCTTCTTGTCGTCCTTCATGGAAACGGATGGGTCCTCCGATATTCAATGGATCTGACATGCGCGTATGCTGCGGGTGCAGTTTCGGAACGCGGTCGCGGGATCATTGTGCTCGGAAGAGCGGTGCATATCAGCCGTCCCTGGTTGCATTGACACATAATCCCTTAACAACAAGCAGTGCGCCGTACTCGAAGGAACGTTTGTAGCGCAGTGTCTATTCCAGACAGGTGCAAGTATAGAACACCGAACGCCGCGCTACGCCGTTTCATCGTCGCTTCAATGGGTCATGAACGCGCGCAAATTGCCTGGGCATTCATCGAGCGCAGTTAGCGCGCAGGCGCAAAGAACTCTTGTGCCGGCGCGGCCGACAGGGCTGCGCGGGATCGGTAGGGGGTGGTGCCCGCCGCGGCTACGCGACGAGCAGCAGATGGCTGAAGATGAGAGTGGCGTAGAGCACGGACAGGTAGGAAATGGAGGCGGTGAACACGCGACGGGCGTACTGGTCCATGGCGCGGTCGACGGGCATGCGTTTGAGCTGCAGGGTCATGCGCAGGTACCAGATGCCGCTGACGGTGGCGACGACGCCGTAGAGCAGGCCGCCCCCGAGAAACGCAGGGACCAAGCTGACGATTAGGGTCGCGACGGCGTAGTTGACGATCTCACGGCGGGTGCGTTCCACGCCGTGGGTGACCGGCAACATGGGAACGCAGGCCTTGGCGTAGTCGTCACGAAAATACAGGGCCAGAGGCCAGAAGTGGGCCGGCGTCCACACGAAGGTCAGGGCGACCAGAGACAGGGGCAGCAGGGAGACGGGGTCGCCCACGGCGGTCCAGCCGATCAACGGCGGCAGCGCGCCGGCGAGTCCTCCCCAGACGATGTTCCAGGGCGTGTTGGGCTTGAGATAGACGGTGTAGACCACGCCGTAGCCGACGGTGCCGATGAGGGTCAGCACCAGGGTGGTGACGTTGGTCCACAGGGCCAGTACGGTGATCGAACCGAGCAGCAGTGCGAGGGCGTAGACGACGGCGCCGGCGTAGGTGATGCGTCCGTTGGCCAGGGGGCGTCGGCGGGTGCGACGCATGTGCTGGTCCAGGGACGGTTCGATAAGCTGGTTGAACACGCCGCCGGCGCCGCCGGCCAGAGCGATGCCGAGCAGGCCGGCCAGGGCCGCGACAAGATGGTGCCAGACCTGTGGGGCGAGGAACTCGCCGACCATCGCAGTGAACACCAGCAGCGAGACCACCCGGGCTTTGGCGAGGGTGAGCAGATCCCTGATCAGGGTGGGCAGGTTGCCCGGCGAGGCAGTGCCTATCAGCGCTGCCGCCTGGCGGTCGTCGTCGAGTTCGAATTCCGTCATTGGGTCCATCTTTCTCTTCCCCGGCTACCGTTTGGGCGCCGTCAGGGCTGCAGTTGTCTGCCGCCCCATAGATCGCGAATGTCTCGCAGAGTGTGTTTAACGCGCGCGCGCCGGCACTGCCGGCACGCTCAATGCCAACGCAGTACGATGGCGGTGGTGATCAACAATGCCATGACCTGATGAAAGGCCACGATGGCGCCCGGCGATTTCGGACGCAGGTTGACTCCATGGAACAGGAAAAATCCCACTGCCGCCTGCAACAGCGCAAAGGCGAAAGCCACCGGGTACGCCGAGCTCAGCCACCCCAGGGTTCCGATCACCAGCAGGGCGGCAATGCCGTGCACCACGAACATCCACTGCGAGCTGCGCTGCGGGCGCATGAACGCTTCGATGGGCTGGCCGAATCCTCGCTGACCGGTGACCATGCCGCCCATGAAGACGGCAAACAGGACGGCATGCAGGGCAACCGTGCCTTCCAGGTAGGGCGCCAGGCGTATCCCGGGATAGGCAAGCGCCACCAGAAAATTCAGAAACACCAGATAGGCCAGCAGGCCGTGGGTGCCGTGAACCGCGGCCGGCGCCCGGCCGGCCAGCACATACAGCGTGCCCATGCCGAACAGGGCCGTGACCACGATGAGGCCCAGCCCTGCAAATGTCATGTAATCGGGATGCAGAATGGCGAGTGCCAGTGCAGTCAGACCGACGGCGGTGGCGAGTACCCGGTGGGCGGCTTCGGGATCGCCGCGCAGCATCAGCACCACGATGTTGCGGGTGTAAGGCCAGCGGGTGCCCAACGAGAGGCCGTAGCCGAAACCCTCGACGATGCTCCCAAGCAGAATCAGTGCACCGGCAAAGACCACCTCGGCGAGCATGAGGCCATCCACGATGGCGCCCTTGGCGGGGAGGGGGCTGGTGGCCGCGCGCCAGATACCAAGGGCAATGGCCAGCAGCACCATACTGGCTATACCAAGGCCGATGACGCGCACCGTCAGGGTCATCTCACCTTCGACGGTATGGTACGGGTCCGCACCGGCCGGGGCGTCGGGGGCTTCTGTTATGGTCGTTTCACGCATGCTTTACAAAGTCCGGGCGAGTTCACGGGTGGCGCGTATTATTGCAGTTTCGGCGCACAATGTCAGAGTGCCCTTAATGCATGCCTGGGATCATGGTGCGCGCAGCAAGTGCGTGGAACATCCACATGGACAGGCCCACCAGCAGAATGAATAGCGGGATGGTCAGTACGAACGCCGCCGTGTGCCAGCGCTGGGTTTCCGAGAAATTCAGGTGAAAAAGCAGATAGGACTGGATCAGCACCGCCGCCATAGCGATGACGGCGATCACCACTTGGGCATCCAATGCAGGCAGTCCCCGCTGGCGGACGATGAAGAATGACAGCGCCATGAGGGCGGCCGAGACCAGAAAGCCGACGACATAGCGGGAAGAGCTCGCCATTTGGACTTCCGGATGATCGAGAGGACTCGGTCGGTCGTGTGACATCAGAGGCTCCCCTGCAGGTAGATGAATGTGAACACGCACACCCAGATAATGGCCTGGAAGTGCCAGAAGATTCGCAGATTGAGGAGGCGGTAGACGATATCGTCGGTGAACCCCTCCCGCAGAACCTGCACCGCCATCACGGCCATCCACAGCAACCCGAACACCATGTGCAGGCCGTGCGTGAGCACGATGGTGTAGTAGGCCGACAGAAAGCCGCTGCGCTCCGGGACGATGCCGCGGCTTGCCAGGTTGGCGAACTCGTGGACTTCCATACCCACGAAGGCCGCGCCCAGGACGAAGGCGACGGCGATCCAGTTCAGCACGCCTGCCCTATGCCCCCGTTTGAGCGCCGACATGGAAAAGCCGAAGGCGAGCACGCTGGTGAAAACGAGCATGGTTTCCGCCAGGGCATCGCCCGGGCGCAGGATCTGCGCCGCAGTCGGCCCGCCGGCATAGTTGTGGCCCAGCACGGCGTAGGCCGTGAACAACGCCGCGAAGATCATGGCGTCGCTGAGCATGTACAGCCAGAACCCGAAGGTTCGGGTGGAGATCATGTCGTGGCCGTGGTGGCCCGTGTCCCACAGAACGGTCGCGTCGGGGGCGATGCTTTCGCCGGTGTTAGAGCTCATGGGTGCTACTCCGGGAAATTGGACGATAGTGATGGCGGTTGTCGGCGCTCAGTCGCCGGGATGCCTGCTGGACGGTGCCTGCCGCGAGGCGATGGCGCCGCCGGCGGCGCCGCCTGCCGGTACCGGCTGCGCACGCGGTTTGAGCGGCACCACGGACGCGCCGTTTTCCAGTCGCTCGATCTCGGCGGCGGAGATGACGTAGTCCGTGTCCTTATTGAAGGAGCGCTGGATGACGGCGGCCACAATGGCGACCAGGCAGAGGGCGGTCAACCACCAGATGCGCCAGACCAGCCCGAAGCCCAGCGCGAACGACAGCGCCCCCAGCACCAGCGGCACTGCCGTGTTCTTCGGCATGTGGACATCCTGGAAGCGTTCGGGACGCAGGCTGCCGAGCCCCTGTTCGCGGCGCCACGCCCATTCGTCCCGGGCGTGCACCCGTGGGGTGACGGCGAAGTTATAGAAGGGCACGGGCGAATGAGTCATCCATTCCATGCTGCGGGCCGTGCCCCAGGCATCCGCTCCGACCCGGTTTGCGTTGCGGTCGCGGATGCTGACATACAGTTGCTTGATCTGATAGTAGGTCGCGATCCAGTACAGCCCGATGCCGACCTCCTCGGCGATAAGCAGGGCACGCCAGCGCGGGTCGAAGACATAGTCCAGACGTCGCGTCATGCCCATGAAGCCCAGGGTGTACATGGGGATGAACACCATGATGGAGCCGGCCGTCCAATACCAGAACACCTTTCTGCCCAGGGCTTCGTTGAGCTTGAAGCCGAACACCTTGGGGAACCAGTAGCTGATGGCGCCCATGATGGCAAAGGCGATGACCAGGATCATGTTGTGGAAGTGGGCCACCACGAACACGCTGTTGTGCACCTGGTAGTCGATGGCGGGCACCGCCAGCATCATGCCCGTCAGCCCGCCCGTGAGAAGTATGAACACGCCGGCGGTGGCCCACAGCATGGGCGTATCGAAGCGCAGGCGCCCCCGGTACATGGTAAGCAGCCAATTGAAGACTTTGACGCCGGTGGGAATGCCGACCAGCATGGTGGAGACGCTGAAGAAGGCGTTGACGTTCGGCCCCGCCCCCATGGTGAAGAAATGGTGCAGCCAGACAGCCCACGACACGCCCGCGATGCCCAGCGAAGCCAGCACCATGGCCGTGTAGCCGAACAGGGGCTTCTCCGAAAAGGTGGGTACGATTTCAGAGAGCACGCCGAAGGCGGGCAACACCAGGAAGTACACCTCCGGATGGCCCCACACCCAGAACAGATTGGTGTAGAGCATGAGGTTGCCCCCCATGCCGGCGGTAAAGAAGTGGGTGCCCAGATAACGGTCCAAGCTCAGCAGGAACAGGGTGGCGGCAAGCACAGGGAAGGTGGTGACCCCGATGATGTTGGTCGCCATGGACGTCCAGGTGAACACGGGAAGGCGTGACCACGTCATGCCCGGGGCGCGCATCTTGACGATGGTGGCGATCAGGTTGATGGCGCCGATGGTGGTGCCGACGCTGCTGATCTGGATTGCCCACATCCAGTAATCGACGCCGACCCCGGGACTGTACGGCAGCTCTGTCAACGGTGTGAGGCCGACCCAGCCGGCGTGGGAGAAGTCGCCGACGAACAGCGACAGCATGATGAGCGCGGCACCGGAGGTGGTCAGCCACAGCCCCAGGGCGTTGAGATACGGATAGGCCATGTCGCGGGCGCCGATCTGCAGCGGCACGACCACGTTCATCAGCCCGACCAGAATCGGCGTTACGGCGAACAGCAGCATGATGGCGCCGTGTGCGCTGTACACCTGATCGAAGTGGTAGGGCGGCATGTAGCCGTGCAGTGCTCCCAGGTGGCCTGCCGAGTGGATGCCCACCGCCATGACCTGCTGGGTGCGTATCATTACCGCATCGATGAAGCCGCGGAACAGCATCACCAGCCCCACCAGGATGTACATGACGCCGATCTTCTTGTGGTCGACGGTCGTCAGCCACTCGCGCCACAGATAGCCCCATTTGCCGGAGTAGGTGACACCGCCGGCGAGGACCGCAGCGACCGCCAGGGCGAAGATGAAGGCGCCTACGACGATGGGATTGTCGAACGGAATCTGATGCAGGCTCAGCCGCCCGATGAGCGGGGTCCAGGGCCCTTGAAGATGAACCAACATGCCAGGTCTCTCCTTTTGGGTTTAAGGCTTCACATGTGCGCGGTCATGGCCATAGGCGTGGCGAAGACCTTGCCGCTGTTCACTTCTTTGATGACGTGATCGAACAGGCCGGGCTGCACCTGGGAGTAGTACTTCGGTTTGTGATGGACGTTGATGGTGGGTTTGGCGAGTTTGTTGAATGCGCTGTAAGTCAGGTGAAGGGGCGCGTGTCTGGTGTGCGCCACCCATTGCCTGAAAGCCGTTGCGGACACCGCCCGGGTCTGAAAGCGCATCCATGAGAAACCGGGTCCGCTGAGGGCGGCGGAGAAGCCGTGATAGGTGCCGGGGTCGCTGACCAGCATGGACTGTTTGGTGCGCATGCCTGGCATGACGTAGATCTGGCCGACCAGCTGGGGAATGAAGAAGCTGTTGGTGACGGTCGCCGATGTGAGCTTGAAATGCACCGGCGTGTGGGCGGGGACCACCAGTTCGTCCACGGTGGCGATGTGCTGCTTGGGATAGACGAACAGCCACTGCCAGTCGGTGGTGATGACGTCGACCTGCAGCGGTGCGGCGTGGGAGCCGGCGTCGACGACC
>Ga0307441_1000630_pt1 | contig 12571 bp, 9 predicted proteins | sample SalMarWE160420MG_FD_202149 | JGI IMG/M metagenome (GOLD analysis project Ga0307441, IMG submission 202149) | Salt marsh sediment microbial communities from the Plum Island Ecosystem LTER, Massachusetts, United States - WE1604-20 | ecosystem: Environmental > Aquatic > Marine > Intertidal zone >... | reverse complement strand
AAAAAAACTGGAAAAAGATTGTCTGGAACTCTTCGACTGGGAAGCCGGCATGACACTGGAACAGCGGCCGCCTCTTGACACCTACAGACCCGATGATCCGGATGATTTTATAACATAGCGAAAATTTAAAAAATATGATGAACGTCATCACTATTAATAAACAAGATTGGGCGCGAGGACTTGAGCGGTTATATGATTCCTATCGATTATTCGGTCCGGTCAAACAAGATGAATTTCATAATTTTCGGGAACTTGTCAAGGGCGAGCTTCCGGATCTGAATTTATTAAATACCCGGCTTTCTGCAAAATCCATGGTCTATCCACAGTCTGAAAAACTGTTCGAATTTACTCTGGATGAGAACCGGAATGATCATCATGTGTTAAAAGAAATCCATAAGAATTATACCCCGCGAGCGGTTATCGGTATCCGTCCTTGCGATGCCAAGGCGTTTCTTTTGGTCAAAGCAAATTTTGACACCCCCGAATATAAAGACCCGTACTGGATTCAATCTTATGAAGCAACCACCTTGGTCGGATATGCGTGCAACACCCCTTGTTCCACCTGCTTTTGCACCACTGCCGGCTGCGGTCCGTTTAGTGAACAAGGACTGGATCTGCTTCTTGTTGATGCGGAAGATCATTATTTGTTAAAAATAATTACCCAAAAGGGAGAAAAGTTTTTAAACGCCGCCGGCTGGAGTTCAAAAGCGGATTCAGATGCTGAAAGCCATAAGATCGAAACCCTGAAGCAGGCGGCAGAGGAAAAAATAACCGCCGGGATTTCAACAGACAAATTAAAAGATAAAAAAACAACGGAACTTTTTGAAGCCCCTTTCTGGGAACAAGTGACTTTTGCCTGTATCAACTGTGGAACCTGCACCTATGTGTGTCCCACGTGCTGGTGTTTTGACATTCAGGACGAAACCTTGGGATTTTCAGGGATACGAATGCGCAACTGGGATAGCTGTATGTACCCGCTCTTTACCCTGCACGGATCCGGTCACAATCCCAGAAATACCAAAATTCAGCGGGTCCGCCAGCGGTTTATGCACAAGCTGAAGTATTATGTGGATAAATATGGAAACGGCATTCAATGTGTGGGCTGCGGCAGATGCATTCGTCACTGTCCGGTTAATATTGACATCCGCAAGGTTTGTGACTTGATGAACAGTTATGAAGCGTTGCCAGTGGATTCATAACCCGGCTTCAACCAAGCGTCACGTATGACTAAATTTCATACCGGGATAGATAATATTTTTAACACATTATAAATATTCAATATTCAATTGTCAAAGGGGGTTACACCAGTGCAAAATCCCTATTTGCCGTATCCGGTTCGTATCGAGCAAATAATAACCGAAACCGAAGATAAAAATCTTAAAACATTTAAGTTGGTCTTTATAAACCCGGACGACCAAAAAAAATTCACATACAACGCCGGCCAGTTTGCCGAACTTTCCGTGGCCGGAAAGGGGGAAATCCCCATAGGAATTGCGTCATCCCCCACGGAAAAAGGGTTTGTAATGTTCACCATAAATAAAGTGGGCCTGGTAACGTCCCATATTCACGCCATGAAGGTCGGCGACATTATGGGGATCCGTGGTCCTCTGGGAAACTGGTACCCCTGGGATGTCATGGAAGGCAAAAATGTTGTTATCATCGGCGGCGGTTTTGCCTTTACAACCCTTCGCTCATCCATTTTATATATGCTTGATCCGGACAATCGTCCAAAATTTAAAGATATTCATGTGATTTACGGCGCCCGCACCCCGGGTATGCTCCTTTACAGGGACGAACTGGCCCAGTGGGAAACGCGCGATGATATCAACATGCACATTACCGTGGACAGCACAGACGACCCGGGCTGGAAATATAATATCGGTTTTGTACCGACCATTACCGATCAGCAAGCACCGCCGGGCAATGAAGAAACCTATGCTATTATTTGCGGGCCGCCCATCATGATCAAGTTCACCCAGCCGGTCTTAGACAAGCTCGGTTATGTTCATGATAATATTATCATGTCCCTTGAAATGCGTATGAAATGCGGCATCGGAATATGTGGCCGGTGCAACATCGGCAAAGAATATGTTTGCAAGGACGGTCCGGTCTTTACACTGGCCCAGCTTAATAATATGCCGAAAGAGTACTAATATTGAAATCACGTTTTTCCTTATGTTATTTAAACCCAAGCAGTTAATATTACCCTAATTTTTAACCCAAACCGATCTATTGAGGTAACAATTACCCTTTCATTCATGTTAATCATTTGGCGGCCTACATATCTTGTCATTTTCTGCCATCTATCCTTGTTGTTTGGAGGATGAACTAATGACTAAAAAATCCACATATGAAATATCGGAACAAGCGTGTAACAAAGCAAAAAAAGAGTTTCCGCACAAGAATTCGGAAGCTGCGCTGAGTGAGAAAGGTTTAAAGTTGGAAGCCATCGTGAAAGCTTTTGACGGGCTGATGTATCTATGTTCTCAGGATTATCGTATTGAGTATATGAACGAAAAATATATCAAGCGCATTGGTTATGATGCAACCGGGCAAATTTGTTATAAGGCGTTACATAATCGTGATTCTATCTGTCCATGGTGCCTTATTAACCGCATATTGAAAGGTGAAACTGTTCGATGTGAAGTGTTAACCCCTAAGGATAACTGGTATTATGTAGTCAGTACCCCCATATACCATCCAGATGGTTCTTTCTCCAAGCTAGCTTTGATTATAGACATTTCCGGCCGTAAGCAGGCAGAACAATCTATAGAACAAAAAGTAGAAGAACAAAAATTGCTTCTAGATAACATACAAACTCAGATCTGGTATTTAAGAGATGCCAAAACATATGGCGCTGTTAACAAGGCTCATGCTGATTTTTTAAACCTGGGGAAAAAAGAGGTAGAGTACCAGACGCTTTACGATACTCTTAGCAAAGAGGAAGCCGAGGCTTTTATTGCCCACAACATGAAAGTATTTAATCAAAAAATAAAGGTTCAAACAGAAGAATGGATTACAAATGGAAGAGGAGAAAAACGATTATTATCAATAGGTAAAACCCCGAAACTGGATGACAAAGGAAATGTTGAATATGTTGTTTGTTCAGGGGAAGATATCACCGATTACAGAAAAGCAGAGGAATCATTACGACAGAGTAAAAAACGCCTTGACTTTGCCATGGAAGCAACCAGCGATGCGTTGTGGGACTGGGACCTTATTTCAAATAAAACTTATTTCAATCCCTGTTTCTATACAATGCTAGGTTATGAACCCTATGAATTGCCACAGAATTTTGAAACGTGGGAAACCTTGATGCATCCGGAAGATAGAGAAAACACCATCCATAAGATTCAAGAATATGTTCAAAAGAAAGTCGGTTCATTTAAGGTAGAATACCGCTTGAAAACAAAACAAAGGGGATGGCGATGGATTATGGCAAGAGGCAAGGTGGTTGAGCGAGATAAAAGCGGCACGCCTGTTCGAATGGTGGGCACTCATGTGGATATTACCGAGCGAAAACTGAATGAAGAAGCTCTACGAATAAGTGAGGCGAATCTGCGCGAAGAAAATATACGACTGAGAGCGTCTTTTATAGGCTCTAACCAGTTCGGCAATATTATTGGAAAAAGCAAAGTAATGCATGAAGTCTATGAGGTTATTTTAAAGGCAGCCTTATCCAATGCTAATGTTATCATCTATGGGGAGTCAGGGACTGGTAAAGAGTTGGTAGCTCAAACAATTCATGATTTGAGTAATCGTGGCAGCAGAAATTTTGTGACGGTTAATTGTGGCGCTATTCCAGACAATCTTATTGAGAGCGAGTTTTTCGGTTATAAAAAAGGGGCATTTACCGGGGCGGATTTTGATAAACCCGGTTATTTAGATATTGCCGATGGTGGCACATTATTTATGGATGAAGTCGGTGAACTTGATCCTAACATACAAGTAAAATTGTTGCGCGCTATTGAAGGTGGAGGGTATACACCTGTTGGAAGCAGGGAAATAAAAAAACCCGATATACGAATTATTGCGGCAACCAATCGGGATTTAAAGGAATTTGTGGAAAAGGGTACGATACGTAAGGATTTTTTTTACAGAATACATATCCTTCCTGTCCATGTTCCACCATTAAGGAAGCGTAAAGAAGATATTTCTCTATTGGTCTATCATTTCCTGCAAGAATATGGTGATGATGAAAACATCCATTCAATTCCGGAAAATATAATTAAATCCATGCAGACTTATGACTGGCCTGGCAATGTCCGGGAACTCCAGAATGCGATACACCGCTATATTACATTGAAAGAGATGGAATTTATGGATATATCTCAATCCAAATTGGATGAATCGGAAATCATCCCGGAGAGTATAATAATTCAAAATAACCAGGATCTAAAATTACATGCCGTCATGGAAAGCGTCGAGAAAAAATATATTAAAAAATTGTTGGAAGAACAACAGTGGCACAAATCCAAGGTAGCTTCGATTCTGGGCATCAATCGCAAAACTCTGTTTAGAAAGATGAAAAGCCATGGAATCTCATAGCCCCAATTTGGGGTATATTTGCCCCAAAGCTGTATTCCTTATATTTTCAATAAATAAGCATTCTCTTTAAATGGTTTGGGGTATTTTCGCCCCTTTTATCCTAATTTATTGAATCAAATCAATCCCCACCTTAAACTATTTTAATTGGTTATTTCATTCGGTTATATTATATTCTTTTTTTGGCATAAATTTTGCGAGGTTACTTTAATTTCTTCATTTGGCATAGTCATACGATAAAATTTTCTGTTAGAAAACCGGCTTGTGTTGAGTTTCCTGCAAGGGAAAGGAGGATGGTAACATGGCAGTAAAAATAATCATTAAACGGATCGTACCGGAAAACAAGGCGGAAGCGCTAAAGCCTCTTCTTCAAAAGCTCAGGAACCTGGCAATGGAACAACCGGGTTATATTTCCGGGGAAACATTCAAGAGAATCGATCGACCCGGAGAGAGTCTGGTGGTGAGTACCTGGCAGTCCATGGAGTACTGGAGGAAATGGGTTGTTGACGACATAAGAAAAGGAACCCAGAAAAAAATTGATCATTTGCTCGGGGAAAAGACCGAGTACGAAATCTATTCATATGATTAAAGGAATTTGATAATGGGTATTATTGAAGATAAAATTAAGGATCTAAAAGAACGGGAAGCCAAGGTCCTGCAGATGGGCGGCGAAAAAGCAGTTGCCAAACAGAAAGAAAAAGGCAAACTCACCGCCCGGGAGCGCCTCGATATTTTTTTCGATCCCGGCACATTTCGGGAACTCGACATGTTCGTTACTCACCGGTGTGTGAATTTTGGCATGGAAAAGGTTGATATTACATCAGACGGTGTCGTCACCGGCCATGGTCTTGTGGACGGCAGGCCGGTATTTGCCTTTGCCCAGGATTTTACGGCCAGGGCCGGCAGTCTTGGCGAAATGCATTCAAAAAAGATTTGCAAGATCATGGATATGGCACTGAAAGCGGGCGTGCCGTTTGTGGGTATGAACGATTCCGGCGGGGCCAGGATTCAGGAAGGGGTGGATTCCCTTTCCGGATACGGGCAGATTTTTTACCGAAATTCCATGTCTTCCGGTGTTATTCCCCAGATTTCAGCGATAATGGGACCCACGGCAGGGGGGGCGGTGTATTCGCCGGCCATGACCGACTGGGTTTTCATGGTAAAAAATACCAGCTACATGTTTATTACCGGTCCGGATGTTATTAAATCGGTTACCGGTGAGAAGATCACGTTTGAGGAGCTTGGCGGCGCCATGACCCACAACGAAAAGAGCGGGGTGGCGCATTTTGCCTGTGAAAACGATGAAGACGCTATCAACCGGATCAAGAAACTTTTATCTTATCTGCCGTCAAACAACATGGAAGATCCTCCTGTGGTGAATACCGGTGATGATCCCCGGCGCACCGACCCGGCTCTTGACGCCGTAATTCCGGACAATCCCAACCAAGCTTATGACATGAAGGACGTTATTTGTTCAATTGTGGATAATGGGGATATTTTTGAGCCCCATGAATACTTTGCCCGGAATATTATCGTATGTTTTGCCAGATTGAACGGAAGAAGTATCGGCATTATTGCCAATCAGCCCCAGGTTCTGGCCGGATGTCTGGACATTGACGCTTCGGACAAGGCCACCCGGTTTATCCGTTTTTGTGATGCGTTTAACATTCCCATGCTGACCATAGCGGATGTGCCTGGCTATCTTCCTGGCAGCCATCAGGAGTGGGGCGGCATTATTCGCCACGGCGCAAAACTTTTGTGGTGCTATTCGGAAGCAACAGTTCCAAAAATACTTCTGGTTACCCGCAAGGACTACGGAGGGTCTTATCTTGCCATGTGTTCAAAAGACCTGGGCGCTGACATGGCGTTTGCCTGGCCATGTTCGGAAATTGCGGTTATGGGTGCTGCGGGGGCATGCAATGTGATTCATCGGAGGGAAATCAAAGCGGCCGACGATCCTGAGTCCAAGCGCAAGGAAAAAGTAAAAGAATATGAGGAACTGTTTTCAAATCCGTACTGTGCGGCCAGCCGGGGTTTTGTGGATGCCGTGATTGTTCCGAGTGAGACCCGACCGCGTCTTATTGACGCTTTGGAAGTCATGTGCAGCAAGCGGCAGGTGAGTCCTCCCAAGAAACACGGCAATATACCCATGTAAGGGGTTATGGGTTTTAGGTTTTAAGTGGAGCTATCATCCTTTTTTATGCGTAAAACTTGACACCTAACCCGGATAAACCAGAAAAATTACAAGTGAGCTAAAGTTTGAAGTGAGCTAAAGTTAAGGAGTCGTTACGCTCCGGCTTTTATACAAATTGGAAGTATTCCTTAACTTTAGGCACTTTAGATCACTTTAGGCATTTCACACTTAAGTGGTTAAGTATTTTTTTGCCATAAAATGCACAAAATTTACAACTAAGGAACCACGCTTAAAACGTTTTTTGAAATGGTGAACCAATGGAAAACAAAAACAAGATATCCGCTGCAATATCTGCGGTGATGAATTATATCCGGACAGAAGAAGAGGCGATCTGTATACAGTATCTGGCTGCGTCTGCCGTTGAGCCGGTTAAAGCTGCCCATGCTGCGGCTATGGGGCCGGTGAAACTGTGGGGAATGAGCGGCCGGCAGGCCCAGATGCAGATGAGAAATATGATGCAGATGAGGACCTTTAAATAGCATTGCTTTACGATTTTATATAACGCGGCTTCGCCGTTTTTAAATCGGAAAAATATTTATAAGAGGAGACGATTAAGATGAGCGATCATAATCAGGTTAAAACAACGGCCATGGATTACAGCAAGAACCGGCCGGCGGCGGAAAACCCTGTTAAGATAGTAGACCTGAGTCTGCGCGATGGTCATCAGTCACTGTTTGCCACCCGGGGACGGACCGAAGATATGATTCCGGTTGCCGAGAAGATGGACGAGGTCGGGTTCTGGGCCATGGAAACATGGGGGGGCGCCACCTTTGATGTCATGCACCGTTTTTTGAACGAGGATCCGTGGGAAAGGATCCGGACATTAAAACGGTACATCACCAAAACACCGTTTTCCATGCTTTTGAGAGCTCAGAACCTTGTGGGCTACAGAAATTATTCCGATGATGTTGCCCGGGCCTTTGTGGATCGAGCGGCGGCAAACGGCATGGACATTTTCCGGACATTTGATGCCTTGAACGACTACCGTAATTTTGAAACGGTTGCTTCCGTTATCAAAGAATGCGGGAAACATTTCCAGGGCTGTATTTGTTACAGTATGACCGAACCTCGGATGGGCGGAGAGGTGTATAATATTGACTATTATGTTCGTAAGGCCAAGGAGCTGGAAGCCATGGGCGCTGAAACTATCTGTATCAAAGACATGGCCGGCTTGGTTGCTCCTTATGATGCTTACGAAATTGTCAAAGCATTAAAGGCGGCTGTGAAACCGCCCATCCATTTTCACAGTCACTTTACTTCCGGCATGTCTCCCATGAGCCATTTGAAGGCAATTGAAGCGGGTGTTGATATCGTTGACACATGCATGACGCCGTATGCCTACCGGACCTCACACGCAGCCATAGAACCGCTTGTGATGACGCTTTTAGGAACTAACCGCGACACCGGATTCGATATCCGGCAACTGGCGGAGATCAACGAAATACTGGAAAGGAAAGTCTTACCCAAATATAAGCACCTGCTGGATGATTCCAAGGTGTCGATTATCGATATCAGTGTTTTATTGCACCAGACTCCGGGCGGGATGCTTTCCAATCTGGTGAACCAGTTAAGGGAAATGGATGCGTTGCATAAGATCGATGAGGTTTACAAAGAACTTCCCAGAGTCAGAAAAGAACTGGGACAAATTCCGCTGGTCACGCCCACCAGCCAGATTGTTGGAATTCAGACGGTCAACAATGTTCTTTTTGACGATAAAGATGAGCGCTATAAGATGATTACCGACCAAGTCAAGGATTTGTGCTACGGTTTATATGGTAAAACCGCTATCCCCATAGATCCTGAAGTTCAAAAGAAAGCTCTTAAGGGGTACGACAGGGGAGAAGAACCCATAACCTGCAGGCCGGCAGAGGTTTTGGAGCCCGAGCTTGAACAGGCCAAAAAAGACACCGAGGGCCTGGCCCAGGACCTGGACGATGTTCTTGTCTATGCGCTTTATCCCATTACCGGGAAGCGGTTTTTAAAATGGAAGTATGGCAAGGAAAATCCGCCTCCGGAAGTTAAGCCCCGGACCCTGGAAGAGATTAAAGAAGAGGACGAGCTGATCAAGCTGGCCAAACTCGGCCATTTGGTTAGGAGGGTGGAAAAGAAAGCTCCGCCCAAGACCGATGCGCTACGGACATTTAACGTATTTGTGGATAATGAATATTTTGAGGTTGGGGTTGAAGAGCCCGGGGGATCGCCGGTGATCAGCTATGTCCAGCAACTGCCGCTTCAAGCGCCGATTTCAGCTCCGGCACCGGTCGCACCGGCTCCAGCCAAACCCAAACCGGCGAAATCTGCTCCTCCCGAACCGGAACCCTCCAAACCGGCCGCGCCTGCAAAACCGAAACCGTCTCCTGTGGCTGCCTGTGTTGAAGGCACTTCACTCAAAGCACCCATGCCCGGCATGATTGTCAGATATTCAAAACAGGTGGGAGATGCGGTATGCAAAGGGGACACGCTGGTAATCCTGGAGGCCATGAAGATGGAAAACGCGCTTCCGGCTCCTGCTGATGGTACAGTCAAGGCGATTAATTTTTCCATCGGCGATACGGTAGCCAAAGACGATGTCCTGTGCGTTATCGGCTGAACTAATTGAAAATTGAAGAATTGTTGACATTAATTTTCAATCTTCAATCAAAAATATTCCATTCAGAAAGGGAGGATCAGGATTATGAAGATCCACGAGTATCAGGCAAAAGAATTGTTCAAGAAATACAATATTCCCATTCCTGATGGCGGCGTTGCGTTCAATCCTGATGAAGCCAAAAAGGTTGCTGAAAATTTAGGCCAATTTCCGGTTGTTGTTAAAGCTCAGATTCATGCGGGAGGCCGGGGTAAAGGCGGCGGGGTAAAGCTTGCAGGCTCAATTGATGAAGTTAGCGGCATTGCCGAAGAGATCATCGGAATGAATTTGATAACCCACCAAACCGGGCCTCAAGGGAAGAGGGTCAACAAAGTGCTGGTTGAGCAAGGACTCAACATTTCAACGGAGCTTTATTTGAGTATGATTCCGGACAGAGCAACCGCTAAGATTGTTATTATGGCCAGCCAGGCCGGAGGAATGGATATTGAAGAGGTGGCGGCCTCAACCCCTGAAAAAATCATCAAGGTTTTCATTGATCCGCTTATCGGTATCCAGCCCTTTCACTGCCGTCAGGTTGCTTTTGGATTAAATCTGTCATCTTCCGTGATGAGGCCGTTTGTTTCCATGCTTGCAAGCCTGTACAGACTATTTATCGATTACGATTGCTCGTTGGTGGAGATTAACCCTCTTGTCATCACCGCCGAGGATGCGGTGATTGCCCTGGATGCCAAGATGGATTTCGATGACAACGCCCTGTATCGGCACAAAGACATCATTGAATATCGCGATACTGATGAAGAGGATCCTCTGGAGGTTGAAGCCTCCAAGTTTCATCTCAACTACATCAAACTGGACGGCAATATTGGAAATATGGTCAATGGCGCCGGCCTGGCAATGGCAACCATGGATATCATTAAACTGGCCGGCGCCGAACCGGCCAACTTTCTGGATGTGGGGGGTGGCGCCAGTGCGGAGATGGTTGAGAACGGTTTCAGAATTATGCTCGGAGACAGGAATGTCAAGGGGATTCTGATTAACATTTTCGGGGGGATATTACGTTGTGATGTGCTGGCGGAGGGTGTTGTCCATGCAGCAGAAAAAACAGGCATTAATGTTCCTGTAGTGATCCGGATGGAGGGGACCAATGTAGAACAAGGTCGAAAAATTCTGGCTGAATCGGGTCTTAGCCTTATTACTGCTTCAGATATGAAGGATGCGGCGCACAAGGTGGCACAGTTGGTCGCCGGCTGACGGCAGAACACGGAAGGCAAGGGACGGAAGACAAAAAGCGAGGAATGAAAAGTGAGCATATTTGTTGATAATAATACACGACTTTTGGTTCAGGGAATTACCGGCAAAGAGGGGCAGTTCCACACCCAACAGTGTGCGGCTTACGGCACAAACGTGGTTGCCGGAGTAACCCCCGGCAAGGGCGGTCAGAAGATGGATGATATACCGGTATTTAACACGGTTCTGGAGGCCGTGGCGCAGACCGGCGCCAACTGCAGCATGATTTTTGTACCGCCTGCATTTGCGGCCGATGCCATTATGGAAGCCGCAGACGCCGGTGTGGATATTATCGTTGCCATAACCGAAGGGATTCCGGTTATGGATATGATAAAAGTCAAAAACACCATGACGGGTAAAACGTCCCGCCTCATTGGTCCAAATTGCCCGGGTATCATAACGCCCGGCCGGTGCAAGATCGGTATTATGCCCGGTCCGATCCATAAACCCGGCGGGCCGGTGGGTGTTGTATCCCGTTCCGGAACGTTGACGTACGAGGTGGTTCACCAGTTAACTCTGCAAGGGATCGGGCAGACCACCTGCCTGGGTATTGGCGGCGACCCTGTAAATGGCACCAACTTTATAGATTGCCTTGATGCCTTTGAGAAGGACCCGGAGACCACGGGTATCGTTATGGTCGGCGAAATCGGCGGAACTGCTGAAGAAGAAGCATCCGAATTTATAAAACAGCAGGTGACAAAACCGGTGGTGGGATTTATTGCGGGACTGACCGCGCCTCCGGGTCGGCGTATGGGGCATGCCGGTGCAATCATAAGTGGCAGTAGCGGTACGGCTCAGGCAAAGATTGAGGCCATGAAAGCGAGCGGGATTCATATTTGTGAGAATCTCGGTATGTTCGGAGAATTGTGTTCGGAGGTTTTTTTATAAATTCTTATTTTTGATTGATTACAAAATCAACGAGTTCCGGTTTGTAATCGTAAGATCAACATTTGAAAACCGCTCTACGTTCAAAATCAATCGGGAGCCTAAATCCCTTTCTATCTCTACGGTCTAAGTCTTTCCTTCTTTCTTTTTCCGATCTTCGCTCCGGGATATGGATGGTGTATGAAAATACCCGTCTTTCAATTCCTGAACGCCTGCCTTCATTATCTTTGACAAATATCGCCATAAATCCTTAACGTCTTGGAATCTCAAAAAGTTATTGAAATCACAGATTGTTAAGTCCTATCCTAACAGAGTAATTTCTCAATAAGTTCCGGTATGCATCAAGATCTCCGCACATCTCTTCGCAAAAAAAGATCGCTCAACTCAGGTCTTACAAACTTTCGGGATGGAACGAAGTTAACTTAATATGGCTTTGTAATTTTATTATGTCAAGTATAATTATACATAATTCTTTTGAATTAGAATATATTGTATTTTATTAATCTAAATTACTATATATTGTGCATATGTAAATCAAGGTGTTGATAAAAATTTAAATTTTCCGATAATATTGATTCCATGGGGACTTCAGACGCTGCATACTGACGTTGAAATGTAACGTTTTCGGTTGTTCTTTAAACGGTTATTTTTAATTTTTTCCAGAGGCGTTCTGGAGAACGTTTAGACCAAAGTAAATATAATGAAGTCCAGAAGTTATCGTTAATCCTGCCGTAATCCAAAACAGTAGTGATTTAATGATGTGGGCGCCTGGAATTTGCGGATCAAGAAGAGTTAAAAAGATGGTGAACAACTGGGCAACCGTAGTGCATTTACTGACAAGACTCGGTTTCATTTCAATATGAATATCCGTAATTGCAAAAATGGAGATTCCGGTCACAATCAAAATGTCACGGCTGATTACAATAACCGTCAACCAGGGGGGGATGATTTTAAGAACGGCCAAACTTACAAAAGCAGAGACTAACAACAGTTTATCCGCAATGGGATCAAGATAGGCGCCTAATACGCTATATTGGTTAAAATACCTTGCCAGCAGACCATCCAATGCGTCA
>Ga0307441_1000627_pt1 | contig 12638 bp, 11 predicted proteins | sample SalMarWE160420MG_FD_202149 | JGI IMG/M metagenome (GOLD analysis project Ga0307441, IMG submission 202149) | Salt marsh sediment microbial communities from the Plum Island Ecosystem LTER, Massachusetts, United States - WE1604-20 | ecosystem: Environmental > Aquatic > Marine > Intertidal zone >... | reverse complement strand
GGTGGCGAGAGCGCCGAGGTTCGCGTGGCCCCGTCTAGGGCCTTGTGGAGGCACCGGTTGAGCTTTTCGGAGAAATCCAGAGTGTGTAGGTGCGATTTGTGCTCACATATGACCACTAATCGTGCACATATTGACGGAAGCGCGCACGTACGGGCACAATTGAAGCAACGAACGCGGTGAAGTGAGGACTGGATGGAACTGAGGCCGGAGCGGCTCGAGCGGATCGTGCAACTCCTGAATGAGCGCGGCGGCGCAAGGACCAACGAGCTTGCGGAGGAGCTCGGCGTCTCTGCAGCGACGGTCCGACGTGACCTGGAGGAGCTTGCGGCCAGGGGCTCGATCGACAGGACGCACGGCGGAGCCGTCCTGTTGCGTTCGGGGACGGGCAAGGAGGCGCCTTACACCGTGAAGGCACAGCGGATGCCTGCGGAGAAGGAGCGCATTGCGCGGCGTGCACTCGATTTCGTGCCGGATGGAGCGACCATCATTCTCGACTCGGGTACGACCGTGCTCGAGCTCGCGCGGCGCCTTGCGGGCAGGCCGGTGACTGCCATCGCGCTGGATCTTCCGTTGGCGACGGCGTTGTCGGCCGAGGAAGGAGTGGAGGTATGGACCCCGGGCGGCAGGGTTCGCAACGGTCTGTACAGTCTGGTTGGGCCGTGGGTCGAGCAGACCCTGCGCACGCTTGCGGTCGATGCGTTCTTCATGGGGGCCGACGCGATCGATGCCGTTGGCGTGTCGAATAGCACGGTGGAGGAGGCGGAGGTCAAGCGCCTTGCGATGGAGGCGGCGCGGACCACGATCCTTCTGGCCGACAGCACCAAGTTCGAGAAGCGGTCCTTCGCACGTGTGTGCGCCTTGACCGACATCCATACGCTCATCACCGACGAGGCCGCGCGCCACGCGTTGACTGACATCGATCCAGAGACCGTTCACATCGAGTACGTGTGAAGGCCTGTAGGGCGTTTTGGAGGTCCCGATGGCCAAGGGCGACAAGCAAGCGCTCCACCGAAGCTCCGCTTCAGGTGGCCTGCGGCGCATCTTCGGCGTCGAGAAGCCGGTTATTGCCATGGTGCATATTGCCGCGCTGCCCGGCACGCCGCGTTACGACGCTGTTGCGGGCATGGAAGGCATGGTTGACGCTGCCCGAAAGGACCTGCTCGCCCTCCAGGAGGCTGGCGTCGATGCGGTCATGTTTGGCAATGAGAACGACCGTCCGTACCAGCTCGAAGTCGATGCCGCCTCGACCGCCGGAATGGCCTTCGTCATCGGCCGCCTGCGCGCGGATATCGTTGTCCCCTTCGGCGTCGATGTGCTTTGGGATCCGACTAGCACGATTGCGCTGGCGGCGGCCACAGGGGCGCGGTTCGCCCGCGAGATCTTCACGGGAGTCTACGGGTCGGACATGGGCCTGTGGCAGGGCAGCGCGGCGCGAGCATTGCGCTACCGCCGGCAGGTGGCGCGTGACGATCTCTATTTGCTCTTCAACGTGACGGCTGAGTTCGCCTCCCCACTCGATGCGCGCACCGTGGCGCAGCGGGCAAGAAGCGCCGCATTCTCTAGCCTGGCAGACGCCATCCTGGTATCGGGGCCGATGACGGGCCAAGCGGCTCCGCTGGAACACCTCGAAAGCGTGCGGCAAGCAGTGCAGGACGTTCCGGTGCTGGCGAACACGGGCGTCCGTCACGACAACGTGGCGGACATTCTGCGCTTGGCGGACGGATGCGTGGTCGGGACGTCCCTGAAGGTGGACGCCGACACTTGGAAGCCGGTGGATCCGGCACGGGCGGCGGAGTTCATGCGGCTGGCCCGCAAGGCTCGGCAGGGCTGAGGATGGTTGTGGGTGTCGACGTCGGTACGACCGCCGTCAAGGGTGTGGTCCTTGACGACGATGCCAATATTGTGGCCTCGGCAGAGCACCCGCACGATCTCGATACCCCGCATCCGTCCTGGGCAGAGGAAGCTCCTTCGGATTGGTGGTCCGGTACGCTGGCCGTGCTCGCGTCGCTCATGGAGGGGCTCCAGGCTTCCGAGGTGCGAGCGGTCGGAGTGTCAGGGATGGTGCCCGCTGTCGTGTGCCTCGATGCTCGCGGCGAGCCGGTGCGACCTTCTATCCAACAGAACGACGCTCGGGCATATCGTGAGGTGCGCTGGTTCGCAGAGCGCTTCGACGAGGACCGCCTCTTCGCGGACACCGGGGCGACGTGGAACCAACAGCTGGTGGCTCCGAAGCTGCTATGGCTGGCGCGGAACGAGCCAGAGAGCTGGGCCCGCGCGGAGCGCATCGTCGGCTCCTACGAGTACATCACGGAGCGCTTGGGAGCCGAGGCGTACACCGAGTCCAACTGGGCGATGGAATCCGGTCTCTGGAACGTGCAGGACGAGGCATGGTTGGAGCCCGTCCTGGCCGCGGCCGGCGTCGATGCGGGCTGGCTGCGGCCGGTGAGGCGGCCGCACGAACGCGTTGGGGAGGTAAGCGCAGTCGCGGCGAAAGCGACCGGCCTGCGTGCCGGCACGGCTCTCATCGCTGGGAGTGCGGATCACATCGCGGCCGCGTTCGCCGCGGGGTTGCAGCGCCCGGGCGAGGTGGTGATGAAGTTCGGCGGCGCGGGCGACTTCCTTTACGTCACGGACGGGTTCGACCCTGTCAGGGAACTCTTCATCGACTACCACGATGTCCCTGAAAGGTTCGTGATCAACGGCTGCATGGCCTCATCCGGTTCGCTGGTCAAGTGGTTCCGTGACCGGTTCGCGTCGGACCGCGACTTCGCGCAGCTCGATGCGGAGGCGGCGGACGTGGAAGCGGGGGCCGAGGGACTCGTCCTCCTCCCTTACTTCCTCGGGGAGAAGACGCCGATCCATGACCCGCTGGCGCGGGGCACGCTGATCGGACTCACGTTGTCGCATCGACGCGCTCACGTTCACCGGGCCGTGCTCGAGAGCGTTTCCTACGCGTTCCGACATCACGTCGAGGTACTCGAGGCGGCCGGTTTTCCGGTCGAGCGGGTGTACATGATGGATGGCGGCTCTCGCAGCGCTCTCTGGCGCGGAATCCTCGCATCCGTCATCGATCACGACGTCGTGTACTTCGAGGGCGGCGAGAGCGGTAGTGCGCTAGGGGTGGCTCTCCTTGCCGGCGTGAGCACGGGCCGCTGGTCGTTCGAAGACATCCCGAACTTCGTTCACCAGGCAGGCGTCGCCGAGCCCAAAGCTGCCGCCGCGCATCGCTACGAGGAGCTTTACGCGGTGTACCGGGAGCTCTATCGGCGCCTGAAGGATCTCTATCCCAGGCTCCAGGAGGCTGCTCGTGCATGAGGCCACGATTGCCACTGGGATGGGCGGCGCCTGCGGCATCGGCACGGCGGCCGCGGGCAGGCCGCACGCTGCCGACCTTGAGGCCTGGGTCACGAACTTCGCCGTGAACCCCAGCCGCGTCCACGCATCTGGGCAGGCACGTAGGGTCCAAGAGGACACGGGGCTCCGCGACCTGTCTTCCATTGTGCGGTACCTGCCGACCACGATTGAGGGCTGCGGACTGAGGGCATTGTCGCCCGACTGGGGCGCTTTCCGGGACAGCTTGACGAAGGACGCCGCCCGTATTAGATTATTAATACGAAAGTTAACTAACAAAGTGTTCTTAGATTCGAGCTGGTGGCCCATGAACGAAAAGCGCGGGGCGACCCCGCCCCTTCTAGCCATCATGAATAGCGAAGCGATTCTCCACGCGTTGCGGGACAAGGGCCCGCTTTCGCGTGCGGAGCTCGCTAGAGAGCTCGGGCTCAGCCGTCCAACCGTGTCGAAGCTCGTGGAGAAACTCCTGCTAGCGGAGTGGGTCAAGGAGATAGGCGAAGGTCGGTCGGTGGGAGGGCGTAGACCGGTTCTCCTGTCGTTCAATCAACGTGCTGGGTACGTCCTAGCGATCGATCTTGGAGGAACCAAGGCCCTGTGTGGAGTGACGGATCTTACCGGTAAGGTCGTCGCTCAGGTCAAACGTCCGAGTCGCATGTCTGAAGGTCCTGAGGTATCACTGCCCGCCTTGGATAGGACGCTTGACGAGACGACGCGGAAGGCAGGGATCTCACCGGACCAGTTGATGGCCATTGGCGTGAGCTCTCCGGGAGTCATGGATCCACGCTCGGAGACCTTCGCGTTTGCGCCTAATCTTCGAGGCTTTGGCGACGTCTCACTGTCGAAGTTCCTGCATGAGAAGTACGGCGTGTCGGTGGTCATCACGAACGACGTCAATGCCGCGTTGTTGGGCGAAAGCTGGCTCGGCGCGGCCAGAGGGTGGCGCCACGTGGTGATGGTTTCCGTCGGTACCGGTCTTGGGGCAGGGATCCTCGTCGACGGCAGACTCTACAAGGGCGCAAGTGGGGGTGCGGGCGAAGTCGGATACATGGCGTTCGACGAGCGCGCCGCGCAGACCAAGGAACACGGATTCTTCGAGACCGTGGCGTCGGGATACGGGTTCGCTGAGGCCGCTTCGAGCATGCCCTGGGCGAAGCCTGGCCCGGCTAGTGAACAGGACGGCGTCCTCGACGCTGATTCCCGTACCCAGGAACTGATCGAGCGGGCCCAGCGGGGCGAGACCGAGGCTGCAGGTGTGGTGCACCAGTTCGCCAAGTACATGGCGTTGGGGATCAACAACATCGTGGGCCTCTTGGATCCTGAGATTGTGGTTCTGGGCGGCAGCATGATGATTCAGCACGATTGGCTCATGCGCAAGGTCGTGGAGCGGTTTCATGAATACTCGACCTTCTCGGTTCCGATTCGGCTTGCCGAGCTAGGAGATGCCAGTGGCCTGTACGGTGCGGTCAAGCAAGCGCTGGATCTGGTCTTCTCGTCTCGCTTCGCTGTTGCCGGTGGACGCGAAGCCCGTCGTTTCGAGGATGGGCTGCGGTCGGGAGGCACCTGGTGAAGCTCCACGTATTCGAAACGTATCGAGAACTGAGTCTCAGAGCTGTCTCCATCGTGGCCGGGCAGGTGCTGAGGAAGCCGGACTCGGTGCTGGGCTTGGCGACGGGTGCAACGCCCGTGGGGTTGTATGAAGGCTTAGCTGAGCTCTGTCGCAGGGCACTGATCAGTTTCGCACAGATCCGCACGTTCAACTTGGACGAATACGTGGGTCTTTCCAAGCACGACCCCCAGAGCTATGCGCATTTCATGCAAGAGCATCTGTTCCGTCACACGGACATCGATCCCGACAACGTGCACCTCTTGGATGGAACGACTCGGGATGCTCGGAACGAATGCGAGCGGTACGAAGCGGCCATCGAGCAAGCGGGCGGAATCGACCTGCAGGTTCTCGGGATGGGCAGGAACGGCCACATCGGGTTCAATGAGCCCGGCTCTCCGTTCGGAGGCAGGACACGCAAGGTCCGGTTGAGCGAGGACACGGTTGCGCGCAACAGCGCCTGGGCCGGCACGAGTGTGCCGCGAGAGAGTCTGTCCATGGGCTTGCGGACGATCATGAACGCGCGCGAGATAGTACTCCTGGTGAGCGGCAAGGACAAGGCGCCGGCTCTGGCAGACGCGTTGGGAGGCCCTGTAGTGCCGGACGTGCCAGCTTCGATACTTCAGCTTCACCCGGCCGTTTCCGTGTTTGCTGATCGAGCAAGCGCGAGTCTCGTTGGTTCTGGAGAGAGAGCTCTGAGCGCACGAAGGTGAGGCACGATGTCCGTTTCTCTGGAACGGCAACGGTACCTACAGTCTTATCGCTCGCAGGCGAAGGCCATGGCCGGCGGTGCGGGGGTTCACCTGTTTGACGACACAGGGCGCCGTTATTTGGACTTCTCGGCACAGTTCAGTGCAGCCGCCGTCGGACACGCCCATCCGGACATGATCGAGGCCCTTACGCAGGAGCTGCATAGGGGTGTCGGCATTACCTCGCAATATGTCACGGAGGTCCGCGCCCGCCTCGCGGAGCGGTTGTGCGATCTCATGCCCGACCAGCTGGATGCCTGTCTCTTTGGCGTCACAGGTGCCGACGCGATCGAGTATGCCCTTAAGCTCGCGAAGATCATCAGGGGTGGCGGAGAGATCCTCGGATTTCAGCGGGCGTACCACGGGGCAACGGCGGGTGCAGCTGCGGCGACAGGAAAGAGCGAGACGATTCAGCGAAACCGAGCCATCAAGGAGCTCCTGCCGTCAGGGTTCCAGCACTTCAGTCCTCCATACTGCTACCGTTGCGATTTTGGCCAAGCGTATCCCGGCTGCAATCTGCTCTGCCTGCAGTACGTCAAGCGGCAGATCAAACACTTCGGCGCTGAGAACGTCGCTGCGTTCATCGTGGAGCCCGTCATCGCCGGAGGCGGCGTGATCGTTCCACCAGAAGGCTACCTTCAAGATCTCGTCGAGTTCTGCCACAGCGAGGGCATCCTTGTGATCTTTGATGAGGTCGTTACCGGCTTTGGCAGGACCGGCAGCATGTTCGCATTCGAGCAGGCTGGCGTGGTGCCTGATCTGGTGGTCGTTGGCAAGGCCCTGACCGGCGGTTACATTCCAGGTTCTGGAGTCGTCGTCCGGCGGAACCACAAGGAGGAACTGGATCAGTTCCACCTGCACGGACACACGCATTCCGGCTACCCACTCATGTGCCGTGCAGCGCTCACGCTCATCGATCTGGTCGAGCGCGACTCGCTAGTCGCCCATGCCCAGCGAGTCGGGAACTATCTGGGCGAACAGCTTTCGGGTCTCAAGCGGGAACACCCATCCGTCGGAGACGTACGTGGCGTCGGCCTCCTGTGGGGGATCGAAATCGTACAGGCCGGCACGATGGAGCCCGACTTCGAGGGGGCATCAAGGCTCTGCGATCTGCTCTTGGAAGAGGGCCTTGTGGTCGAACCCGAGATTGATGCGGGCCTGGGTACATCCATTCTGGTTGTGCATCCGCCACTGATCCTCGAGGAGGAGCACGTTGACCTGGCACTCTCCATGATGTCGGAAGCTCTGATGAAGCTCGAGGGCCGATCGTGAGTCCGAGGGAGGTGGTTTGCCTGTACCCATGTGCAAGTTCCGGGACGCCGCAGAACACACCTTGATGACAGGAGGTACATGGTGAAGGCCAGAGTCGTTGCTTCCACAGTGGCTGTTGCGCTCGCAGTTTGTTTATTGGGATCGGGGATGGCGCAATCGGCCGTTCCGGACGCTCAGAGCGCAAATATCAACTGGCGCCAGTTCGCGGGACAAACCATCACTGTTTCCATGGTCAATCACCCGTGGCAGCAAGCCATCGCGCCATTGATTCCTCAGTTCGAGAAGCTGACCGGCATCAACGTGAAGGTGAACGTCCAAGCAGAGGACGTGTACTGGGATAGGTCGCAGTTGGGCCTGAGTTCGCCCAATCCACCGTTCGATGTCTTCTTCCTGTCCATGGGCATCAACGGGTACACGGGCTATGTGAACAACTGGTTCCAACCCGTTGACGTGTACCTGAATGACCCGACCCTGACGGATAAGGCCTGGTACGATTTCCAGGACTTCTTCCCTGCGTACACAGCTGGTTTCCAGCTTCCACAGCCCTACACTGGAACGCTCTATGCCATCCCAATGGCAGGCGAAGTGTACCTCAACTACTACAGAAAGGACCTCTTCCAGAAGTACGGCATTGACGTATCGAAGCTGACCACGATGAGTGATTGGCTGAATGCCGTCAAGCAGCTGGGCGAGGACGGTAAGAGTGCGAGCCCCCGTTTCTATGGTGCAACGATCCGGGGAGCCAACGCAGGGATTATTGACGAGCTCAACGGAATGGTGGCGGATTACTGGGGTGACCTGCCCTACGCGAAGGACCGTTTCGTCTACTTCGATCAGAATTGGCACCCCCAATTCACTAATCCGCTGATCGAGGATGGATTTGGTACCTGGGCCCAACTCATGAAAGAGTCGGCTCCTGGTGTCACCTCGTTCGACTGGTACCAAGCGACGCAGCAGTTTGCAGAAGGGCTGGCCGCCACATACTGGTCGGACTCCAGTGTGTTCGCAAGCATCTTCCATGATCCCAAGCAGTCCAAAGTCGTAGGAAAGGTCGGCTACGCGCCGTTGCCCCCGACAAAGACGGGGCACCACACCACGATCTGGAGCTGGGGTCTGGCAATACCAGCCAAGTCCCAGCACAAGAAGGCAGCCTGGCTCTTCATCGAGTGGGCCACGAGTCGACAGATCGACATCGAAGCGGCCAAGAAAGACTTCGGGTCGGTACGTCAGTCCACGTGGCAAAATCCCTCGTACCTGGATGTTCTTCCGCCCGGATACGCCAAGGCGGTGGCCGATTCGATGGCGATGGCCCTTCCGTCCATCTATTACATCAAGGGTGCCAACACGGTGTTCCTGCGCATCCTGGATGCCTTGCACTCGATGTACCAGGGCACACCCACTGCTAGCGCGATGCAGACATTGCAGGATCAAGCGACAGCGCTCATGAAGCAAGAAGGGTTGTACAAGTAAGGCACCGACGCCGGGGGGTCGCCCCCCCGGCGTCCACTTTCACGTCTACAGACTCAATGGGAGAGTGACGGCGGGTGGCGCAGCATCAAGACGTACGAAGACAAGGTTTGAAGAGGGCCTCGCTCACAACGGGACGCAAGATCGTCGTCATGAGGCTGTTCTCTTGAGGGTTGCGTCGTCCAGCGCCCTGCGGACGGTGGACTCTGTGGAGGCCCACAATAGGACCCTTCTAGGCGGACGGGAGCACCATGCGCTCGAGTTCTCCAGGTTGATCTGCGACGGGCGTGCCGACAACGCGAACGCGTTTCGTCACGGACGTGGTCAGCTGGTGAAGACTCCGCCGACAGGCAAGCATGGGCACGTTGCCCAGAGTCGGTGGTACTGCGGTGTTGACGAAGCGGCCATGGACGACAAGACCGCGCTGGAATTGGTGAGCGATCGTGACATCTAGGAGCACGGATCGTTCGCGGGAAGGGCGAAGGCGAGCCCGGCGATCTTGGCGACGTGGCGCCACCGCGTTCTGGTATCTGCTCCCTGCAATTGTCGTCCTGGGTGCTATTGTCGCATTCCCGATTGGCTTCGGCGTCGATAGCAGCTTGCATCATTGGCGGTGGACGCTGGGCGAGGCAGCCCATTGGAAGTGGGCCGGCGTCGCAAACTACGTCCAGTTGTTACACGATTGGTACTTCTGGCACTCGGTCGTGGTAACGCTGTATTTCACGGTCATCGCGGTCACGCTGGAGTTCGTCATCGGTTTCGGCGTGGCCCTTCTGCTCGCTCAGGACATAAAGGGCGCGTGGTTCTTCCGCTCTGCCGTCGTTTTTCCGCTGATGGTGTCCGACATCGTGGCCGCCCTGCTGTGGCAGATGCTCCTCAATCCCACGCTCGGGATCGTCAACTACACCATTGGCCTACTCCATATACCGCCCGTAAACTGGGTCGGCAATCGTTTCGTGGTCGTACCGACGCTGGCCGCGGTCGATGCGTGGTGGCAGACCGGGACCATCATGCTCATTCTGCTGGCCGGCCTGGGCAGCATACCCAAGGATCGCTTCGAGATGGCCTCGATCGACGGCGCAGCCGGCTGGAATATGTTGCGGTTCATCACGATTCCCAGCTTGCGCCCCTACATCCTGGTGGCTCTTCTTTTCCGAACGATCGATCTGCTCCGGGTGTTTGCCCTTGCATGGGGCATCACCTCGGGAGGACCGCTGCGGGCCTCCGAGTTCACGCAGCTATATATGTACACGCAGTCATTTGGGCGGTTGTTCAACATGGGCTACGCAGCGACCGCAGCGATCGTCTTCACCTTGGTTGTGAGCGTCATTATGGCTTTCTACATCAGGGCCATGAATCGAGAAGCGGTGACATGAGCACCATCGGCTGGCGAGAGCGGCGGAAGCTCAGGGTTGCCGCAACGTACGTGCTGCTGTCTATCGTTGTGGTGGCCTTCCTCGCGCCGTTGGTGTGGACAGTTCTGACGTCCTTGAAGACCCCACTCGAAGCGAGCTCGATTCCTCCTGTATGGAAGTTCAAACCCATCTGGAGTAACTACGTGGCTGCGTGGAACTCGCAAGGGTTCGGGATTGCATTCTGGAACACCACGTATGAGTCCTTACTGTCCATACTCCTGAGCTTGGTTCTTGCCGTGCCTGCAGCCTACTCGCTCGCCCGGTTCCGGATCCGAGGAAAGGAGACTGTGGGGGCAGGACTGATCGTGATACGGATGCTGCCGGAAATGCTGATTCTCATCCCACTCTATGCCCTGTACCGGCGGACTGGACTGTACGACACCCCTCTAGGCGTCATACTCGCATTCCAGATCTTCAATCTTCCTTACAGCATCTGGCTGCTACGCCAGTTCATCGCACAAGTACCCGTGGAAATCGAACAGGCAGCCAGGGTGGATGGTTGCACAACGGGCCAGGTTCTCAGACTCGTCGTTCTTCCGCTCATTGCTCCAGGAGTCTTTGCCACCGCGATCCTCGACCTGATCATCATCTGGACCAATCTGCTGATTCCGCTGGCGTTGACCCAGTCCAATTCTCCGCTGGTCGCGACTGCCATCGCCAACTTCCAGGGATACGGGAGCTTCAATCAGCCGTTGATCGCTGCGGCTTCGATCATCGCGATTGCGCCGCAGTTTGTGTTCTTCCTCTTCGCTCAGAGGTACATCATTCAGGGTCTCACGCTAGGCGCGGTGAAGGGGTGATGCCGCATCGATTCAGCTGTGTTGCACTCGACGAATAACGCGTGGGCTGCCGGGCGGGCGGTGGGCCCCATGGGTCAAGTGGAAGGTTTCGTCGGGACAACGCCTTCCCGACCCTGCGGGTCGGCTGCGCCGACAATGAGCGGCACCAGGCTGGCCCGTCTTGCTGCGTATCCGGTTGGGGAGCTCTGACCGGGAACGGAGGGGCCACGCATCGGTTTCACTTCCAAGGAGGTGCACGGATGAAGCAGTACAAGCACTCAAACGTCAAAGAGTTCGTGTTCGGCGAAGGAACCTTGGTCGACGGGCTCAACCAGCTGAAGAACTACACCGTGGCGACGTCGGACCCCCCGTGGTCGAGCATCGAGCCTCAGCTCGGCGTGAAACCTTCGACCACTCACATCGTCACGTCGGTCCAGGAGGATCAGGTGGATGCCATGTTGCGGTCCACGCCGGCGGACACGGAGTACGTTGTGGGCATCGGCGGGGGCCAGGCGCTCGACGTCGCGAAGTACATCGCGTACTCGCTCGACAGGCCGGTCATCACGGCGCCCACGATCCTGTCGACCAACGCGTACGTCACGCCACTATCGGGCATTCGTAAGGACGGCCGTGTCAGCTATATAGGTGGAGTGTCGCCGGAACGTGTGCTGGTGGACTACGATGTGATCCGGGCGGCTCCGACGCAGTTGAATGTCTCCGGAGCCGCTGACGTCCTTTCTATCCACACTGCGTCGTACGACTGGAAGGTCGCCTCGGAGGCCGGTGCGCGTGCCGAAGGCCGGTCGTTCCCCTACGACCAATCGGCAGCGGCAACTGCAAGGCAGATTCGAGACGACATCATAGCCGGGGCCGATGAGATCGCCCGCGTGACGAATGAAGGAATCCGCTTGCTCGTGGAATGCCACGTACGCATAAACGAGCTCTGTATTCCGCTCGGCCACTTCAGGCCGGAGGAGGGATCAGAGCACTTCCTGGCCTACAACGCGGAGCGAATCTCGGGACACGGCTTCCTGCACGGGGCCATCGTGGGACTTGGGATCACGCTCATGAGCGAGCTCCAAGGTAACGAGTCGGCACGCATCCGCGGGGTCCTCGACAGGATGGGCATCGACCGTTCACTGTCTGCCTGCAGGCTTTCGCGCGCCCAGCTGCAGGAGTCACTGCAATCGCTCAAGAACTACGTGCGCGATGCTCAACTCTGGTACTCGGCCATCGACGAAGCCGCGCTCGACACGGGCATGGTCGAGCACTTGATGACCCTGGCGAGGGACTGAACGCCTATGCGGACAGACCAGGCATCTTTGTCCGGCAAGGCCTAGCGTACCGTTCAAGGCTCTTCTGTCCGCGAGTGTCAGTGGAGGCACGATGTTCGATCTCTTGGATATGCATGACCAGATAGCGATCGTGACGGGTGCTGGACAAGGGATGGGGAAGGCGACGGCTCGCATGCTCTCCTCATTGGGGGCTACCGTCATCATCGCCGAGCTCAACCCGCACACCGGTGCCGCAACAGCCGACGAGCTCACACACGATGGGAGGCAAGCGCATTTCGTTCCGCTCGACGTTCGCGATACGGCTTCGGTGCAGCGGCTTGCTGAATGGGTACGTGGCCGCTTCGGGCGACTCGACATACTCGTGAACAACGCCGGCATCGTCAAGAATGCTGCCACCCTCGAAACGAGCGATGAAGACTGGCTTTCGGTGGTGGACGTCAACCTGAACGGCGTGTTCCGCTGCTGCCGGGAGCTTGGCCGAATCATGGTCGAGGCGAACGCGGGCTCCATCGTCAACATGGCATCCAACAGCGCCATCATCGTCGACCGCCCGCAAATCCAGCCGGCCTACAACGCATCGAAAGCCGGTGTCGCGCAGCTCACGAAGTCGCTCGCCGCAGAGTGGGCACCGTTTAGCGTTCGCGTCAACGCGGTGGCGCCAGGGTTCATCGACACATCTATGACCGAAGCGGGGCAGAGTCAGGGGG
>Ga0307441_1000626_pt1 | contig 12679 bp, 6 predicted proteins | sample SalMarWE160420MG_FD_202149 | JGI IMG/M metagenome (GOLD analysis project Ga0307441, IMG submission 202149) | Salt marsh sediment microbial communities from the Plum Island Ecosystem LTER, Massachusetts, United States - WE1604-20 | ecosystem: Environmental > Aquatic > Marine > Intertidal zone >... | reverse complement strand
GGCCACACGGACACGGCAGACGCGCAGGGCGTCAGCAGATCCTACGGCAGCCAAACCCCGCTCCACGACATCGACTGCCGCCAGGGAAGAGGCAGTCTGCGAACTCGCGTGCGGTGGCGAACGGGAACAGCTCTGCGAGATTGTGGAAAGCGCCGACTCAGTTGCGGGCAGCGGTTGCCAGGGCCGTCAATTTGCTGTCCGGACGACGCTTGCCAGCTCTTCCGCCGGCGGCGGCAGCATCTTGTACATGGTGCGGAAGCGCTCCACACGGGCGCCGTCGGCGTGCAGTCCTGCCACAAAGCCGGGACGGATCGATTGATACAACAGTTGGACGGTGACTTGATAAGGGCCGCCCGTGGTGCCGGTGGGTATACGGTAATGTACCTGGTCGGAGCCGCTGCCGCCATCGGCACCCTCGGTATTGAAGTCGCTGTCCGCGACTCCGCCCAGTACGATCTCCGTGCCTTTTATCGCCGCACGCTGACGGAATCCGCGCGGGGGGATACGATCGTCTTTGAGGTAACGGTCGGCATACAGCAGCACGTAGGTAATGTTGCCGTTGCTGTCACCCAGAACGGATTCGTAGACCGCGACCTGCGAGGGGTCGGTAATCCGGTCCCGATGGGGTTCGAAGCAACCGTCATTGACGAACCCGACCGGCTTTCTGGACGCAATGCAATGGGCCTGCTCCGCGGCACTGTCTATGGACAACCGTCCGTCGGCGCCGGGGGCGCCCGACTCGAAGACGATGGCCCCGGCGCCATCGGTGATTTTGACATGCAGCCACATGCGGCGGCTCGGATAGGCGCTGGGCAGTTTGTGGCCCGTGAGGTTGGTTACCTGGACGTCGAGCTCGAGCGTGCCGGCTACCGCGGCCAGGCGTGGAATGCCGAGGGCGGCGCTGCGCTGCCCGAGAAACTCGCGGGTGGCGGCGATTTTTTCGTCGAATCCCGCCAGGCTGGTGCTGGAGTCGATGCCCAGCACGGTCCGGTAGACCTTGAGCGTCTCCAGCATGTGGGTATTGCCGCCGAACAGTCGATGGCGGTGGTACGGTGCACGGTCAACCTGTCCGGCAGGACGTGTGGAAATGGGGGTCTGGTAGTCCTCGGCGGCCGGCATATGGCAGTCCTGACAGGTACGCTTTGCGTCATTTTCGGCGCCGCGGCTGTATACGCTGTTTTGCCATTCCTGATACGGGGCCTGCTCCAGGAACTGCCGCGGGGGGTCCAGCGGCGCCGCCGTGTTCGCGTCCATCACCGGCGTACGCACGGTATGACAGCTGCCGCAATGTCCGGAGTCGGTCACCTGGTGGCCATAGCGGGGCGTGTAATTGACCTGATTCTGCATCGGACCGGCGTTGATGCCGGAATACGGGCCGTAGATGATGCGCGCGTCGCCGATCGTATATTTGCCGCTGAAGGCGTCTTCACCGACGACCGGCTGGCCCTCATCGTCGATCGTTGTCGATGCGATCTGATGGCACAGCGTGCAGCTCACGCCTTCGCGGGCCTGCTGATCGACGACGGCGCGCGAGTAGCGGTAGTCGCCATTGGCGTCCAGTCCGATGTTGCTTGCGTGGGCGGCAGTGCGCCCCATGGGCGCGTGGCATGTCAGGCAACGGTCTTCGATCAAACCCGCGAAGGCCGGGAATTCATGGGTGGCTTCCTCCTGCAGCACCGCCTGAAAATACGGATCGTCGAAGCTGTGGGCCATCATGCTGTGCTTCCACTCCGTGTAAGGACTTATGTCCTCCCCGGTGACGTCGCCCATGGGCAGGCGCATGGCGGCCTCGCCGCTGCGTGCGGCATGGCACCGCGAGCAGTTGGAGGCGGCCGTAAACGCTCCGGCCGTACCCCACGCCGGGTCATAGGCAGTCACCTGCTCCATCAACGCCATCAGGTTCGCGGTCAGGTTGGCGCCCGCCGTTGCGGGGTCCACGTAGCTGAGATGTTCGGCCAGGGCGGCGTTCTGCAAGGCGGTCTCGAATGCAGCCAGGTCGTTCAAGGTTGTGAAGTCGAAGGCTGTGACATTGAGTTCCGCGCACAGGCGGTCCGCCAGTGCCGGGACGACCTGAATGCCGGTGCCGAGATCGGCATCGCGGTCCGCGGTCTGCAGGAAGCTGGCCATCGCAGTCACCCGTGGGTCGGTGTGACCCGATGGGTTGGCGATGAGATCCAGCGGAGTGACATGTATTCCGGGTGTGGCGCGACCGAGGCGTACAGGGCCGACTGAGAACTCGACTGCTTCACCGGCCAGGTACTTGAAGTCGCCTTCGGGACCGGTAATGCCGGACGCCGTTGCCGTACGGTAGGTCGCCCCGCTCACGGGTGCATCTATCAGGTGACCGGTCAACGGCGCGGCAGGTGAAGGCTGAGGCGGCGCGGCGTTTTCGGTCGGGGAGCCGCCACCGCCTCCACCGCACGCTGCCAGCAGCAGACCCGCTGCAATCAAAAGGAGGCTCAGATATGGGCGAGTGGTCATCACTGTCTGGGCGCGGCGCGCGTACGGTACGTCGTTGCGCGCTACGGTCGGTGCTGCGGAAGCCATAAGGGTACCCGCACGAGAGCGCGGATCAATTGAGAATTGTCAATTTTCGGCCGCAGCGTTGACGGGCGCGCGGGACTATCCGGTGGAAACCCCTGTTTCGGTCAGGAGTTGGTCGAGCTGCTGGGCGTTACAACGATAAGTGTTGCCTGTCACCTTGAGGAGCAGGCCACGCCGCTTGAAATCCGCCACGATACGGCTGGCGGTTTCGGTAGTCACACCCACCACGGCGGCCATGTCCTCGCGGGGCAGCAGTTCGATGTCTCCATTGCGATCGGCACCGAGTTCCCTCAGAAGCAGGAGCAGTCTGGCGACCCGGGACCAGGCAACGCCGGTATTGAGGTCCTTGATCCATTGATCGGCGCGGTCGACCTGCTGCTGCAGCTGCTGCCGCACCTTGTCGCAGAGCGAAGGAAAGCGGGCCTGGAGGTTCTTCAGGGTCGCCAGGGGGATCGCACACGCATCGACGTCCTCGACCGCAACGGCTGTGTGGTGGTACGCCACATTCGCGTCCAGCAGTTCCAACCCGATAGTGATCCCTTTGCCGTGCAGGCGGACGATGCGCTGGCTGCCGTCAGGTGTGCGGTAGAGCAATTTCAGCAGGCCGCGGCGTATGGAATAGACGGTTTGTCCGCGTACGCCCTCCTCGTAGAGCGAGGCACCGGCGCTGTACAGGTGGTTGTCTATGGGCTGGAGCAGTTCGGTGAACCCGCTTTCCGGTAGGCCGGAAAACAGCATCAGTTGACGAATTCCGCAGTGGGCGCAGTCGGCACGCCCCTTCCACTCGTGATTGGTGCAGTAATTGGCCATTTTGTGCATAGAGGTCGGAGCGTTCCGGCGCGCTGGTAGCAGTCCGGCCCAACATGGTTACGCATCAATAAGGTACGGGCAAAAAATTTGTCGCGCAAATTGCGCATTGTCATTCGTGCCCGGCTACCCCGCAAATATACTCAAGCCTCAAAGTAAAGTTTACGTGAATTTGCATCATTCGAGGGAGCGGCAATGACTTTCAGCAGGAAAAGCCGGAAAAAGACGCTGGCGGTGGCGGGTGGTGCGGTACTCGCCGCCACGGCGGCCTACGCAGCCATACAGATCACCGTCAATACACCGATTGCGGTGAGCGACGGTACTTTCGGGCACAAGCCCAAGATTCAACGGGCGGGCGACGGCCGCCTGGTGGTGGCTTACGGTGACGACACGCCGGGCGCCGGAAATGTCTACGATGTGAAGGGCGATGTCGAGCACCCGGCCCGGGACATCTACGTGAAGACTTGCAAGCCCGATGCCGCAGCCGGCATCAGCTGCAACAGCGTTTCAGACTGGTCTGCAGCAGTCAACGTGTCCCAGTCGGCGATGCAGTCGAGCATCTCCACCGCCTGGCAGGGCGGTGATCCGGCTACCAATAGCCAGCCCTATCCCGGCAGCATCGACAAGCCCAACATCAAGACCGGCGGTCCCCTGATGGTGCTGACCTGGGTCAGTCACTACTGTCCGGATGGCGACCTGGGCACGGCGGGCACCCAGGCCCCGGTTCAGCGTGCCATCCGTTATCTGGAACGCGACGGCAGGGTGATTCCCTTCGCCTGCACGTGGACCGCCTATTCGACCAGCAACGGTGTGAGTTGGAGCACCCCGATACAGCTGACCACCGGCGAGCGCGACGCCAAACAGGACTCCAGCAAGCCGTCCGTCAACACGGATACGAGCAGCGCCAGCTACAAGAAGGGCCAGGTCGTGATCTCCTGGCAGGAGGATCCGCAAGGCTTGCAGCTCGGCGAAGCGGATGGCCCCGGTGACGGTGCGTCCGGCGCCAAGGTCAATGGCGGCACCGATGTCTGGTACACCTATGCCACGGTCGACCTGTCGGTACCCGGCACCCCCGCCGACGATTTCGTTCTCGCACCGGCGGTTCGGCTCACCGACAACTGGCAGGGTCTGTACGGCATCAGCGGGCAACTGAACGCCATCTACGACGGCACCGGCACGAATGTCGATCCGAACCTACTCGAGAAGGGGCAGGCGGGGGCATCCCGGCCCAACATCGGCATGGTGGGCAGCACCGCCATCGTCGCCTATGAAGAGACCAAGGGATCGGAGGGCCTGGACGAGGGCAAGTTCGTCCGCTACCACGCATTCGCCTACTCCGCACCTCCCGCGGGATCGGCGGGCTGCATCATAAGCGACCCTCTGAAGAACGCCCGCCGCGTGCGATTCCTGACCCAGAGCCCGGCCGATGCCGGCCCGGGGGGTGTCCAGCTCGGCATCTTCTGGAAGGAAGGCGTGTATGACAAGGGCGGCCCGTCCGACATCGTGGTACGTCGCGGCATGGGTGGCCTGCAGCCGGCCAACATGGTTCCGGCGGTGGACGCCAACTGTGCCACCTCGGACTACCTGACGGCCATCGGACTGGTCAACGCACAGGCGGAAAACATCAGCAGCAACACCCCGACCGCGACCAGCGCCAACCTCACGGACGATACCGAGGCGAACTACACGGAAAACGCGTTGGCGCATCGCGGTGTTCTGCGTGGCGCGGACATGTGGATCGGCTACAGCTACACCGGCGATCTGGTCAAGCTGTGGGCCCAGCTGGACAATTACGATTTCTGGTTGCGCAAGTACACCCTGGGGACGGGCTGGGGAACGCCGGTCAACGTGACGAATATCGCGGATAAAGGTGTCAATGTCCGGGAGCCGCGCATCTTCGGCACGCCCAAGAGCAGCGGCACCACTTGCCCGAGCGGCGATCCGGCGGCGGCCGATACCACCGATCCGACCACCTGCCAGAACCCCGACGTGGTCTACCTGGCCTGGGGTACGCAGGAGAACGTATCGCCCTTCGACCTCACCGGCGGAAACGACCTGGGTATCTACATCACGGTCAGCCAGGATTCGGCCGCGACCTTTGCGACGCCGGTTCGCTACTCCACGGCAGCGGGTGCATTGTTTCAGGATGATGAGTTCGCCTACGAGTCGCAGGTGGTCACGCGCCCTGACGGCACCCGCTTCTACGGCGTGTGGAATCAGAGCGACTCGACCACGGGCGTAACCAAGGCGGTCTACGCCAGCGGTGATGTGGCAGTGGTGGCCGATCCGCCGCCCACATCACCGACACCCATGCCCACCAGCGGTGGCGGCGGCGGTGGCTGCTCGGTGAGTCGCCAGGCGGTCGTCGATCCCACGTTGCCCGGTGTCGCTCTGGTGGCCTTGGGTTATCTCGCCCTGCGCCGCCGGCAACGCAACCGGCTGCGCTGAGCGATAGCGTAGAGGATGCAGGGTGTGCCGGTTGGTATCGGCACACCCTGTCATTTACCGATTTCGGGCACCCATCACCTAATGGCCGGCAGGTTCAGTTCGCCCGTGCTTCCAGCACTCCGCAGGCCGGCTGGCGGAGCACCGTTTGATGGCGGCGGTCGGGTCGAGCGCTGGCGACTGCGGCGGCTGGACCTTCCCGGTGCTGCAGTCCCCGCCTGCCCCTCAGAGGTCCCTCGCCTCCAGATAGGCTTTCTCCGAAACCCGGTCCCAGGCCACCACCTGCTCGCGGAAAGTGCGGAAAGACTCGTAGACCTTCTTGGACATGGGGTCCTTGTCCGCGATTTCGGCCACCACCTGGTCGGAGATGGTATGCAGCTTCTTGAGCACGTCGTCGGGGAAACGGCGCACCTGCACCTTGTGCTCCTTGATGAGTGTCTGCAACGCTTCGTTGTTGCGCGCGTTGTACTCGGCCAGCATGTCCTGGTTGGCCACCCGACAGGCGTTGAGCACGATACTCTGCAGGTCTTCAGGCAATGCTGCCAGGGCCTTCTTGTTGATGAAGCACTCCAGGGTGGTGCCTGGTTCGTGCCAGCCAGGGTAGTAGTAGTACTTGGCCGCCTTGTAGAAACCGAAGGCCAGGTCGTTGTAGGGGCCCACCCACTCGGTGGCGTCGATGGCGCCGGAGTCGAGGGACGTGAACAGCTCGCCGCCCGGCAGACTGACCGGCGTGCCGCCGGCACGGCGCAGCACCTCGCCACCCAGGCCAGGGATGCGCATCTTCAGGCCCTTGAGGTCCGCGACCGAATTGATGGGCTTGTTGAACCAGCCACCCATCTGCACGCCCGTATTTCCGGCTGCGGTGGGAACCAGTCCGAAGGGTTCGTAGACCTGCCGCCACAGATCCATGCCGCCCCCGTGGTAGAGCCAGGCGTTCATTTCGTCGGCGGTCAGACCGAAGGGGACGGCGGCGAAGAATTGCGCCGCTTCGGATTTTCCCTTCCAGTAATAGGACGCGCCGTGACCCATTTCGGCGGTGCCACGGGAAACGGCATCGAAGATCTCGAACGCGGGTACCAGCTCTTTGGCGCCGTAAACCTTCACATGAATACGCCCGCCGCTCATCTCGCCGATCAGCTTGGCGAGAAAGTTGGCGCCCGTACCGAGACCGGGAAAGTTCTTCGGCCAGGTGGTGACCATCTTCCAGCGGTACGTCTGCGCGGACGCGGCTACCGCAGGCGCGCCTGCAAGCACGGTCCCGCCGGCCAGTGCGCTGCCGCCAACCTTCCGGATGAATTCACGACGCTTCATAATCTGCACCCAGGATTCGGAATCGTTACCTGCGCATTGTAACGAGTTGGTGAAATCTGGCCAGACGAGCGGTCGAAGGTTGGGGGCGATGACGCCGTTTGCAATTATCTGCGTTTATGCCATTATGTTCAGCACCTGGCTTCAGAATAAGAGTTAATGGCTTATAAAATAATAAAAAAGCCTACAAGGAAGATTTCAAGGACGATCTTATCAAGCCCGCCGGCTGCGCCCTGCCATCCATGGGCTCCGGCGTCGGGGAGAGGTTGTCGTGTCCAAAATGCGTGATCGGGGACAGTTCACGCTGCCCATCGTAGCCGGTTTCCTGTTGACGCCGGTGGCTGGTGTCGGTGGCGGCGTGCTGTTCGGGTTGACCACCGCCAACAACGTGCTCGCGACCCTGCATGGCGCCCTGCTGCCGGCATACCTGGCGCTGATGGTCGCATGGACCGCCCTGTACTTTCGCAGTTACCTGCGCCCGCTGCTGCAGTGGATCGATCAGCATCCGCACCTTGGCACAGCGCCCGCCCGTCTGCACCGCCGCCTGGGACGGTTCACCCGCGACTATTGGAGCATGTTTCTGCTCTACGCCCTGGCGACTCCCGCCGTATTCTTTGCCGCCGTCAACCACAATTTCCTGATCCATGACCTGCCTCGCTTCGGCAACTTCCTGCTGTTGCAGCTGGCCGTGGCGGTACTGATCGGTCTGCCCGGCTACCTGATCGCCCTGGACCGCCTGGGGCGGCTGGTGGCCCACCTGGGCCTGGATGCTGTACAGATCAGCCTGAAGTCCAAGACCCTGCTGCTGGGCGGCTTCGTTCCGCTGCTGTCCTACTCGGTGCTGATCAACTACTACTGGCGCGACAGCGGCCACCTTTCCATCGGCCTGCTCGCTCTTTGGGGCACTCTTGCGCTGATCACCACCGTGGTCACCGTGCTGTCCATACGGGGCATGAGCCAGGCATTGGGTCCGGTGCAGGACGTGCTGGGCCGCAGCGGCGCTTCCACCCACGGCGATCTTGCCCAATTGCGCCCGCAGTCCACCGACGAGATCGGCGTGCTGACCCAGACCCTGAGCCGCCTGTTTCGGCGCCTCGGCGATCAGGAGTCGCAGATGCGTGCGGTGGTGGACACGGCTGCCGAAGGGATCGTGGTGGTGGACGAGAACGGCCAGATCGATACCTTCAACGCCGCCGCCGAGCAGTTGTTCGGCTACCTTGCCCACGAAATCCGCGGGCGCTCGCTGTCACGTTTGTTGCCGCGGCTGGTCGCCGAAGGGGAAGCCCCCCCGGTGAACGCCGGCGAGCAGGAGATTTCCGGCCTGCACCGCAACGGCCGTCCCATACCGGTGTCGGTGCGGATCAGCGAAATGCACATCAGCGGGCGACCCATGTACACCTGTCTGGTGGCGGACATCACCAAACGCAAGTCCGCCGAAGCCCAGCTGGTGGACGCCGAGGCCCGCTACCGCGATCTGGTGGAGACCGCCCACGACCTGGTTTGGAGCGTGGACCGGGAGGGTCGCTGGCTGTACCTGAACGGCGCCTGCCGCGGGATCTACGGCTACGAACCGGAAGCCATGGTGGGACGGCACATTCACGAATTCTGCGCGCCTCAACAGGCCGACGGCGACCGGGCCGCGTTCGCCGACGTACTTTCAGGCAGCGAATTGGTGCTGTACGAAACGGTACACCTGGACAGGCACGGCAGCCGCCACCATCTGAGCTTCAACGCCAAGGCGCACCGCGACGAGCAGGGTAACGTCATCCATGTCAGCGGGACCGCCCGGGACATCACCGAGCAGAAGGCCTTCCAGCAGCAGCTGTCCTACCAGGCCGAGCACGACTCGCTCACCGGGCTGTTCAACCGCCATTACTTCCAGCAGGAACTGAGCCGCACGGTGGCGCGCGTGGCACGCAGCGACGCCGCCTGCGCCCTGTGCTACATCGACCTGGACCAGTTCAAATACATCAACGACACCCTTGGCCACGCCGCCGGGGATCAGCTGCTGGTGGAGATCAGCGAACTGCTGGCCGCCCATGTGCGCGAAGGCGATCTGCTGGCACGCTTCGGCGGCGACGAATTCACCCTGCTGCTCTACAACATCGAGCCGCCCAACGTGCTGCGCGCGGCCGAGCACTTCCGGGTGCTGTTCGACAACTACAAGTTCTTCTACGACGCCAAGACCTTCAACATCACCTGTTCCATCGGCGCTGCCCTGATCGACCGCAACGCCTCCTCCGACGATGAAGTGCTTTCCCATGCGGATCTGGCCTGCAACATGGCGAAAGCCCAGGGCCGCAACCGCATCAATCTGTACAACCCGGCGGACCGCGACAAGGCCGGCATGGCCGAAGACATGGGCTGGGCCGCGCGGGTGCGGGAAATGCTGGAACGGGACCGCTTCCAACTGGTGTATCAGCCCATCGTGTCAGTTAGCGACGGACGCGTGCAGGACTATGAAGTGCTGGTGCGCATGGTCTGCGACGACGGGGAGGTCATTCTGCCGGGCGGCTTCATGCCGGCCGCCGAGCGTTTCGGCCTGATCCACAGCGTGGACCGCTGGATCGTCGGCCGCGCCATTACCCAGCTGTCGAACCTGCGCCGCCAGGGCCATGCGGTGTGCTTCTCGGTCAACCTGTCGGGCAAGGCCTTCGAGGACGACACCCTGCTGCCGCTCATCCACGACCGGCTGGCCGAGACCGGCCTGGATCCATCCTGGCTGACCTTCGAGATCACCGAATCGGCGGCCATCGCCAACCTGGGCGCCGCCACCCGTTTCATCCTGGCGCTGAAGGACATCGGCTGCCAGTTCGCCCTGGACGACTTCGGTTCGGGCTTTTCCTCGTTCACCTACCTCAAGCACCTGCCGGTGGACAAGCTCAAGATCGACGGCTCGTTCGTGCAGGGGCTGGCCAACACCCCGGTGGACCAGGCCATGGTGCAGTCCATGAACCAGGTGGCCCATGCCCTGGGCAAGCGTACGGTCGCAGAGTACGTGGAGAACGCGGACACCCTGAAATTGCTGCAGAGCTACGGCGTGGACTACGCCCAGGGCAACTACATCGGCAAACCCCGCGAGGCGCTGATGAACATCGCCCTGCCGGGGCTGGCGGCCAACAGTTCGGCCAAACAATAAAGAGGTCGGTGACGAAGCCTGTGTGACGGTCTGAAGCGTAACGACCCGACTCTATCGGATCGCGATGCGCAGCCTAAGCATTCGTCATGGGTTTGAGGTTCGCATACGCCAAGACAAGCCACTTGGCGCCGGCATTTTCGAAGTTCACCTGCACCCGGGCATGAGCGCCCTGACCCTCGTAGTTCAACACCACCCCGTCGCCGAACTTGGCGTGGTGCACCCGCGCGCCCAGGGAGAATTCGGCGGGCGTATCCAGGGCACTGGCTGACGGCGCCGTGGTCGGTGTGGTGGTCACCCGGGGACGGATCTCCTGGATATGCTCGGGGGGGATTTCCCGCAGGAAACGCGACGGCAGGCAGTAGGATTCCTGGCCGTGCAGACGGCGACGTTCCGCCCAGGTGATGACCAGATTGCGGCGCGCACGGGTCATCCCCACATAACAGAGCCGGCGCTCCTCCTCCAGGCGGTTCGGGTCCTCCACCGAGCGCTGGTGGGGAAACAACCCTTCCTCCACGCCGCACAGGAACACCAGCGGAAACTCCAGACCCTTTGCCGAATGCAGGGTCATCAGTTGCACGCAGTCGTCCCACGCATCGCCCTGTGCTTCGCCGGCTTCCAGCGCCGCATGGGAGAGGAACGCCGACAGGGGATCCAGGTCCTGGTCCTCCTCGTCCAGCTCGAACTGGCGGGCGGCGTTGACCAGTTCCTGCAGGTTCTCCACCCGTGCTTCGCCGCGCTCGCCCTTTTCCTTGCTGTAGTGTTCCACCAGGCCGCTGGCCGCCACCACCGTTTCGGTCTGCTCGCCCAGGGACAGCCCGTCGGCACCTTCGGCCATCTCCTCGATACCGTTCAGAAACCCGGCCAGGGCATTGACGGCACGGGCAGCCAGCAGACGGTTCTCCACCACCGCCCGCGCCGCCTGCCAAAGGGACACGGCGTGTTGGCGCGCGTAGTCGCGCACCGCAGCCATGCTGCGCTCGCCCACACCCCGGGGCGGCTGGTTCACCACCCGTTCGAAGGACGGATCGTCGGCCCGGTTGGCCACCAGGCGCAGGTAGGCCAGGGCGTCCTTGATCTCGGCGCGCTCGAAGAAGCGCAGCCCGCCGTACACCCGGTAGGGCATGCCTGACTGAATGAGCTGTTCTTCGAACACCCGGGACTGAGCGTTGGAGCGGTACAGGATGGCGCAGTCGCTGCGCGCGCCTCCGTGGTCGATCCAGTCCTGGAGCCTGCCCATGACATAGCGGGCTTCGTCGTACTCGTTGTAGGCGGTATACAGGGCGATGGGCTCACCCTGCTCGCCGGCAGTCCAAAGGCTCTTGCCCATGCGCCCCTGATTGCAGGCGATCAACGCGTTGGCGGCCGCCAGGATAGTGCCCGTAGAGCGGTAGTTCTGCTCCAGGCGCAGCACCCGGGTGCCGGGAAAATCCTTCTCGAAGCGCTGGATGTTCTCGATGCGCGCGCCGCGCCAGCCGTAGATCGACTGATCGTCGTCGCCCACCACGAACAGGTTGGGCCGCTCGCCGGCCAGCAGGCGCAGCCAGGCGTACTGGATGGTGTTGGTGTCCTGGAACTCGTCTACCAGGATGGCGCGAAAGCGCGCCCGGTAGTGTGCCAGCAGGTCCGGGTTGTGCAGCCACAGCTCGTGGGCCCGCAGCAGCAGCTCGGCGAAATCCACCACCCCGGCGCGCTGGCAGAATTCCTCATAGGCCTTGTACACCGCCAGTTGCTGGCGCACGTAGGGGTCGCCGCCCGGCTCGATATGGTCGGGGCGCAAGCCCTCGTCCTTGCGGGCGTTGATGTAGCTCTGGCACTGGCGCGGCGGCCAGCGCGACTCGTCCAGGTCCATGGACTTGAGGATGCGCCGGATGGCCCGGTGCTGGTCCTCCGAGTCGAGGATCTGAAATCCTTGGGGAAGGTTGGCGGTCTGCCAGTGGCTACGCAGCAGGCGGTGGGCCAGGCCGTGGAAAGTGCCCACCCACATGCCGGCGGTGGGCATGCCGATGAGCTCGCTGATGCGCCCGCGCATTTCCGCGGCTGCCTTGTTGGTGAAGGTGACCGCCAGAATGGCGTATGGCGACAGGTCCTCCACCTGCAGCTGCCAGGCAATGCGATGGACCAGCACCCGGGTCTTGCCGCTGCCGGCGCCGGCCAGCACCAGCACCGGACCGGCAGGGGCGGAAACCGCCTCCCGCTGCGCATCGTTGAGGGGATCGAGGATGTAGGAAACGTCCATCGGGCCTATGTTATCAGACGGCGCCCGACTCAAACCGGGTAATGGCAGAGTCCCGCCGGGCGTCAACAAATCTTACGGCCGGATGAACCGGCCCGGGCAGCTATTGCCTCGACCGAGGCCGACAACGTGCCGGCGGGCAGGTGCCGTTGTTGAAAGTGCCCACCAAACCCCGGCCGAAATTGTAATAGTCAGCCAACGGG
>Ga0307441_1000625_pt1 | contig 12693 bp, 7 predicted proteins | sample SalMarWE160420MG_FD_202149 | JGI IMG/M metagenome (GOLD analysis project Ga0307441, IMG submission 202149) | Salt marsh sediment microbial communities from the Plum Island Ecosystem LTER, Massachusetts, United States - WE1604-20 | ecosystem: Environmental > Aquatic > Marine > Intertidal zone >... | reverse complement strand
ACCGGTACCGTTCGGGTGCTTGCCGGCAGGCACATGGCCAGCCGCTCGGCCAGCGGGCGGACCACCGCGTCCTGCGCCGCCATCGCCATCTCGCCGACCCCTCCGTGGGGCAGCAACCCGGCAGCCCGGGCCAGCGCCACCGGCCTCTCCGCGCCCTCCCCCGCCAGCCGGCTTTCCAGCAGCAGGCTGCGGATCCGCCGCCGGGCGTCGTAGTCCAGCCGGAACGGCTCGTGGGTCTCCAGCAGACCATCCTGCTCCTCCAGGCGGATACCGAGCCGCTCGCGCAAAAAGAAACGCGCGGGGTGAACGAAAAACGCCGCCAGCCGCTCCACATCCACTGTCCGCCAGCTTTCGTCAGGCGGGGGCAGTTCGTCAGCGACCAGCGGCACGCTCTCCACCCGCACGCCCTGGGCAGCGCGACTGGCATCGCACAGCTCCCTGGAGTAGCTGAACAGGGGCCCATCCCCTTGGAAATAGCGGGGGCTGAACGGCTGCAGGGGATGCTTGACCACCAACCGGTCTCGCACCGGAGTGCCATCGGGTGTCTCGAAGCCCTGCTCGACATAGTCCAGCAGCTCGCTGACCAGCACCGACGGCGGTACGGTACTGTTGTCGCGGATGTTCTGCCCCACGTAGCTCATGTACAGGCAACGTCGGGCGGACAACAGGGTTTCAAGAAACAGGTAGCGGTCGTCGTCCCGGCGGGAGCGGTCGCCCCGACGGAATCCGTCCGCCATCAGGTCAAAGCTGAGGGGCCGGTTGGCACGGGGCACACTGTCGTAGTTCATGCCAAGCAGAGCGATCACCGGATGGGGAATGCTGCGCATGGGCACCATGGCGCAGAAGGTCACCCCGCCGCGCAGAAACCTGCTGCCCTCCGCGGGGGCGCCCAGGCCGTGTTCAAGATGGGCCTGGGCCACGTCCGCGGTGACCGGCGTATCGAAGCCGCCGCGCCGGGCCTGCTCGCGCAGGGCCTCGATGGCGTTGCGGATGGCCTGGCTTTCCGGTTCCTCTTCTTCCGCGGGCAGGAAAAACGCGTCCAGCAGCCAACCCAACTCGTCCGCCCAACGGGAGACGGGCTGGCGGCCGGTGAGCCGATGCCCCGCTTCCACCGCTGCATCGACGAACTCGCACAGCCGCCCCAGCACCTCCGCTTCGCTGCCATCCACCTCATAGGGCAGCGTGCCTGCGAACAGCTCGCCGTCGGCCGGCAGCGCCACGCCCAGCAGCAGGCGATCCAGTCCCTGCCGCCAGCTGTGTTCGCCGGTGGCGGGCAACCCCAGCCGTTCCCGGTGATGGGCGTCGATACCCCAACGGATGCCGGATTCCCGGATCCAGCGATGCACCACGGCCAACTCGTCCTCCTGGAAACCGAACCGGCGCCGCACGGCGGCGGTCTCCAGCAGGCCGGTCATGCTGTCGGCATCGAAGCGGCTGTCGCGCAGTGCCAGCAGACCCAGAAAAGTGGCCGTCAGCGGGCTCTCCGATGCCAGCGGGCGGTCCGCGATGGAAAACGGAATATGGCGCTCGTCCCGGGCGCTGGAGAACACCGCTTCGATATAGGGCGCGTACTGGTCGATGTCCGGTGTCATGACCAGCACGTCCGAGGCCCGCAGGTCCGGGTTGTCGGCGAACAGCCGCAGCAACTGATCGTGCAGCACTTCGGCCTCGCGCATCGGACCGTGACAGGCGTGGATCTGCACGGAGCGGTCATCGGCCGCCACCCGGGAACGGACCCCGCCGGTGGCGCCGCGATCGTGCAGGTTCAGTATGTCGCTCTGAATCCGCGCCAGCAGTCCTTCTCCCCGCGGTTCGGCATAGCTGTCGGTCTCCTCCCCCCCGAGTTCCTGCAGCAGATCGATGAAATCCCGACCCTGTTTTCCCAGGGACGCCAGCAAGCTGTTGCCCGTTTCGAAATGCAATGCCTGCTGCGCCTGGGAGGAGTGCCTGGCGATGTCGCGCTCGGCCATCACATCCCCCCAATACTCCCGACAGGGGTTGAGCACGAACAGGTGAAGGTCGGTCAGGGTACCCAGGTGCTGGAGCACGGTCATGTAGGTGGGCGAAAGGGAAGCGAGTCCGAACAGCACGGCCCGCTCGGGAAGTCTCTCGGCCACCGCCTCGTCGCGCTGCACGGCGGCCACGAACCGGTCCAGCACCCGGACCCAGTGTGGGTCGCCGGCTTCGGCGAGTCGGCGCCAGAGCACGGCCTGCCAGTGGTCATCCTCGCCCCCTTCCCACGCGCGGATCCAATCGGGACGGTAGACCTGATACTGGTCGAACAACCCGGCGATGCGCTCGGCAAGATCGTAGGCGCGCCGATCGTCGCCGGCGGCAAGGTAGGCCTGCAGGACCGGTACGGCGCCGCCTTGTTCGCCCGCCTGCAGTTGCTTCAGCACCCGCCATTTTAGAACCGCCGGGTCGAATGCGGAACGTGTCGGCACCTGATCCAGAACCGCCTCGAACATGGACCACACGAACTCCGCCGGAAAGCGGAAACGGGTGTTGGCCAGCACGCCCTGCCGTTTGGCCAACTCCAGGGACAACCAGCGCGCCATACCGTGGTTCTGCACCACCACGTCTTCCGGCGCCAGCGGTACGCTCGGCGGCTGGTCGAGCACACCGGCCAGATGTCCGGCCAGGGCTTCCAGACGATTGCCGTAGTGAATGGTCAGCATAGGGTTCTAAGGCGTCGCGGGTCAGATGATCTGCCCGCTCCATGGTACCCGATTGCGCCTGCCATTGGCCCAATCGGCTCAGGGTATTTGATTCCCTTCCACACCGTTGACGCACCCTTTGTATTTCGTCGGCATCCGCCGTGGAGCTTTCGCCGCCCTCGTCGGGCCGTGCGGTGTCCGGATCATTACCATCCCGCAATTGTCCAACAAATTGCACTTCCCTCGGGATAATCTTGCAGCCATGTATCTCCACGGAAAGAGATCGCCCCGGGCGACCCATTGGATGCTGGCCGTCGCCCTGCTGCTGACCGCAGCCGGCGCTTCGGCCGCCGGCGGTGTAGTGAGCGCCCGCAGCCACACCGTGACGACCCGCCTGTCGGCCTACGCGCGGGTGGCCCCGGTCGCCGTGCTCAACGTGCGCGCGCCGCTGACCGGGATCGTGACCGGGCTGAAGGTCAGGCCGGGTGATCCGGTCCGATCCGGCCTCGCGCTGACCCGCCTGAGAGGCCCCGCCGTCAAGGCCCGACTGGCCGCGCGGCGCGATGCGGTACGCAGCGCCCGGGCGGCGCTGGCGGCGGCCCGCAAGACCCTGGCGGTCCGGAAGCGCAAACTCACGCTGCGCCTCAGCACGCAACAGGCAGTGGATCAGGCCCGGGCCGCGCTCACCGAAGCGCAGGCCAATCTGGACAACGCGCGCAGCCACCTGCAGGCGGTCACTGAAATGACACGCCTGCGCAGCGCCGGCAATGGCTCGGTACTGTCGGTCAGGGTCGCCAACGGCGAACGGGTCAAAGCGGGCCAGGTGCTGCTCACGGTGCAGCCCGCCGGCGGCCTGTGGCTGACCGCCGAGTATTATGGAACTGCCGCCGCCTCGGTGCATGCCGGCATGCACGGGCGGTTCGTGCCGGCCGACGGCGGGCCCGCTGTTCCCGTGAAGGTGCACAGCGTGGTCGGTGCGGTGGAGTCGGACGGCGGCGAAACGGTCGGCCTGACAGCCACTGCCGCTTCCCCGTCCTGGCGCAACGGCGAGGCGGGCACGGTCACCCTGGAAGGCGCCAGCCAGATCCTGGCAGAGGTTCCCACGCCGGCCCTGGTGCTCGACCAGGGACGCTGGTGGGTGCTGGTGCACACTGCCGGCGCCAATCACCGCCGCGCAGTCGTCCCCGGCCCTACGCGCGGCGGATGGACCGCCATCAGGCAAGGCCTGCAGCCGGGCACCGCGGTCGTCGTGCAGAACGCCTACCTGGAGTTCCATCGGGAGGTGTCCCGGCACTACCAGCCGCCCGATTGATATCCATGGCGACCACCGGGAACCTGAAGGCACTGCTGACGCGGCCCCTGCTGTGGGCGTTGCTGTACGGCGCGCTGGTCGTGTATGGGATCTATGCCCTGGAGCACATTCCCATCGAAGTGCTTCCCCGCTTCGACTTCCCCCAGATCAGCGTCGTCACGCACTATCCCGGCGCCAGCGCCACCGAACTGGAGTCGCTGATCGTACGCCCCATCGAAAGCCAGTTGCTCGCCCTCCCGGACCTGGTCAGCGTGCGCTCCACCATGGGACACGGTGAAGTCCAGACCGATGTCCGCTTCAGAAACGATACCCACGCCCAGACGGACCTGCAGGCGGTGAACAGCGCCATCGATCGCGCCCGCGGCCGGCTGCCTGCTGCGGCCCACCCTTACGCGGAGATCATGGGCAACGCCATCAACGAGGTGGCCGATTACACCGTCAAGATTCCTCCGCAGGTGGCGCCGGCGGCCGTGCAACGGGCCATCCGCACCCGTGTGGCACCTGCCCTCAGGGCCCTGCCCGGCGTACAACGGGTGGAAGTGTACGGCCCCGGCAACGAGGCGCTATGGGTGCAGCCGAACCTCAACGCGCTGCACCACTACGGCGTGCCGGTAACCGCCCTGGTGGATGCCATCAAACAACATGTGCTGCTCGGCCCGGGAGGCTACCTGTCCCGTGGCCACCAGCACATACTGATCGAGGCGCGCAGCCTCCCTGCACACGTTGCCGAACTGGAGCAGATTCCCGTTTCCGGGCAGCACGGTCCCATCGACCTGCGAAGCCTGGCCCGGGTCGTGCGCGCATCGGTACCGGTCCAGCATGCCGTGTACCTGGACGGTCGACCCAGCGTTGCGGTTACTGTCCTCAAACAGCCCGGGGCGTCCACCGTACCGGTGGCCCAGGCAGTGGCCCGCACGCTGGCGAGCACGGAAGACCAACTGCCCAAGGGCGCGCACTGGGTGCGCACCTACAGCCAGGGACACCTGGTCCACCTTATCTTCTCGGACCTGGGCCGCAACCTGCTGGTGGGTGCCGGGCTGGCCGTGGCGGTGTTGCTCTGGGTACTGGGCGCCGGCCGGGGAATCTGGGCGCTGGCATTCAGTATCCCTCTGTCCCTGCTGCTGGGCATCGCCGGCCTGTACGCCGGCGGCCACAGCCTGGACCTGATGACGCTCGGGGCATTGACGGTGGCGGTCGGACTGCTTGCCGATGACGCCATCATCGTGCTGGAGAGCATCTACCACCGCTGGGAAGGCGGCGCGGCGCACTGGGACGGCATCCTGCAGGGCGTACGGGATATCGTCGGCCCCGATGTCACCGGCACACTGACCACCGTATCGGTGTTCGTGCCGCTGTTGTTCGTCGGCGGCATCGCGGGGCTGTTCTTCATCCCCTTCGCCCTGGCCATGGCCCTGGCGCTGATCGCCTCGCTCGCCATCTCCCTGACCCTCATTCCCCTTGCCCTGGGCTTCATCAAAGCCCATCCGCCCACCCACATGACGCTCGCGGGCCGGACGTTGGAGAAGTTGCGCCGACTGAATACCCACCTGTTCGAGCTGGTGCTGCGGCACCCGCGCTGGAGCCTGCTGGGGTGTATCGGCCTGCTTGCCGGAAGCGTGGCGGGCCTGCTTCTGGTGCCCATGGATTTCCTGCCGTTGCCCAACGAAGGCGTCATGCTGGAGAGCTTCAGCCTGCCGCCCGGCACAGCCCTCACCCAGACCGAGGCGACCGTGGGCAGCATGACCCGCCGACTGCGCGCCGACCCGGCGGTGGCGCACACCTTTGCCCGCATCGGATCGGCGACCGGCACCGCCTACACCGAGCCTTCCTATGCGGGCGAAATCCAGATCGTCCTGAAGCCGGACATCAACGTGAACAGTCTGGACCGCATCGGCAAGCGTCTGCTTAAAGACAGCCGCACACCGGGGGTGCAACTGGGTCTGGACACGCCCACCATCGAACGCACGGGTGAAAGCCTCTCCGGCCTGCCGCAGCCTTTCGTGGTGCGACTGTTCGGAAACCGCATCGCCACTCTGCGCACCCTGTCCGCAAAAATAGCCCGCAGGTTGAGGCATGTCGCTGCACTCTCGGATATCTTCAACAACGACGCCTACCCGATCACCCAGTTGCAGCTGCTGCCCAGGCGCCGCGCCATGGCCGCCTATGGTTTGACGCCGGCGTCCCTGTACCGACAGGTCGAACCGCTGATCGGCGGGCAAGTCTTGTCCGAGGTCCCCGACGGCAGCTATCCCCTGGACATCTATCTGCGCCTGGCGGGTGCGCCACAGGACTCTCTGTCCGCCCTGCGCCGTCTTCCCATTCACACCGCCGGCTGGACGCCCCTGGGCCAGTTGGCGACGCTGAAGCTGGTGCCGACGCCCAACCAGATCCGACATATCGATGGTGCGCGCGCACTGGAAATCCTGGCCACCCCCACCAGCTCCCTGGGCCACGCCATCGCCGCGGCCAAACATGCCCTGGCCGGTCTGCATCTGCCGCCGGGGTATCGTGTGTCGTTCGGAGGTCTGTTCGCCCAGATCGAGCATGCCGCGCTGGGCTTGGCCCTCGCAGGCGTGGCCGCATTCGTGCTCATGGTGGGCATTCTGGTGCTGCAGTTCGACGGACTGCTGGTGCCGGGCCTGCTGTTGCTGCAGATTCCGCTGGCCCTCACGGGCGGCGCCCTTGCGCTGGTGCTGAGCGGCGTCGGCCTGAATGCTACCGGCCTGGTGGCCTTCCTGACGCTGATCGGCATCAGTCTCAATCACGGTATCGTGCTGCTCCACCGGGTCCGGCGCAATGAAGCCGGCGGCATGGCGGCGGACGAGGCCGTTCGGGAAGCCGTGCAGGTACGCTTTCGCCCCATCGTGCTGACCACGCTCACCGCCGTGCTCGGGATGCTGCCCACCGCCGCCGGCTGGGGGGAAGGTGCGGCCCCCGAGCAGGGGCTTGCCGTCGTGGTTCTCGGGGGCATCCTGTGGAGCGCTCTGCTCAGCACCAACCTGATCCCGGCCCTGTATCTGCATCGCCGCAACAAGCAACTGACCAAGGCCGCCGCCCGGTAACCGCACAACGGCCGGTCCGGATCACATCCCACTTCAACGGACACGAGCCGCCACACGCTACCCGACACCGCGGTTCACCTCGAGATCATCGCTCCACGGACACGGGCCGCTTGGACCCGTCCATCGGACCGGCTACCATGGCGGCATCGAGGGAAGCCATGCGCGTCGCTCTGTTCGTTACCTGTCTCGTCGACCTGTACCGCCCGCGGGTGGGATTTGCCGCCGTGCGTCTGCTGGAACAAGCAGGCTGTCAGGTGGAGGTCCCGGTACAGACCTGCTGTGGTCAGCCGGCCTACAACAACGGCGACCTGGACAACGCCCGCGCCATCGCCCGCCAGGTCATCGAAGCATTCGCCGACTACCCCTACGTCGTTGCCCCGTCCGGCTCCTGCGCCGGCATGCTCAAGTGCCACTACCCGAGCCTGTTCGCCGACGATTCCGAATGGCGTGCGCGGGCCGATGACCTTGCCGCACGCAGCCATGAGCTGGTGAGCTTTCTGCACGACACCCTCGATGTGTGCGACTTCGGGACGGCGTATCCCGCCACCGCCACCTACCACGATTCCTGCTCGTCGCTGCGCGAACTCGGTGTACAGGCACAGCCACGCCGGTTGCTCGCCCAGGTCGCCGGACTGCAGATCGAGGAGCTCGCGGACACTCAGGTCTGCTGCGGCTTCGGGGGCACCTTCTGCGTCAAGTATCCGGAACTGTCCGCGCGTATGGTCGATGACAAGGCGCGCGCCGTCATCGCCACCGGTGCGCACCTGCTGTTGGCGGGCGACCTGGGTTGTCTGCTGAACATCGCGGGCCGGCTGGGCCGACTGGAGAGTCCGGTACGGGTCTACCACATCGCCGAAGTGCTGGCAGGCATGGCCGACGGTCCCGGCCTCGGCGGCGGCGGCGAACCATGAAGTCCACCGCCCACGCCTTCGAGCACAACGTCCACGTGGCTCTGCACGACGAGCGTCTGCAAAGGGCCCTGGGGCGGGTGAGCGGCGGCTTCATCGACAAGCGTCGCCAGGCTGTGAGGGCGCTGCCCGAGTTCGAGGCGCTGCGCAGAACCGCTCGGGATATCAAGGACCACACCTTGGCCCATCTGGGCGACTACCTGGAGCGGTTCGAGGCCCGGGTAATCGCCAGCGGCGGCCAGGTGCACTGGGCTAGCTCGGCCGGGGAAGCCAGACGCATCGTCATTGAACTGTGCCGCGCAGCCGATGCGCGCCGGGTCACCAAGGGCAAGACCATGGTGGGCGAGGAAATCGCCATCAACGAAGCACTGGCGGCAGCCGGCTTCGAACCGGTGGAAACCGATCTCGGCGAATACATCATTCAACTGGCCGAAGAGCCACCCAGCCACATCATCGCGCCGGCCATCCACAAAACCCGCGCCGATATCGCGGAGCTGTTTCGCCGCCACCATCACCATGAACAGGAACTGGCATCGGCGAGAGCCATCGTGGACGAAGCGCGCCGGGTCATGCGCCAGCGCTTCCTGAGCGCCGACGTGGGTATCACCGGCGCCAACTTCCTGATCGCGGACACCGGCTCGGTGGTGCTGGTCACCAACGAAGGCAACGGCGACCTCACCGCCACCGTGCCGCGCACCCACATCGTACTGGCCGGCATCGAAAAAGTGGTTCCCACCCTGGAGGACGCCAGCGTGCTGCTGCGCCTGCTGGCCCGCAGCGCCACCGGCCAGGCGTTCACGTCCTATACCACCCTGTTCACCGGTCCCCGTCAGCCCCAGGACCGGGACGGGCCGTCCGCCTTTCACGTGGTGCTGGTGGACAACGGCCGCAGCGCCATGCTGGGCAGCGAGTATCGGGACATGCTGCGCTGTATTCGCTGCGGCGCGTGCCTGAATCACTGCCCGATATACGGCGCCGTCGGGGGCCATGCCTACGGCTGGGTCTACCCCGGGCCCATGGGATCGGTGCTCTCGCCGCTGATACTGGGACTGAAGGAGGCCGGCGATCTGCCCAACGCCTCCACCCTGTGCGGGCGCTGCGAAACGGTCTGCCCGGTATCCATTCCCCTGCCCGGCCTGCTGCGCAAGCTGCGCGCCCGCCAGCACGCCGAGGGCCTTGCACCTCGAAGGAGCCGCTGGGCATTGGCCCTGTGGGCGTTCGCCGCGCGTCGCCCGCGACTGTATGGACCGCTGATGGGCCTCGGGGTCCGCCTGCTGGCGCGCCTGGCGGGCCATCGTGGACGTCTGCGCCGTTTGCCCAGCGCAGGGGCCTGGACCGACAGTCGGGACCTGCCCGCGCCTGCCGGGGAGACTTTCCAGGCCGCCTGGCGGAGGGAACGTGGTCATGAGTGACGACCGCGCCACCGTTCTCGGCGCCGTGCGCAACGCCCTGGGCCGTCCACCGGGGTCGGAAGGTCACCCGGCGGACGGTGCTGCCGGACAGCGCCTGCAGCGTCGGCCCATCGGGCCCCAGCCGCAGATCGGCGACGACCGGATCGGCGCGTTCACACAGCAACTGGAAACCGCTGCCGCCACCTGGGCGCGGGCGAGCGCACCGATGGAGGCCGTGCAGGCGGTGCAGGAGTATCTCCGGCGGGCCGGCCATGACACGATGATTGCCGCCGACCATCCGGCGCTGCGCCACCTGCCTTGGCCTGCCACCCTGCAACCGCATTTCGGCGCGCCCGCCGACAGCGGCGCCTGCGGCCTGACCCTGGCGGAACTCGGGATCGCCGAAACCGGCAGTCTGGTCCTGTGTGCGTCGCCGACCACCCCCACGCTGCACAACTTCCTGCCTGACACCTTGATCTGTCTGCTGCCGACCGATGCCGTCTTCGCGCACCTGGAAGATGCCTGGCAGTGGTTGCGCCGCCAATATGCATCCCTGCCCCGCGCCGTCAATCTGGTTACCGGGCCTTCGCGTACGGCGGACGTCGAACAGCGCTTGCAGCTCGGTGCCCACGGACCCCGCCAACTGCACGCCGTACTGGTCGATAACGGTCTCCACACCCGTCCGTAGCCGTTCCGAATATTCGTCGATTCTGATATAGCACCGCGGTGCAAAATCGGGCTTGCCAACCTCCGTCAAGGGAACCATAGTACGAGTTAGCTTTGTGTTAGCTGCGCGGAGCCGCCTCCGCGTCAGCCGGGGGAAATCAAAGTCGTGTTCCGACCGGCAAGACCACTGCCAACGCGAAAATGTGGGAGCTTCGCGCTCCGCCGTCTCGGCCGGTTCGGCGCCCGGAATGCATGTCTTCCGCGCAAAGCTACGCCCGCCCCCCAATCCCCACGATCCAGAGCTGGAGCCAGTTTCCGGAAAACGGTCCCTACAAGTCGCATCCGGAAACGCCGCCTGTGCGCACTGTCGACGCGCCGATGACCAGAAAGGAGGAAGACCCATGTGCAGCATGTCCAAGAACGAACAGCAACCGGCCGCCAGTTCCCGCCGGAAATTCCTCAAGACCTCGGCGGGCCTGGGAGCCGCCACGATACTTGGCGCGCCCTACATACGCAACGCCGAAGCCGCCAAGGGCCAGGTATGGAAAGTACAGTCCGTATGGGATGCCGGCACCACCGGCTACCGCCTGTTCGAACAGTGGAGCAACGGCTTTAAGGAGAAGTCCGGCGGGGAGCTCACCATAAAGCCGTTTCCGGCCAAGGCGGTGGCGGCCGACAACAACGCGCTTTTCGATGCGGTGCGCACCGGCGTGCTGCAGGCGATGAATCCTTTCACGCTGTATTGGTCCGGCAAGATACCGGCCTCGGTGTTTCTGTCCTCCTATCCGGCGGGTCCGGACCAGCCGGGCCACTGGGACACCATGTTCTACGGCATGGGCCTGCTGGGCATCACGCGGGACATCTACTCCAAGTACGGCCTGTTCTACGTGGGCCCCATACAGCACGACGCCAACATCATTCACTCCAAGCGGCCGGTAAACAGCCTCGAACAGCTCAAAGGCATGAAGATCCGACTGCCGGGCGGCATGGTGGCCCAGGTGTTCGAGCAGTTCGGGGTCAGCACCACCAGCATGCCGGGTTCCGACATCTATCCGGCACTGGAGAAAGGCACCATCGACGCGGCCGACTACGTGGGCCCTGCGATCAACTGGGACCTGGGCTTTGCGGAGGTGACCAAGTACATCATCTGCATGGGCCCTCCCGGCCAGACCTCCCTGTACCAGCCGGTGGACCTGATGGATTTGACGGTCAACATGGGCGCCTGGAAGCGTCTGTCGCCCAAGATGAAGACCTTCGTGGAGGAGCAGGTGCAGACCTACTCGGTGCACCACTTCGTGACCATCCAGGACGCCGACCTCAAGGCAATGGATAAATTCCTCAAGGCAGGCACCACCGTGTCGCGCTTGTCGGCCGACGACGTGCGGCGTTTCCGCAAGGCGGCCATTCCCGTGTGGTTCGAATGGGCCAAAAAGGACGCCAACGCCAAACGGGTGTTCAAGCTTCAGCTGGACTACATGCTCAACCCGTACATGGGCTACGTCACCCCTGACGACGTCAAGGGGCTCAGTCTGTAGCGACGCATAGGGCGGCGGGCGCGGCAAAGCGCCCGCCGCCGTTGTTGCCATTGCACGGGGGAAATCATGTCGGAATCCACCAATTTCGTGCTGCCGCACTGGCTGTACTGGGGCTGGCTGGCCATCATGCCGCTGCTTCTCATGTGGCTGACCCGCCGAAGCCCGCGCACCGTCACACCAGACGAAGAGACCGCCCTGCAGGTCATAGCCGAAGAGGACCCGGCCCTGCACGCTCCCGGCAACCGCCTCACACGCGCCCTGGACTGGCTCAGTGAGCAGTCGGGCGTGTTCGTGGCCCTGTGGACCATCAACGCCGTGTGCGCCTACTTCTACGAAGTGATCTCCCGCTATATCTTCGATGCGCCCACCATCTGGGTGCACCAGGCCAGCTATCTGATGTTCGGCATGCAGTACCTGCTCGCCGGTGCCTTTGCCCTGCTGCACGGCGATCACGTGCGGGTGGACGTGGTGTACATCAAGCTTCCCAAGCGCGGTCAGGTAGGCGTGGACATCTTCACTTCCGTGTTCTTCTTCATCTTCTGCATCGCCCTGGCCGGCACCTCATGGCGATTCTTCACGGACTCCCTGAACATGCTGGAAGTCACCGACGAAACCTGGCGTATCCAGTTCTATCCGGTGAAAGCCATGATGGTGCTGGGTGCGGTTCTCCTTCTGCTTGCGGGTCTGTCCAAACTCATCAAGGACATTCAACTGTTTCGACGCCTGGGGGAGGATGAAGCCGTATGAATATGGTTGCATTGCCGGCTCACGCCAGCCGTCGCATGTGGGGGCGGCTCTGGACCTACGTCATGGTCCTGGCGACCATCGGAACAGCTTTCGTGGTGTGCGTGGAGCTGATCAACGTCCTGTTCTATGACCCCTACGGCGACAAGCATTTCCTGTTCACCCTGGGCGGCAGCCTGGCCAACGTGGACATCGCCACCCTCACTTTCCTGATGTTCGGCTCCCTGGCGGCGCTGCTGATGATGGGCCTGCCCATGGCGTTCGTGGTGGGCGGCCTCGGGGTGGTGTTCATCTATCTGGTGGGCGGCCAGACCATGGTCAACATCATTCCCACCCGCGTCTTTCCATTGATGGCCAATCCCGATCTGGCTGCCATTCCCCTGTTCATCTTCATGGCGTCCATGCTGGAGCGGGCCGG
>Ga0307441_1000622_pt1 | contig 12701 bp, 8 predicted proteins | sample SalMarWE160420MG_FD_202149 | JGI IMG/M metagenome (GOLD analysis project Ga0307441, IMG submission 202149) | Salt marsh sediment microbial communities from the Plum Island Ecosystem LTER, Massachusetts, United States - WE1604-20 | ecosystem: Environmental > Aquatic > Marine > Intertidal zone >... | reverse complement strand
GGTGCCATCGAGGGTATCGCTATTCTTCCTATCTCCATTTTTCAAAACCTCCTTGCTTCTCGCTTGATGCCTCCATCTCCTTCTCCCGTCGAAGTAATCATGGGGCCTTTCACCAAAAATAAACTTTATTCTCATATGTTAACCATTATCAGGTAATTTTCAAGCCTAAATCGACGCTTATCTCAGCCATTCAGGATCTTTTTCACCACGTGTTCATACGCACGGTTAATCTCAAGGTCAGATTGTTCCATAAGCAGATCAAGCCTTCCCTGGTCTCCCAGTTCGACCATCTTCGCTTCGGCCGGAATCGCGCCAAGAAACGGTATTCCCATTTCCCTGGCTGTCTTTTCACCGCCCCCGCTCCCGAAAAGATCAATGGTATCACCACAGTGGGGACAAACAAAGCCGCTCATGTTCTCCACCAAGCCGAGCATTTTCATATTCACCTGTTTGCAGAAATTGATGGACTTCCGTACATCAGCGAGGCTGATCTCCTGTGGGGTCGTCACGATCAGGGCCTCGGCATCGGGAATGGTTTGCGCAACGGTGAGCGGCTCATCCCCTGTTCCGGGGGGCGAGTCCACGATCAGAAAATCCAGGGCGCCCCACTCAATATCGGAAATAAACTGCCTGATGGCACTGATCTTCAACGGTCCTCTCCAGATGACCGCCGCGTCTCTGTCGCCAAGGAGCATTTCCAGGGAGACCACCCCCAATTCTTCCGAAAAGGCAAAAGGTCTCACCACCTTTTCTTCCTCCCGCATATCCAATCCACCCTTGATATTCAGCAGGTGGGGAATGCTTGGCCCGTGAAGATCTACGTCCATGAGTCCAACCCGAGACCCTCCCCGGCCTAAGAGGAGTGCCAGATAGGCCGCAACCGTGCTCTTGCCAACGCCGCCTTTTCCGCTCATAACAAGGATTTTTCGCTTGATCATGGCTAAATTATCCGTAATCATCCGGTCCTGCTCGGCCCGCTCCAGGTCTCCCGGCGTCGGGCGGGAATCCATCCCACATTGTTCAGCCACAATATACCTCCAAAAAAGAGAGACCTCCCCCGCTACCTTGGAAAGGTCTCCTGAATGAGGCCTCTCGGCCCCCGATATCATTCCCTAATTAAAGCTCCAGCCAGGAATCCGAAAAGAGTGTCTTCCCTAGAATCACCCTGGCTGTCTTTACATAATCCTGGAGTTCTTTGGACAGCGAGCCCATGTCAATGTCCTCTTCGTCCATGACCTTGTGAATGACTTCCACCACATCGGGCCTTTCACCGCGGGCAATGGCGGTCAGCTGATCATCATAGGCGTCAACAATGCATGAGTACATGCCATTCCGCTCAAGCATGACCATATAGGTCTGGTTGATGATCGGCCGCAATTCATCAGGGACCCCGTTTGATGCATTGGAGAGTCCACACGTGGATTTCACGCCCGGAGCAATGTCCTGGAGCATCCCCTGGAATGCCAACAGGCTCATGAGCTGTGGCTGCTGGATGTTCAGGGGGGTTACGACACCGTCCACAAAAATATCCTCGTTTGGAATACCGGCCTCGTTTGCCGCGTAAAGAAGTTCCACCGCCAATGCGGCCCTTTCATTTTCGTCCCTGGGGAGGCCGTCCGGGCCCCACATCAACGCAATAAAGTTGGCCTTGTATTTCGCCGCCAGGGGAATCATCTTCTCATACCGCTCCGGTCGACACATGATGGAATTCATAATGGCCTTTCCCTGGTGAACCGCCAAGCCCGCCTCCATGGCCTCAGTGTTTGACGTATCAAGAACGAGGGGAGGGGTGTCGCCGATGGCCTCCTGGACTGTCTTCACCACGAATTCCATCAATTCCGGCCCTCCCTTCCTGGCAGGACCCAGGTTGATGTCGATCCAGTCCACTCCCTTTTCCTTCTGCCGCTTGGCCTCCTCGACAATCGGTCCGGGATCTTTTGCCTTGAAGGCCTTCCCGATCACCGTTTTTATGACATTCAGGTTTTCTCCGATCAGTAACATGGGCTCTCTCCCTGCTTCATAAAGTTATTGGTTGCTCTCCCAAGTGACACTAACTGGCCATATCCTTGAGAAACTTGGGGATCAAAGACGCGTCCCTGGGGCCAATCAGTACTTCCCAGTCTGGCAGTTCTTCTTCCATATCTCCGCTAATGGATGCCGAATACCCGGGAATAATGATCTTCCGATGGGCGATCTTGTCGGTTATGCCTGATTTCTTGACAAACATGCCCACCGCATCGCCCACGAACTTGCCCGCGGCCCAGGCGGTCATGACCGAGAGTCCCTCTGTGTCCATGATCAGGAGCCAGCTCGGGATCCTGCTCCCCTCGATCTCGCCGCTCACAATAAAGTAGGTCAACGAGAAATTGGTGGTGATCAAGACCGGGGAATTTTCATCCGGCGCACCGATCTCGTAAATCCCTTCCGTCACCGTCATGGGCCGCTGGGGATCCGTGAAGATGTTCAAACGTTCCACGAGCAGGGGGAAAAGACTTTCTCCCGTGAAATCCGAAAGAACAACGATTCCCGCATACTTGGCGATGAGCATGGACGCCAGCATGGTCTCTACATCCAGGTTGCTTGCCATCTCGCATGGAAAGGTAATGGTGGGGAAACCTAAGGATCGGTTCCCGGCTTTCAGGGGCGCCCTTCTCATTGTGACTTGGTCTTCAAAGACCTGCTTTGGCTCTCTCGACCCGGAATCCAGGACCAGGTCTTTCAGCCCCATACCGGTCAGCTTGTCAGTCAGAGCGGTCAGCCCCTCCACATTGTCCGCTTTCACTACCAGGGGAAGCCCGATTTCCTTGGCGAAGTTTCCCATCTCCTCGACATTTTCGGCTGTGGCGGCATAGAGGAGCGGTTTCTTGAAGACCGAAACGTCTACGGCCGCCTTCAAGGCATCAAGGCTTTCGCTCATGAGCACCAGGCCGAATTCACTCTCCTCTGCAATCTTCTTGGCGGCCGCCGCAAATGCCGATGCATCGCCGTTGACATCTTTCAGGGCCACGAGTTCTGGCCTTAAGTTGACCCCAACTCTCTCAAATTGAAAGGCATTCCATACCTTCAGCTTCTTATCCAGTTCCCCGGAATCGATACCCGAAGGGATCATGGCCCCCAGGCCCGTAGGATTGAAGAAAGTCTTTTCATGGCGGAACATGACTGTTTCGCCGCCGATCTTAAAGGCCCTCGTCCCCGCCCCGATGGCAACCAGTCTGATGGGAGGCGCTGACGCCTCAGCCAGATGTTCCTTGGCCTCATCGGATACATAGGGACAGGCATCCAGTTCCGCTTTGCCGGATGCGAGGTTCATGGCGAAGGCGAGGCACGTCGGGACGCCGCATTCACCACAATTCGTCTTTGGCAACATTTTAAAAATCTGAATTCCAGTTAATCCCATAATGCACTCCTGTCTGTTAGTACGTTATCTCAAATTATTTCATGATATCTTCCTGTTTTCCCGGATTCCGAAAACCCGGAGGCCAGGGAAACAGTGAAAACATATTAGGTTACATAATCGGGTCCATGGTCAGGGCGGGATGTTCCTTCTCCTTCAGGAAAGGAAGGATCTCGTCCTCGGTCAGGCCCACGGTCTCGTCGGCAATCCGGTCTATCAGGTCGGGCACCCCGAGTTCTTCCCCCCGCTTGAGCAGCCGCTCCCTCAGTTCCTCTTTCAGGGACTTGGGCATCCAGACCATACGCAGGAGCCCCCCATCACCCAGGATGAACTTCCGCTGGCAAATATTGTACTTGGAATGTCCCACAAAACCTGGGCTGGATGCACCGCCACCCACCGTGCCGGCCAAGGTGGAAAACTTCATGCCGCACGGGGTCATGCCGGTATAATCCCGGTGTACGGTCATAACTCCATTACACTGAGGCAGGACAGAGGCGATACACTCGCAGCACCCGCAGGTGGTCATGGGATCATAGACCAGGCTGTAGAAATTGTAGTGATCAATGGTCTGCCGTGATGCCTTGAAGACAAAATCATTGACCCCTTTAAACTGCCCGAGCTTCGGATCCAGAACCTCCCCTTTTTCAACGGGCTGATTGGGTCCGGTGGGGTTGATCTGGTTTGAGGCCTTGCAGTCCATCCAGTTGTACGCCCCGCAGAGTCCGGTCCTTTCCGGGCTCACCACGCACACGTGACTGGGGGCGAAGGATTGACACAGGGTACAGGAGTAGAAGGTATCCGTGGTCTCATCGGTCATGTTCTCGACCCGTTCATCTCTCACTTTGTATTCACCCCTGGCCCTCTTGGTGAGGTCTTCCACATCCTTGTTTTTTGTATAGAGGGTCACCTGAATCTTGTCCAGGATACCGCCAAAGTCCTGATGCAGTTTCGCATGGAGAACGACGCCCAGGTGCTCGAGCGTAAAGCCTTTCTCCATGGCGCCGTCACCGACCCTGATCCAGGAGATGTCCCGCTGTCCAATGTGCATGACTCCCTGGATATAGTTGATCAAATGATGGATCTGCCGTTCCAGGATAGGTTCGAAATCCGTCTGCATCTCACGTCCGGCAACCTCTACATAGATGCCCAAGGGAAATTTGTCGCCCTTTTTTGCGTCTTGTACGTTCGGACCAACAACAATGACCTTGCCGTCCTCGATCGCATTCATGTCGGCCGTCTTACAGAGCTCGGTGCACTGGGTCTTACCGCCGCCCATCTCGATGAAGAGATCATCCTTCCTGACACGCTCGCCCTCAAACGCCGGCCCATAGGCCATGGGGATATCTATTTTTGAAACCGTGACCTTGAGTCCGCGCACTTCAATGGACTTGGCCGTCATCTGGTCATGGGTCACATTGGCCACCACATGCTCATAGGTACACACCCCGGTGGGCAGGACCTCCGGGATGTCCGTATCCGCAATGGTGGGGAAGCCCCAGTTGATTGCCCCGGCTGCATTTGCGGCCCACTCTGCATTTACATCACCAAGGGCGTTCACAAAGGCAAAAATACGGTCCTTCTGGTACTTGAGCTGTTTCTGATAATCACCCGGCGCGATGCCGCCGAAGGACATACCCGCGCGGTTTGCGAACCCGAGGGCGAACACGGCCGCGGAAATATCCGGCCCGAAAGAGACCAGCCTCGTGTTCCACCCGATCTGGACGTCAGCCTCAATCAACTGCTCGGTAAAGGTGGTGCCACTCTGGTTGGCAGCCATGAACACGTACAGGTTCTTCTGCTGGTACTCTTCGGCGATCAGTTTCGCGGTTGCTGCATCCGGCGCGGCCCCCACGATGGCGGCAAAGCCCGGCGCGGTACCATCCACAAATTCCACGCCACGTTTCCGCATGATCTTGTCGTCCGCTGCACCCAGCCAGATCTTTCCATTTTCCACGTCCGGATCTTCTATCTCAGGCTGGTAGAAATCGGGATCCTCCACATACCGGATGGCCTCCACGATCTCTTCGGCAAACAGGGCGGCCATCCCTGCATCCAATAAAGGCCCAAGGTAGGGCAAATGGTAGTCTTTCTTGATATGCGGCGGCAGGAGCTTCCGGCAAAAATCCATGACCTGCTTGGCAGAATCAAGATCCTTCACCGCGATGCCTGTCAACGAATAAATGATGGGCAGGTAATAGGCTGTATTGGGAAACTCCAGTTTCTGGCTCCCCCCGTATGTCTCCAGAGCACGCTTGTAGATTCCCTCCGCCTTGGAAACAATGTTGTAGCCACCTTGAATGGCTGCAAATGCGACTAATTTTGACATCTCTTTTTTCCTCCCTTCTTAAGAGGCTTAATATAATGTTACGCGGCTACCATTTCACGGCGTGCCGCCATATCGAAGAGGACCCTATCCCTGGCCTTGTCAATGCCGAGGGCCTTTCGCTTCTTGTCGATATGGGCGATCATCTTGCGGGCATGTTCTACGGGGTCCGCCTCAAAATCCCACATACCTCCGTAGATGTCTTCAAGCTCGTTGAAGAGATAGTCCTGGAAGACCGGAGACCCCGTGACCGGCAATGATACACCGCCAAAGACCGTATAGACGCCGGAGGCCACAAAGTAATGACCGATACTGATGGCCTTTTCACTCATCCACTCGGGTGCCGAACCGGCGGCGGGAAGGTCACTGATGTCATTCCCGAGGCCCCCGGCCTTGACCACCTCGGTGGCGGCCATGAGGATGCGGCTGTTGTCCACACAGGATCCCATGTGGAGCACCGGCGGGATACCCACCGTTTCGCAGACCTCCGCAAGCCCCGGGCCACAGTAGACCCTGGCGGATTCGGGGGTCAACAGACCCACCTTGGCGGCCGCAATGGCACTGCATCCGGTGGTCAGGACGATGACATCGTGCTTGATGAGTTCCTTGATGATGGTGATGTGCTCATCGTCATGTTTGGTTCTTGCATTATTGCATCCCACTACGCCGCCGATACCGCGAATGCGTCCATTGATGATGTTGTCATTGAGCGGTGTGTAGGAACCGCGGAAGGTGCCTCCAAGATGGTAGTTGATGGCCTCGTAACTGAAGCCTGCTATCAACTCGGAGGCGTTGTCCGGGATGATGACTTCCTTTTCCCGGTTGGTGAAATTATCTATGGAGAGTTTCACGATTCTTTTGGCATCCTCGAAGGCCGTGTGTTCGTCGAACTCAATATGAATCGTCTCACCTGAAGCGATCTTTGCTTTGGGATTAGTGGTGATGATCTTGGTATGAAAGCACTTGGCCACGCTGGCGATATTCTCCATGATGCACTGGAGGTCCACCACCATGGCATCCACCGCGCCGGTCACGATAGCCAGTTCCTGCTGCAGGTAGTTCCCGGCCAGGGGCACACCGTGGCGCATGAGGATCTCATTGGCCGTACAACAGATGCCTGAGAGCTGGATGCCGGCAGCGCCTTTTTTCTTGGCAAGGTCTATCATTTCAGGAAGCTGGGCCGCCTCCACGATCATCTCGCTCAGGAGCGGCTCATGTCCGTGGATAACAATATTCACGTGGTCTTCCTTGAGGACACCGAGGTTGGCGGAACTCCTTACCGGGTAGGGGCACCCGAACAGGACGTCCTGAAGATCCGTGGCAATCATGGACCCTCCCCAGCCATCACCGATGGCGGCCCTGGTGAACTGGTGTTCCAGATTTTCATAGTCCTGGTCCACACCCATATGGGTCCTGTGCATGATCTCGACGATCTCCCGGTCAACTCCGCGGGGCACCACGCCCAGCTTCTTCCAAAGCTCATACCTAGGTTTGGGAGCCCTCTTTGCCGTGCAGACCTCTCCGTTCTGCTGGCCCCACTGGGCCAGGGCCTTCTCAGCCACTTCCAGGGCGATCTCATCGATATCCCGGTCGAGCAGTTCACCGTTCTCCCCCTCGACCGTGGTTTCGACGTCAAAGTCAGGGGCGATTTCCAGGAGTTTCTTTGGGTCCTTGATCTTATAGTCTTCCACTTCTTTCCTGGCTGCCGCCAGAAAGGTCTCTGCCACACCCCTGCCGTGATCGGAATGGGCTGCAGCACCGCCTGCAACCATGCGGGCAAAGTTTCTCGCCGCAATGGTCTCTGCTGTCGCGCCACAGAGGCCTTTACGGGTATCTTCCCCTTCTATGCCGCTTTTGGGAAGGGGTAATCTGCAGGGACCTTGCGCGCAGTTCTTGCAGCACGTCCCTTGTACTCCGATGTTGCAGGCCTTCATGGTCTGGGCCCGGTCAAAGATGGTCTCCACCTCCAACTCCCTGGACCGCGCAATCATTTTCTGGGTGGCGGGGTCAATAGACAGGTCCCGCGGATCAGGCGCGGCCTTCTCTTTTTTCTTGGCAGCCACGACCTTTTTGACTTCTTCTGTTGCCATTTTCGAGGTTCCTCCTCTTTTTACGGTCTATTTAGATTATCAGGAATGCTTGTGAATCCGTTCCAGGTTCAGGATCAGTTTATCCACCAGCGACAACTGTTCCGGCGCGGGTGTCCTGGTTGTTGTCACACCCTCTTCTGCCTTTCTTTTTGCCTCCAGCTCGGCCCTTTCCTTGGCCCTTTTCTGCCTGAGCGCCAGCAATTCCTCTTTTTCCTTTTCCTTTGCCTTTGCCTTGGCCTTGGCATCCGCCTCTGCCTTGGCCTTTGCTTCTGCTTCCGCCTTGGCTTTCGCCTCTTCTTCTGCCTTGGCCTTTGCTTCTGCTACCGCCTTGGCCTTCGCTTCTGCCTCACCCTCCGCCTTCGGTTCCACCTCGGCTTTTGGTGGTTCTTCAGCCTTTGGTTTCATCTCCACCACTTTCTCTTCTTTCGGTGGGGCCTTTTCCTCTTTCTTGGCCGGTTCAGCAGGCTTTTCTTTCTTCTCGACCTTGGGTTTCATCTCCACCACCTTCTCCGCTTTTGGTGGAGCCTTTTCCTCTTTCTTGACCGGTTCAGCAGGCTTTTCTTTCTTCTCGGCCTTGGGTTTGGCAGCTTCCTTCTTGGGCTTTTCTTCTGGTGCTCCTTCCCCGCCGAAGGCGAGATCAGGTTCAGGTGAAATCGCCAAAAGGTCTGCCACCTCCGGCGGCAGAATCTTGGAAATCCCTGCTACATCCGCGGCACTTCCGCCATTGACCATGAGATCAATGTACGTTCGAATCATCCGGGCGCTCTCCGGATGCCTGAGGACAAGCACATCGCTCCCTGCCATGAGATAGCAGACAGCGCCTACCACTTCCATAAGCACAGCACGTCGCTCAGGATCTCCCATGGCGGGGACCTCTTCAATGCTCTCCCCGGCTTCTTTACATTTCCAGATCTCATTTCCCAGATTCGTAATCATAGGGATCTGGAGTTTGTCATCTTCCTGGGTCAGGGCGGCCATCTTGATACGCTCCATGACGGAATAGCTGTATTCTATGCCGTACCCGAGTCCGCCGGTTGTGGGGTCAATAATGATCTTATCTTGAGAAACGCCGAGGTTCCCCAGCAGGATGTTCAACTGTTTTGCCAGGTTAACATCAATGGGAGTTGAAGCAACGACCACGTGCTTGTATCCGAGAGCGCTGGCCCCTACTCCTTTGTGATTTGCCTCCTCAACTGGAGAGAGCCCGAGGTTCTTGCCGTCACATACCTCAGATATCCTTTTTAAGACCTCTTCATCCTTCTGGTTATTGGCCGTCCCCCATACCACCAGGGGCGCATCAATGGCGTCAACTACCTTCTTGGTCACCTCTGCAGCTTCTTCCGGGCCCCTGTCCATTCCGTTCGGATCGGTGCTCTTGAGCTGCAACACGATGATATCAGCGCCGTACTCCTCCACACACTTCTTCGCCCATGCATCAGGGGATGCAATGACGTCTTTAAAGGGCTCAACCGCCGCCGCCGGCCACTCCTCCGAAGGGTCATAGTCCCAGATCTCCATGGCTATCTTGGGAGGATGAGGCAGGTCTCCCTCGAAAACATGGAACGGGTAGGATGTTGCACCACCCACAGTAACAGCACCATCGCCGGTACCAAGCGTGGTTTCCCCTATCCTTCCTGAATAGGCTTGTTTGGGAATCTCAAATGCCAATTTCTGTACCTCCTTGATTGGAATTTAGACTGCTCTCTTATCCGTAACCATTTTCCACAAACACAGCTCTCTGCCGGGAATTCGCGGACAGAGAACAGGTATTGTGAAAAATAGAACAAAACAGGGCAAAAAAAAAGCTCTTTTCCTCTAAGCCGAGTAAAATAGAAAAATAAGGCCCCTATGTCAAGAAATTTCTGCAATAATATGAATATGTTTTCATCAAAAATTCAATCCCATATATTGTATAAAAAAATCTGTCAAATACAACATATGGGTATTTATTCATCGCATCAGATTCCTGGAGAAGGGATGGGAATTACACTATTTGATCAAACACTTTGTACGCCGCCTGGATGACCGGATTTTCCTTTCCGAGCTCAATTGTAGGCCTCCCTTTCAGGTCATACTCTCTGAGTTCATCATCCTCCGGTATGACGCCGATAACTTCCAGCCCGAAATCCTGTGCGGCTTCAATAAGCACTTCTCTCTGGGCCTCATTAGCCTGATTGAGCACCAGCACTTTCCGAGCAATATTCAGTTTGAGTTCATCGGTAAGCTCTATAATCCGTGAAGCGGCCTGGATTCCTCTCCGGGTTGCATCGGACACTGCCACCAGGACATCAATGTTGTTGGTGGTAAGCCGGCTGATATGCTCCATCCCCGCCTCATTATCCATGACGATGAAGGGATAGTTGTCAATGAGTCTTCCCAAGTATTCGGTGAGCAGGGAATTGGCCGCACAATAGCAACCGGCCCCTTCCGGTCTTCCCATGACGATCAAATCAAACCCGTTCGCCTCCACAACCGCCTGCTGGAGTTTCATTTCCATGAAAACGTCCTTGGTCATTCCACTGGCAACCCCGTGCTTCATTTCCTCCCGGGCGTCTCCCAGTGTTTCATCCACTTCAAGACCAAGCACCTCGTTCAGATTGGCGTTGGCATCGGCATCCACCGCCAAAACAGGCTTTTTTCCTTTTTCCACAAGATATCGTACCAGGAGACCGGCCATGGTTGTTTTCCCGGTCCCACCTTTTCCTGCAAGCGCAATAGAATATGTCATTATACTCCCTCTCAATCAGTTTTCAGTTGAAATTTCAATACAATTTGTCTAAAGTTTAATAATTTAAAAAAATCTTTCAAGGGTATTTTTTCACTTTATGAGAAAAGAAAAGGAAATCTGGAATCATGTGATCCAACACCTTGAAAAGCGCTTTTCAGATGGGGAAATCGAGACATGGTTTTCTAAAACAACTCTCAGGGAAGTAGATTCTTCTATGGTTACCATTGATGTCCCGAACAAATTTGTCGCAAATTGGCTCAAGGAAAAATATGGTGCAGAATTGCAGACGGGGTTCAGTAATTTTTTTGAATCTCCGCCCGAAATTCAATACGTCTTTCCGGTAAATACCCACCAAAAGAGAGTCGTCGCTACCCGTTCCCCATCAGGAACGATGAATACTTCCCGCCCCTGCTTGGATAGAAAATTGACCTTTGAAAATTTCATCACCGGGGATACCAACCGCTTTGCCTTCCAATCGGCCCTGGAGGCTGCAAAAGGCTCTGTGCGACATTACAATCCCCTTTTCATCTGCGGTAGTCCGGGTGCAGGCAAAACCCACCTTCTTCATGCCATCGAGAACTATGTCCAGGTAAACCGACCGCCGGAAAGGGCACAATATATCACAGCTGATCACTTTACCTCCCTGGTTTCCACCGCGCGGAGAAAGCGAACCGTGGATCAGCTCCGAAAGGATATCAACAGGGTCTCACTCCTCCTCTTTGATGATGTGGACCTCCTCTCCGGACGATTGAAAACGCAAAAGGAATTAAGTTCTTTTTTCAATTTATTTCACGAGACAAACAGGCAGATTGTTCTTACAGCAAAGCTACCGCCGAACCAGATCCCGAATCTTACCAAGGAGATAACATCTCGCCTCCACTGGGGTGTGATATCGGAAATCGATATACCGGATCAGGAAACAAAACTGAAAATTATTGAGAAAAAATGTTTTGAGGAAGGAATCCTTATTCCTGACGATGCGGCCTTTTTCCTGGCAAGCAACATCGGGAATATGAAAGAGTTGATGCGGTTGGTTACCCGTCTGCATACCTACTCTTCAGTGCACGAAAAACCCATTGATATTTCCCTCGTCAAGCTCGTGATAAGTGGTAAGCATATTCTCTCGCCGGTACCCAGTACTCAAAAGATTCAGGAGATCACCGCACGGTTTTTTGATCTGCCTTTATCTGATCTCCTTTCAGGGAGCAAGAAAAGGCGTTACTCGTACCCGAGACAAATTGCCATGTACCTGTGCAGGCGGTATACTGAGCAATCGTTTAAAGAAATTGGAATGGCTTTTCAGAACAAAGATCACTCGACGGTAATCTATGCTGTTCGACATATCAGCAAGGTAATGGAAGAAAATGATCGGATCAAGAACGACATCCTTGAAATAGAGAACTTGATTGCCTAATGGGTGTTTCTTTGCAGGAAACTGATCAAAACAAGTTTACAAACCGCCACGTACAGGAACGAAATAAAGGCTTGAGAACAAAAGAACCACGTTTTGTAGACTTACGGAAAGTATTTTTTTTTCTATCATCAGTATGATAGGAATGCTTTAAACAATTCAACCATTCCTTATGTATTATGATTGTTTTAATAGCTTAATATTCATAATATAGATAGAACCCCGAAGAAAGATTGAAGGAAAAAGACGAAAAGGAAGGAGACTTCACATGGAAATCAAAATCAATAGACCAGTCCTTTTTAAAAGTATCTCAAGAGTTCAGACCATACTCGAAAAAAGAAGTAATATGCCAATATTATCTACTGTCTTGGTGAGTGCAAAAGATGAGCAGATCACTGTTTCAGCCACAGATCTGGAACTCGGATACAGCCAGGACTTGCCTGCAGAAGTCATCGAAGAAGGGAGTATAACCATCCAGGGAAGAAAATTTTTTGAAATACTCAAGGAAAGCCGGAGCGATGTCGTCCACCTAAAAGAAAAAGAGAATAACTGGCTTTTTATAACAGACGGCGTTGCAAGATTCAATCTAGCATGTTTACCTGCAGAAGACTATCCTACCTTTGTGGAACCGGAGGGAATATTGTCTGTTTCAATGGATGCAGACATTCTGGATGAAATGATCAGTAAGAGTATTTACGCAGTAACCCTTGAGGAGGCCGGTTTCAAGCTCTCCGGAGTATTTACGGAGAAGGTCG